>Ga0207033_1052_pt1 | contig 25585 bp, 27 predicted proteins | sample Alteio_BWMinCont_35_FD_153262 | JGI IMG/M metagenome (GOLD analysis project Ga0207033, IMG submission 153262) | Enriched cells from forest soil in Barre Woods Harvard Forest LTER site, Petersham, Massachusetts, United States -... | ecosystem: Environmental > Terrestrial > Soil > Temperate forest >... | reverse complement strand
TAAGAAAATTGAAATAGTAACCGATAACAGCGATGGCATGACGCGTGATGAGGTTATTGAAAAAAGTACCGGTTTACACCTGGGCCATGTTTTTGACGATGGGCCGGCCGATCGCGGTGGGAAAAGATATTGCATGAACTCCGGTGCATTAAAATTCATTAAAAAGTAATAGCTGTAATTCATTACACAGCAATAGCTTTTCTGAATGAACTGATTGACGGGCGCAGTTGCGGCCTCGGCCTTATCCCGCTTTCAAAATTTAAACCAATGGTCAGATCTACCCAATCCGGGTTTACAGGTCTGATCATTTTTTCTTTTTGGGGCCTTGTATAAGTACTCACCATTTTAAACCTTTCCATAGCCTGCTCTTCGGTATTTATCTCTTCAAAATAAACCAAACGGTTAAGTTGTTGCGCGCTATCGAAAAACAAAGTTGGCATCTGGCGGTAAAAATCAAGGGTTTTTAGCAGGTCTGAACATAAGCCTACATGTAAATTATTACGGTTTCTGTCGGTGATGATATAAATAAAGCGTTTCATTTGATAAAAAAATTTGCTGGTTAAAAAATAATTACTAATTTTATGAGCATAAAAATACTAATTATTTTAGCAATTCCAAATTTTATGTCAAAAATTCCTTCAAATATTAAATTTCTCCGTAAAAAGAAAGGCCTTACCCAGCAACAGTTTGCTGATCAGATAGGTATAAAAAGGTCACTTGTAGGCGCATACGAAGAAGAAAGAGCTGATCCAAAGTACGATCTGCTAAAAAAAATAGCATTATTTTTTGATATCTCCATTGATGATTTTATTAATGAAACCATCAATGAAAAATGGGCGCCAAAACCAAAAGGCAATCCCGCCAACCTGCGCGTTTTAAGCATTTCGGTTGACAAAGACGAAAATGAAAATATTGAATTAGTGCCTTTGAAAGCAAGCGCCGGTTATCTGAATGGCTATGCTGATCCGGAATATGTAGCGGAATTGCCAAAATTTTATTTGCCGATGTTCAAACAAGGTACGCACAGGGCTTTTGAAATAAAAGGCGATTCTATGCTGCCCTTAGTATCTGGCACAATAATTATTGCCGAATATGTAGAGAACTGGGCTGATGTAAAAACCGGTGAAACCTATATAGTAATATCCAAAAACGACGGTATTGTTTATAAACGCATTGGCAATAAATTTAAAGAGAACAAAAAGTTAAAGCTGGTATCAGATAATCCCGTTTATGAGCCTTACGAAATTAACGGTGAAGATGTGATAGAAATATGGAAGGCAAAAGGATATATTTCAACACATTTCCCCCTGCCAACCCCAGAACCAACCCTGGAAAGCTTAACAAGTATGATGGCGCAAATGCAGCGGTCGATATCTAACTTAAAGCCTAATTAGTTCATTGGTTCACTGGTTCATTAGTTCACTGGTTCATTAGTTCATTGGTCTGCTTCGTTAGGTTCTTCCTATATATCCAACTTTCTACTAATGAACTAATGAACCAGTGAACCGATGAACATTCTCACGAACCAATGAGCATCGGCGGAAAGCAACAATTAAGTTACATCCCCGTTATTAAACCATTAGGCTCTATCTTTATCAAAACTTAAAAAAACTGAAAGACATGAGAAAATTTTTGTTAGTGTGCTGTCTGTTCTTAGGAATAGCAACAGTTAGCCGTGCACAAGGTGGCGGCGGACAAAGAATGAGTCCGGAAGATAGGGCTAAACAATTGCAAACGCAATTAAAGCTAACTGACGACCAGACTGCTAAAGTTTTGGCTATTTACAAAACTCAGGCAACAAAAAGAGACAGTATCAGAACAGCCGCAAACGGCGACAGAGATGCGATGAGGGCCGCGATGATGCCGTTAATGCAATCTACCAACGCGCAGATCAAAGCTATTTTAACCCCCGACCAGGTTACAGCATTTCAAAAAATGCAGGATGAAATGCGTGCCAGAATGCAAGGCGGCGGCGGCGGTGGTAATTAACCCCGTACACAAAATTAATTTTTAGCGAAAGCGCTCCATTAAACCGGGGCGCTTTCTTTATTTTAGCAGAAATTTTAAAATTGAAATCATCGAAAATATTTATTGAAAAAAAACTGGAAGAAAGGCGGCTGGCTGGTAATTACAGGACATTAAAACCCGGAAATGCACTGGTTGATTTTTGTTCGAATGATTACCTCGGGTTTGCCCACTCTGCTGTATTGAAAAATAAAATTGATGAAGAAATAAAGAATAACGGCTTAATATCAAATGGTTCAACGGGTTCAAGGCTATTGACCGGCAACTCAGCTTATACCGAAGATGCAGAACATCACATTGCCGCCCTGCATAATAGCGAAGCAGGGCTCATCTTTAATTCAGGCTATGATGCCAACCTTGGTTTATTTTCGTCCCTCCCCCAACGCGGCGATACCATTATTACTGATGAATTGATCCACGCCTCTATTATTGACGGCTGCCGCTTAAGTTATGCCAACCGTTATGCTTTTAAACATAATGACCTGCAAAGCCTGGAGGATAAATTAAAACAGGCAAAAGGAAACCGTTATGTAGCCATTGAAAGCGTTTACTCAATGGATGGTGATACGCCACCAATTGATCAAGTTTTAGAATTAATAGAAAAGTATAATGCTAATTTGATTGTCGATGAAGCACATGCCGTAGGTTTACATGGCTTTGGCTTGATTGATGAGCAATTTCAAAACCGGGTTTTTGCAAGAGTGGTAACATTTGGGAAGGCCTTAGGTTGTCATGGGGCAATTATATTGGGTAGTAATTTATTAAAAGATTACCTGGTCAACTTTGCCCGCTCCTTTATTTATACAACAGCTGCTTCCTATCATCAAATTGCTTCTGTAAAAATGGCTTATCAGTTACTGCAGGGGTCGGCTGGTGAAATTGAATCGCTTCGGTATAATGTAAAACTCTTTAAACAAAAAATAAAAAGTAATTATGCTTATCCATTAATAAACAGCGATAGCATGATACAGTGCCTTGTTTTAAAGAGCAATAAAAAAGCGAAGGACGTTGCAGGCCGTTTACAAAATGAGGGCTTGGATGTCCGGCCCATCCTTAGCCCTACCGTACCCACCGGCAGTGAAAGGATAAGGATATGTTTACATTCGTTTAATACTGAAGATGAGATAACTTTACTCACCGATACTATAAATAAATTAATAAATGCTGAATAAACCCATATTTGTTACCGGGATAGGCACCGGGATCGGTAAAACCATTGTGTCTGCGGTTTTAGTTGAAAAGCTGAAAGCTGATTATTGGAAACCAGTACAATCTGGCGATCTGGAAAATAGTGATACCTCAATGGTAAGAAGCCTGGTTTCAAATAATACAACACAATTTTTTGAGGAGGCCTACAGATTATCCCAACCATTTTCACCTCATAAATCAGCAGCTATCGATGGTATAAATATCGATGCAGAAAAAATCATTTTTCCTGCAACTAACAATGCATTAATTATTGAAGGTGCGGGCGGTTTGATGGTGCCTTTAAATAACAAGTTTTTAATGATCGATCTCATCAGGCAATTAAATGCAGAGGTGGTATTGGTTTCACAAAATTATTTGGGGAGCATCAATCATACCCTGCTGTCAATTTATGCCTTAAAACAAGAGAATATCCCTGTAAAGGGCATAATTTTTAATGGAACGGAAGACATTTATTCAAAAGATTTTATTTTAGAATATTCCGGGCTTGAATTATTGGGGCATATACCCGAATATAATGTAATTGATAAAAAAACAATAATAGAGGCGGGGGATTTTATTACTGTATAATCAGTTGATTAGGTTTATTAAGTTAGATTAAGTTGAATTGTTTTCGCGCATTTTGCGGAAGTTTAAAAAACATCACAACTTTACAATCCGTGACCATCTTAATCGTTTCCCAACTCAATCAACCTAATCTAACTCAATCAACCTAATCTAACTCAATCAACTTAATCAACCAACATGAAAAACATCACTGTTATAGGTTCCGGCACAATGGGTAACGGGATAGCGCATACGTTTGCACAGCACGGATTTAAAGTTGCGATGCTCGATATTAACCTGGAAGCATTAAACCGCGCTATTCAAACAATAACCGTCAACCTTGACAGACTGGTAAAAAAAGGAATAATTGATGAACAGCTTAAAACCTTAACACTTAATAATATTACCACGTTTACCGATCTTGAACCGGCAGTAAGCAATGCCGACCTAGTAATTGAAGCCGCCACCGAAAACCAGGATATCAAATTAAATTTATTTAAACAGTTAAGCAGATTTTGCAAGGAAGATGCTATTCTGGCTTCAAATACTTCGTCAATATCTATTACACTAATTGCTTCGGTAACCAAAAATCCCGGCAAGGTAATAGGCATGCATTTTATGAACCCTGTGCCGCTAATGAAGCTTGTTGAAGTGATTAGGGGTTATGCTACTACTGATGAGGTAACACATACGGTAATGGAGTTATCGAGGCAGCTGAATAAAATGCCTGTCGAAGTAAATGATTACCCGGGGTTTATTGCAAACCGTATTTTAATGCCCATGATAAACGAAGCTATTTATGCCTTATATGAAGGCGTTGCCGGTGTTGAAGAAATTGATAGCGTTATGAAATTAGGCATGGCGCACCCCATGGGGCCATTGCAGCTGGCTGATTTTATTGGTTTGGATGTATGTTTGGCCATATTAAATGTATTGTATAACGGGTTTGGCAATCAGAAATATGCGCCTTGCCCATTGCTTGTAAATATGGTAACGGCGGGCGATAAAGGCATTAAATCAGGAAGCGGCTTTTACAAATATGTTAGCGGCAGTAAAGAAATAGCGGTATCGGATAAATTTAAACGGCGGTAATTGCCAATATTATTTATCTTTATATCCTGAATCTATCACAATGAAAAAAAACATTCTACTCGTAGTAACTGCGATTTTCACATTATTAAGTTCTGGCGCTTATTGCCAATCAAAAAACAACCTGTCCGTCATATTTGGCGCTGCCGGTAACGACATTTTAAATCCTGGAATTGGCGCCGCTGGTTATAAGGGGGAAGGCGATTTAATATATGGATTTAACTATTCAAGAAATTTAACAAAGTCGTTTTCTATACAAACTGGAGTGGAATATTCGGTTAACAATGTGCTATGGAACTATGAAGACGCTTACAATCCCTCTTTCACGCCCCAAAGGGCAAGTATCAGGATGCTGTCGGTCCCGGTTTACGCTAACTTTACTTTTTTTAAATACTTGTTTGCTGATGTTGGCCTGACAGCCGATTTTGAAACCAGCCATCAATCTGACGAAATAGCATCCGATCAAAGCGGGATAGGCTTTGGCATGGGTATTGGCGGGAAGTACAATTTTAATAAAATCACGGTATTTATTAATCCGTTTTTTCAACTGCATACAATTATTGCTTTTCATGAGGAAGGTGGGGGTTCTTTAGTAGACGCGGGGGTAAAAGTTGGGATCGGGTACAACTTTTAAATATTTTATTTCCTTAGGGTTTTCCTTCAAGTTTGGATACTGAACTAATATGTCGCCTAACTGTGTCATAAGAATTTTTAAACCTTTTTTCTGATCATTTGTCAATATATGTAATTGTTACAAACAAAAACATATACCAAATGAAAACACTATCAAAAATAGGATTACTGTTAACATTAACAGTATCTATGTTTCTTTCATCATGTATGGGAAGCTATTATGTATCCGATCAACCCGTTGAGCCGGTTTACGAGCAGGGGGTTGCACCGTACCCCGACGGAGTTTGGATTGGCGGTGAATGGGGCTGGAGTGGCGGCAGGTACGTTTACGAAAGAGGCCATTGGGAACACGGAAGGGGGGCCGGTCATGATTATGTGCGGGGTAATTGGGAACATACCAACCGCGGCTACAGGTGGCACAGAGGGCACTGGAATTAGCCCCCTTACCCCCTAAAGGGGGAATAATTTATAAAATAAATGCAGAGCGGCAATCCCCGGGGGATGGCCGCTTTGCATTTAAAGCTCCCCCGCCAGCTGGCGGGGGCTGGGGGGCTCACATACGCTCCGGTACTTCAATCCCAAGTAAACTCATTGCTTTATTAATTACTTTTCCGGATGCTGCCGATAACTGTAGCCTGAATTGCTTGGCAGCTTCATTTTCGGCTTGTAAAATTGACTTTTCGTGGTAAAACTTGTTATATATTTTAGCCAACTCGTACACATAATTGGCTACTACAGCGGGACTATATCCTTCTGCCGCTGATTTAATAATTTCGGGGAACTGGGTTAACGAAAAAATCAGGTCACGTTCTTCAGGTGCTAATTGACCATATCCCTTCGCCTTACTAATATCTGCATTGGTTGCCCTGTTTAATACCGACCTGATCCGTGCATGCGTATATTGAATAAACGGCCCGGTGTGTCCCTGGAAATCTACCGATTCATTAGGATCAAACAGCAAGCGTTTTTTAGGATCTACTTTCAGTAAAAAATACTTTAAAGCGCCCATTCCTATAATATGGTATAAATGCAGTTTTTCTTCTTCACTAAAGCCATCAACTTTCCCTGCCGCTTCGGTTTGTTCTTTGGCCGTTTGTTCCATTTCTTCCACCAGGTCATCAGCATCAACTACAGTTCCTTCCCGGGATTTCATTTTCCCGGAAGGCAGATCAACCATGCCATACGATAAATGATACAAACCTTTTGCCCAGGTTTTACCCAACTTTTGCAGGATGAGGAAGAGCACTTTAAAATGATAATCCTGCTCGTTGCCAACCACATAAATTGAGCTGTCCATGTGGAAATCATTGTATTTTAATTGAGCGGTACCTAAATCCTGTGTCATATACACAGATGTGCCATCCGAACGCAAAACCAATTTTTCATCCAGGCCGTCAGCGGTAAGGTCTATCCAAACAGAATTATCTTCTTTTCTAAAAAATACACCTTTTTCAAGTCCTTCATCAATAATATCCTTGCCTAATAAATAGGTGTAAGACTCATAGTAAAATTTGTCAAAGCTGACGCCAAGGGCTTTATAAGTTTCGGCAAAACCCGCGTACACCCAGCTGTTCATGGTTTGCCAGAGGCTTTTCACCGCTATATCTCCGGCTTCCCATTTTTGCAGCATTTCCTGCGCTTCTTTTATCAGCGGCGCATTCTTTTTAGCTTCATCTTCGGTTTGCCCGGATGCCTTTAAGGCTTCAATTTGTAACTTATATTCCCTGTCGAATATTACGTAGTATTTGCCCACCAAATGGTCGCCTTTTAAGCCAGATGACTCCGGCGTTTCGCCATTGCCAAACTTTTGCCAGGCCAGCATGGATTTACAGATATGGATGCCCCTGTCATTAACCAGGTTACTTTTTATAACTTCATATCCGGCGGCTGCCATGATTTCAGCTACCGAAAAACCCAATAAATTATTACGTACGTGACCTAAATGCAACGGTTTATTGGTGTTGGGAGAAGAATACTCAACCATTACCTTTTTTCCGCTCGGTTTAAAAACGGCAAAATCATCCGGTAAAATTTCAGTGTATAATTTATTTAGCCAGTAGTCATCAGCTAAAGAAATATTTAAAAAGCCTTTTATCACATTAAAGCCTGAAACTTGTTTCAACTCGTTTTGCAGGTACGCCCCTATTTCATTACCCGTTTGCTCCGGTGATTTTTTTGAGAATTTTGTCAACGGAAAAGTAACAATAGTAACCTGGCCTTCAAATTCCTTACGGGTTTCCTGCAGGTTTACATCTCCAAAAGGTATATCAATATTATATAAGTGCTTAACTGCTTTAAGGGTAGCTTCGATAATAAAATCCATCAGGCAAAAATAGGGAAATTGTCTGAACCGGGATTAAAGGATTTCAAGGATTTATTTGATGCTTTCAAATACTGAGACAATCTGTAAAATCCTTTAATCCTGGCTCAGGCAAAATAATTTCGAAATCCGTAGCTTTGCAGTTCTACAAACCATTTATGATACTTAGCAACAGCGACTTTAAATTAGATGTAACTTCTGAAATTGGCAATCTCCGCACACTTTTAATTCATAGCCCTGATAACGGGCTCGGAAAAGTAGTGCCTTCAAAAGCGCAGGACTGGCTGTTCGAGGACATTGTGCACCTGGACACCATGCGCAGAAACGAATACGATTATTATGTAAAGCTTTTAATGTATTTTCTTGATCCCGATAAAATAAAGGGCAAGCTAATAAAGATAGACGCCCCTGAAAGTAAACGTTCATTTTTTAAACCGGATAATAAAAGCTTTCATGCGTCAAACAAGGTAATTGAAATTCAAACCCTTTTAGAAGATATTTTACATGAAGGGGATATCCGGAAAAAGTTAGTCGCCTCGGTTTGCGCTATTGAAAACTGCAACTATCGTTTGCAAACAAAGCTGATCGATACGCCATCTGTAGAGTTGGCTAAAATCATCATTTCAGGTTCGTTAAATAAAAACGAAATGATATTCGCGCCTATTCCCAACCTTATATTTTCAAGGGATATCGGCGTAGCTATAAATAATTATATGCTGTTAAACAAGCCTGCAAAAAAGGCAAGGGCCCGCGAAACATTGCTGGCCCGTTATATATTTTTCAATCATCCATTATTTACGGCTTACCAGGATAATATATTAGAGATCCCCGAAACTGTACAGCATTTTTTGCGCCCCGGCGAAGACAATGACCAGAAAACAACCTTAGAAGGCGGGGACCTAATGATGGTTAGCCCACAGCATTTAATAATTGGCTGTAGTGAACGCACTTCGGTTAGTGGCGCCAATGAAGCTATAAAACTGCTTTTCAAAAATGATGTGGTAAAAAAAGTTTCCGTCATAAAAATTCCGCATAAGCGTGATTACATGCATATCGATACTGTTTTCACCCAGGTAAAACGTTATACATGGGTACTGCTGCGCTCATTGGCCATTAGCGAAGACTCTATTGAAAACCAGGAACCATTGTCGTGGTTTGCCGACAAAAAAAACAAGGACAAAACTGAAATAGTTCAATTTGAAAAAGGTAAAAAGCCTAAAACCTTCAACCGGCTGGAGGATTTGCTCACAGATATTAGCAAGAATGACCTGGGTAGTGAAGAAAAAACCGTTTTCATTTACTCGGGCGGTGATACTTTTCCTTATGATGCAAGGGAACAATGGACAGACTCGTGTAACCTGCTCGCCGTAAAAGAGGGCGTGGTTTTAGGGTACGACCGTAATGATAAAACCGTGGAAGCCTTTAAACAAAAAGGGTTTAACATAATAAAAGTTGCTGACCTGTTACAAAAATTTGAAAATGATGAAATTAATCCCGCAACAATGAAAGACACACTTATACTAATGCCATCAGCCGAGCTTTCGAGGGCGCGGGGTGGCTTCCATTGTATGAGTATGCCTTTACAAAGGGACCGGGTCATTGGGTCATTGAGTCATTAGGTCATTGGGATAATTATGGAAAACTGTTGGGTAAATAAATTAGTTACATTTTAATTATGAATAATAAATGAGTAACCGTTTAGAGGATTTAGAAATATATCAGCTTGCCGAATCATTCTCAGATGAAATTTGGTTTATTGTTTTAGAGTGGGATTATTTTGCAAAAGACACTTTAGGAAAGCAATTAGTAAGGGCAGCGGATTCAATCGGAGCAAATATTGCAGAAGGGTTTGGCCGTTACCATTTTAAAGAAAATAAAAACTTCTGCTATTTTAGCAGGGGTTCCCTTATTGAAACCAAAGGTTGGATAAATAAGGCTAAAACCAGGAAATTAATCTCCGAAAGTCAATATTCTGAATATTTAAATAAACTTAGCGCAATTCATTTAAAGCTTAACATTTATATAAAACATATCGGAACTAAAATTGATAGTCTCCCACCCCAACAACCAATGACTTAATGACTTAATGACTCAATGACCCAATGACTAATAATCAATCCACAAGCCATATTCTAATGATTCGCCCGGTTAATTTCGGGTTTAACGAGGAAACTGCTGCAAGCAATGCATTTCAGAACAGGAATGCCGATAAAAATAGGGTTAATGAAAGGGCGCAGCGAGAATTTGATGGAATGGTGAATACCCTTCGCGAAAACGGTGTGGATGTTACCATTATTGAAGATACGCCTGAACCTTATACCCCTGATTCTATATTTCCCAATAACTGGGTATCGTTCCATACCGACGGGGGTATTTTTTTATATCCCATGCAAGCCGAAAACCGGAGGCTTGAACGCCGTGAAGATATTATAGCACAATTGGAAGACCACTTTAAGGTAAAACATATTATTGATCTTAGCCGTTTTGAGCTGGAGAACAAATTCTTAGAAGGTACCGGCAGCATGGTACTCGACAGGGAAAACAAAATAGCCTATGCTTGTATTTCCCCCCGTACGGATCGTGAAGTATTAAATCTTTTTTGTGAACAAGCCGGCTACACATCCATTAGCTTTGATGCTGTTGATGAACATGGGAAGGCCATTTATCATACCAATGTATTGATGTGTATTGGGAGTAAGTTCGCTGTAATTTGTTTGGACAGTATTCCAACCCCTGCTGAAAAAATAACGGTAATAGAGTCGCTCAAATCAGCTCAAAAAGAAATTATAGATATTTCGTTTGCGCAGATGAACCAATTTGCGGGAAATATGCTCGAGGTGAAGAACAATAAAGGCGAAACTTTAATCGTCATGTCGCAAAATGCTTTTAATGCATTGGATCAACCACAAAAAAACACCCTTGAAAAATTTGGGAAATTAGTTTATACCGATATAAACACAATTGAAACTAATGGCGGCGGCAGCGCCCGTTGCATGATGGCGGAGGTGCATTTACCTCTTAGTTGATAGTCCATGGTCGATAGACCATAGATTAAAACCTGCTACAAAACCATGGCCTATGGATCATCGACCATTGGGCTACTGATAATTTACAATTCAACGATAAAATTTGTACTAACAATTAAGCAATTATTCCATTAAAAAATTACATTTTTGGCAAAATTTTAAAAAATGCAGAGTTACGAAGAGTTTCTTGACCTAAGTGTAGGTTTCCCGCAGGATGGTTTTGAGATCATTGAGGATGAGTTGTACTTTCACGACCTCAATTTAATGGAAATGATCGAGACGTATGGTACCCCCCTTCGTTTCACTTACGTGCCCATAATTTCGAAAAAGATACAGCAGGCAAAACTATTGTTTCAGCAAGCCATTGTTAAAAACAATTACCGCGGCAGCTACAAATATTGTTATTGTACCAAAAGCTCGCATTTTAAACATGTTGTTGAAGAAGCGCTAAAAAACGATATCCACCTGGAAACATCATCGGCCTTTGATATGCCGATGATTGACATCCTGGAGAAAAAGGGTGCGGTAAATAAAGATGTTACGGTAATATGCAACGGGTTTAAAACCTTTCAATATAAAACCTATATTATTGATATGCTGCACGATGGTTTTAAAAACATCATCCCGGTATTGGATAATAAGGAAGAGTTTAACCTTTACGATGACGAGATAGAAATGGATACACCTTGTAACCTCGGTATCCGTATAGCGGCTGAAGAGCAGCCTACTTCGCAATTTTACACCTCTCGTTTAGGTGTGCGTATGGAAGATATTATTGATTTTTACTACAATAAAGTAGAGGGTAATCCAAACTTTCGGGTTAAACTGCTGCATTTTTTTATCAATTCGGGAATCTCCGACACACCTTATTATTGGAACGAACTTGAAAAATATGTTACCTTGTATTGTAAGTTTAAGAAAATAAACCCATACTTAGACACGCTTGATATTGGCGGTGGCATGCCTTTTAAAGATTCGCTTGTATTTGATTTTGATTATGAATACATGATCAACGAAATTGTTAGCCGTATAAAGGAGATTTGTGCCGATAATGATACCGAAGAACCGGATATTATCACCGAATTTGGCAAATATACCGTAGCCGAAGCATCGGGCATTTTATACAAGGTTTTGGGCCGTAAGCAACAAAACGACCGCGAAAGATGGCTGATGCTGGATGGTTCGTTCATTACCAACCTGCCTGATGTTTGGGCGCTTAATCAAAAATATATTTTACTGCCTATAAATAACTGGGATTCGGAATATGAGCGGGTTAACTTAGGTGGCATTACCTGCGACGGACAGGACTACTATAACCAGGAAGCGCACATGAACAGTGTTTTTATGCCTAAAACACGCAAAGTGCAATACATAGGTTTTTTTAATACCGGTGCTTACCAGGAAGTGCTGAGCGGCTATGGCGGCATTCACCATTGCCTGCTGCCTTCTCCAAAACATGTCATCATCCGCCGTAACCGGGATGAAACTTTCAACTTTGAGGTTTTTGGCGAGGAGCAGAATAGCAAGCAGGTGATGAAACTTTTGGGGTATACGACGTAGTGATTAGAGATTGGTGATTAGAGGTTAGTAAAACTAATGACGTTGCAGCTTCTTTCGGACTTCCGGACTAATCTCTAATCTCCAATCACTTAAAACCTGTCTACAGCTTATCAATAGCTTCCTGTTCTCTTAAAGCGGTAATATTATTTTTATCGCTGAAAGTATCGGTTTGGTTGGCAAAATCTTCCAATATCGAAGCAATGGTATCCAGATTATCCGAAACGCGCTGGTGCATATCGGGCAGTTCTTTTTCCAGTCTTTTATCACCCAACTCCATATTGTCAACTTCAATTTTTGCAAGCTTTTGAATGATTGCTTGTTGACTGTTTTTTAAATCTTCCAATTCATGGACAATCTTTTCCATTAAGCCGAATTTCTTTAACTTATCCATATTGTTATGTTTTGTTTATACTGGTTGAACAGCATTTGACAAAAAATGTTTGAATATTTGGATTTATGATTTATAACTAATAATTTAGTTGTGTGAAAACTATCGCCCTAATCCTTATCACAATTTTTACAATTGCAGATGCATTTGCACAACAAAGCAACAAAGCCGACGATGCTCTACTGCTTGAATACTATCAAAACCAGCGTTTTGCAGATGCTGCCGATTATCTGAAAAAAACATACCCTGAGCCAGTTACGGACGTAAAAATATTATCAGGCCTGGCTTATACCTCCGAAATGGCAGCAAGGCTTCCTGAAGCAGAAGATTATTACCGGCGCGTTTATGCAACAGACACTACTAATATGGCGGTATTGTTTAACTTAGGTAGCATAAATTCCCGCCGGGGAAACAACTCCAAAGCTATTAGCTACTATAAAAAGATATTAGCAGAGGACAGCACCAACTTTAATGTTTTAAAACAGATGGCAACCCTGTCACGGGCCTCAGGAAATGTGATTGATGCCATGAACTATTTAATAAAAGCCAACAAGCTCAATCCTACAGAACCTGACGTTGCATACGACCTTTCTTCATTTTTTATTAACCTGAAACTTTATAAAAAAGCAGATACCGTTGTGACCGCGCCTTTAAAAGCAGATACAGCAAATATGCTGTTACTGCTTGGAAAGGCACAAATACACTACCGACTTGAAAAATTTCCGGAAACTGTTGCAGTGTGTAATCAATTAGTACAAACAGGCAACCAAACTGATGAGGTTATAAACATGCTCGGGAACTCCTGGTACAATTTAAAGAAATACAACGAGTGCATCATAGCACTTAAGCAGTTAGAACAAAACAATACGGCAACCGAAACATCCTATTATTATATGGCCATGAGTTATAAGGCATTACACAGCCATGTTTTAGCGGTAATTTATTTTGATAAAGCCGTGAAAGCAGCCGTTTCCGAAAATGTAAACTCTTATTATGGCGAAATGGCCGATTCGTATGATCAGTTGCACCAGCTAAAAAAGGCAGTGAATGCTTATCAAAAAAGCTTGTTGTATGGCGTTATGCCCTTAACCTATTATGCGCTGGCTAATTTGTACGATACAGAATTGAAGAATAAGGCACTGGCTTTACGCTATTATAAAAAATATATGGGCAGCCATCCACCGAAAGGCCGGCAATCCTATTTGGCATATGCAAAAAGGCGGGCGGGTGAATTGATCCGTTAACGCTGCATTAAGCGTGCAACATATTTGCCGATAATATCAAACTCAAGGTTTACTACTGAACCTACGCGCACCTGCTGCAAATTGGTATGTTCAAACGTATAAGGGATAATTGCTACAGAAAAGCTATTGGCTTTTGAATTTACTACAGTTAAGCTGATGCCATTAACACAAACTGAACCCTTTTCAACCGTTACATTGCCCTGTGCGGCATCATATTCAAAAGTATATTCCCAACTGCCGTCTAATTCTTTAAAATCAATACAAACTGCTGTTTGGTCTACATGGCCCTGTACAATATGCCCGTCAAGCCTGGCATTCATTTGCATGCAGCGTTCAAGGTTGACAAGGTCGCCGGTTTTTAATTGGCCGAGATTGGTTTTATTTAATGTTTCCTCAATAGCGGTAACCGTATGTTTACCGTCAGTCAAAGCTATAACTGTTAAGCATACCCCATTATGCGCCACCGACTGATCGATTTTCAACTCACCTGCAATAACCGATTCAACCGTAATATGCAAATTTCCCTGCTCACGTTGCAGCCCGGTTATTTTGCCCAAAGTTTCTATGATCCCTGTAAACATAAGTTCAGCCCCCTGACCTCCGCCAGCTGGCGGAGAAATTTTTGATCGGCAAAGCTAATCAATTGCGATAAGTTTTGTATTCGTCGGGAATGATATTACAATTTGCAAATAAAACTCCCTCTTTAGGGGGCTGGGGGGCCTTATTTAAAATTACTGCTTACCTCCAACTTTTTATTCCTTAGGTCTACCCCACCCTCTATTACGGATTTCAGGTTGGCAAAGTAAAAAACCCACCCTACCTGGCATTGTACAAAAAGGCTTTTCGAAGGATCAGTTTCAATTGGGATATTTTCCTGCGTAAGCTCAACTATTGATACGCCATTCCGGCTGCTTATGTTAACACTCACAATATTCTCTTTTGCAAAGGTGAATTTCAAAAAATCAGTGCCGTTTGCTTCCAGTATCTGTCCTTTTTCAACGGTGTCATCTCCCCAGCCATACCAATACCACTCGTAGGTATCTTCTTTCATTATAAATTCTTCCGGTTCTCGTGTGCGGCGCGGAATGGTATAAAAATTAGCTTTTCGTAAAAACCATTTTTCAAGGCCCTCAGTAGTTGCCCACGCTTCGTACAGCGTTCTTATATCTGTATTATAGTCGCCGGTTACTTTAAAACTGGTCCATTTATCGTCGATCATATCTCGTTATTAAATAATTATCAGTTCAAATTTAACGATTAAAGTTTGGGGTTTTGTTAACTTGCCTTTAAATCTTCACTATGCCAAAACGAAGCGCCGGGATATTATTATACCGAAAAATAAATAGCCAATTACAGGTTTTTCTTGTCCATCCGGGCGGCCCGTTCTTTAAAAACAAAGATGCCGGGGCATGGTCAATCCCCAAAGGTGAGTTTTCGGATGATGAAGACCCGCTTGTAGCTGCCAAACGTGAGTTTCGGGAAGAAACAGGTCAAGTCATCGATGGTAACTTTATCCAATTAAAACCTGTTACCTTAAAAAGCGGTAAAATTGTTCATGCCTGGGCTGTCGAAAGTGATATAGATCATGAAACCATTTTCAGCAACCTGTTTGAAATAGAATGGCCGCCTAAATCAGGAAAAAAGCAATCATTTCCTGAAATTGACAGGGCGGGGTGGTTTGAAGTGGAAGAAGCCAGGTTAAAGATCAATGCCAGGCAATTGGGCTTAATCGAAGATTTTTTATCGAAACCAAGCTGATCCGTTCGAACCGGCTATTCTTTCCTGTTCTTCACCCAATTTGAAACTTCGCCATCCGCTACATTGGCAATACGCACATGCTGCTCACCGAGCAATTTTCCCATTACCAGGGCAGCTATCAAAGCCTCATCTTCATTACTGTTCTGTAAAGCCCCGGGAGTAAAATACTTCTGTACAAAATGCGTATCAAAATTACCTGAAGTAAAAGCCTCATGCTGCATCACAAATTTACCAAAACCTAAAGTGGTGGTAATACCTGTAATTTGATACTCATCAATAGCGCGCAGCATGCGTTCTATTGCTTCTGCCCTGTCATTGCCATAAGTGATCAGTTTAGCGATCATAGGGTCGTAATAAATTGGGATTTCCATACCTTGCTCAAAGCCATCGTCAACCCTTATGCCAGGGCCTTTTGGGGTTTCATAGGTTTGAAGCGTGCCAATATCAGGTAAAAAATTATTGTCAGGGTCCTCGGCATAAACACGAAGTTCAATAGCGTGACCTTTTATTTTAAGGTCTTCTTGCTTATAACTGATGGCTTCGCCGCGGGCGATCCGTATCTGTTCCTTTACAAGATCAATGCCTGTGATCAATTCAGTTACGGGGTGCTCCACCTGCAGGCGTGTGTTCATCTCCAGGAAGTAGAAGTTTAAATTTTCATCCATGATAAACTCTACCGTACCTGCGCCGGCATAATTAACCGAGCGGGCTACATCTACCGCGCATTTGCCCATTTGCGCCCTTATGGCAGGCGTTAATACCGACGACGGCGCTTCTTCTATTACTTTCTGATGCCTGCGTTGTACAGAGCAATCACGTTCAAACACGTGCAATATATTGCCATGCGTATCACCAAGCACCTGTATCTCAATATGCCGGGGGGATGAAACATACCGTTCAATAAAAACCGAGCCGTCGCCAAAAGCCGAAGTAGCTTCGGACACAGCCAATTGCATTTGCTCCTCGAAATCTGCTGCACTTTCAACTATCCGCATACCTTTACCGCCGCCGCCTGCCGCAGCTTTGATCAGTATCGGGAAACCTACTTCAATGGCGCGTTGTTTTGCTTCATTTATATCGGTAATGGCCTCTTCGGTACCGGGCACCATGGGGATATTGTATTTGAGTGCGGCTGCCTTTGCCGAAAGTTTATTGCCCATCACTTCCATAGCTTCCGGCGAAGGGCCTATCAATATTAAGCCGGCATCCCTTACCTGCCGCGCAAAAGCGGCGTTCTCACTCAAAAAACCATAGCCCGGATGTATCCCTTCCGCGCCTGTTTTACGGCAGGCCTCAATAATCTTTTCCCCAACAAGGTATGATTTACTGGATGGCGCTTCGCCAATATAAACGGCTTCATCAGCATAACGGACATGCAGAGCATCACGGTCCGCCTCCGAATAAACCGCTACGGTTTTAATACCCATTTCGTGCGCCGAGCGCATTACCCTTAAGGCTATTTCGCCACGGTTGGCGATGAGGATTTTTTGCATATCAGCAAATGTAATGGATTTGGGTTGTTTTTAGTTATAGATGTTGTAAGGGTTATCGTTGTAATAGTTGTAAAGGTTGAAAGCGTTAAAAATCTAAAAAACTATTAAGTTTAAATCAAGTCAGCAAATAACTCTATTGCTTTTTCTGGCAATTAAATTGGACCCGGCGTATTGTTTAACATTAATTCAAAAAACTTAAGGTCAAGCCACCTGCCAAACTTATATCCCACTTCTTTAAAGTTAGCTACTTCCTCAAAACCAAACGAACGATGAAGATTAATACTGACCTGGTTATCCGCGCTGATACCGGCAATTACCGCGTGTACATTCATTTCCCCGGCCCGATCTATTAACACCTGTAACAGCCTTTTACTTATTCCTTTACCGCGATAAGAAGATCCTACATAAACTGATACTTCTACAGTATAACGGTAACAGGGCCATGCCCTAAAATGTCCAAAACTGCTAAAACCCGCTATTTTGCCATCATTATCGGCAACAAATACCGGGAAGTTATTATCTATCCTGTCGTTGTACCAGTCTTGCCGCATTTGCAGGGTATGGGGCTTTTCACTGTAAACAGCAGTGGTATTTATAATAACATCATTATAAATATCAAGGATGTCTGTAAGATCATCTTCGCGAGCATCCCGAACGGTTATAATATTATTTACCATAGTTTTATTAAAGCAAAACACCCTTTAACGTAAAGTTAAAAGGTGCTGATATTATTATTGTTTTGGCGCTCCGCCCGGAGGAGGGCTGCCAGGACCGCCTGGTCCACCCGGACCGGGGCCAGGCCCCTTTTGCATCTCAGGAAGTTTGGTTTCAGGATGGGAAGCTCCGCGATGACAAGTGTAACAATTTACGCCTGATCTCATCATCATCCCCAATGAGTCCTTTTTGGCCTCGAAAAATTTTTGGTTTATCTTATTCATCATTTTGTACATGTGGCGCGCCATTTCCTTTTCGGGCTTGGTATCGCTTGCAAAATCTAATCCTTTTCCATCTGCATTGGCAGCATGGCAAAAACCACAACGCACACCTAATGAAATCGCCCACTCGCGCATTACCATGTGTAATTGCTGTTCTGTAAGCTTTTTTGGCAATACCTTAACATTTTTAAAACCAGGATCATCAGGGGCCATCGAGGTTAGCGCTATAAATGTTACAACCGATGTTAATCCAAGCGTAACAAGCATTTTTTTGTTGATCAGCATATTGTCATGTTTAAGTCATCTAAAGTAAAGTTTTACTTCGAATGTTCCAATAATTAATTGCAGTAACTTTTGCGTTACATCAACGGTGTTTTATAAAAAAAGTAAAAATAAATTTGGAACATTACGAATTATTCGTAGATTTACGAAATAATCGTAATTAGTTATGGAAAAGTTATCAAAACAAGAAGAAGAAGCCATGCAGGCGGTGTGGCAATGCGGAACGGGTTTTATAAAAGATTTTCTTGATCTGCTTGAAGAGCCTAAGCCTCCCTACACCACCCTTGCCTCAACTGTAAAAAATCTTGAACGCAAAGGCTTTGTAAAAAGCGAAAAAATGGGTAACTCTTTCCGATACGTGCCCGCCATCGGGGAAGAGGAATATAAAAAGAAATTCATGAGCGGCTTTGTGAGCGATTATTTTCAAAACTCCTATAAAGACCTGGTTACCTTTTTTGCGAATGAAAAAAAGATCAGCGCCGGCGAATTAAAAGAGATCATTAAACTGATTGAAAACCCTAAATCCTGAAGCCATGCCAGCATTATTTGTTTTCCTTTTGAAAGTAAATATCGCCCTGTTATTGTTTTGCGGGGGATATTACCTGGTGCTAAGGCACCTTACCTTTTATACGCTTAACCGCATTTACCTGGTTATGGCTATCCTCTTTGCGACAGCCTATCCTAAAATTAACCTTTCGGGATTTGTTGAACGGCATCAGCAAATAGCAAAACCTGTGCAAGCGATAGCTTTTAACTGGCAGGCCCCGGCCGAAAAATTGGTCAGCCCCGTTGCGCAGCCAAATTACTGGCACTGGGTAGAAGTTGTTTTTTGGATAGGCGCGGCTTTACTTGCCTGTCGTTTGCTGGTGCAGGTATTTTCGTTATATAAACTATATCGTAACTCAACTGCGGCCCAAATTTACAATCACGATGTAAGGGTGATCGATGGCGAAGCGGGCCCATTCTCTTTCTGGAAAAGCATTTACATAAACCCGGCCAGGCATGAACCTGCCGATTTGAAAGCCATATTACTGCATGAGCAGGTGCACATAAATGAGTGGCATACTTTAGATATCCTGCTGGCCGAATTAAGCACCATATTTTATTGGTTTAACCCTGGTGTATGGCTTATGAAAAAAGCAATCCGCGAAAACATTGAATTTATTACCGATAGTAAAATATTAAAAAATGGGGCCGATAGCAAACAATACCAGTATAGCCTGGTGACGGCAAGCTTTGCATCCTCATCAAATACAATTGTCAATCACTTTAATATATCAACAATTAAAAAAAGAATCATCATGATGAACGCAAAAAGATCTTCGAAAGCCAAGTTAACCCGCTATGTATTTTTAATACCGGCTATGGTTGCGTTATTGCTGGTTTTCAGCATATCAAAAGCGGCTTTAATTAGCAACAAAAACGCTTATAAAACAATGGCTGCAACTTTTAATAAATTTGGTATACATGTAAAAACAGCCAGAATAATCAAACAGCCCGTTGCAACTAATTCAAACGCAGTTATGGCGGATGCAATAATCAAAACTGCGCCTTCTAAAACTGTGGATACGACCAGGAAAGGCGATCTCCTGACAGGTAATGCGACGAGCTCTGATACCTTAACTTATGTGATCAATGGCAAAAAGGTTACCAAAGCAGCATTTAAGGCGCTGGATCCGGATCATATCTATGCTATCGAAATTGTAACGGGAGAAGCTGCTTCGAAAATTATTGACAACATAGACAGTAAACACGATGTGCTTTTTGTAACTACCGACGACTCGGATACCGGGAAAAAATTTAAAGAAAAAATAGATGAGTTGAATGTCAACAGTTCTATTAACGATGCCAGACCGGTGTCCGTTTATGGTTTTAGCCAAAGCCGGGCGACAGGGCGCGGATATTCGGTAGGTACCGTGATGGTAGATGGGCATGTGTCGCGGGATTCAAATTTTATTGCTATGCACTATAGCCCGAAAGAGCTAAAATTGCATAAGTTTAAAGCGCTGCCAAAAAAAACTTATACAATTACGGCCGATAGCCTTTATACAAATGAGGCTCCAGTAATAGTTGGTGTAGGTACCGATTAGGCGGAGGTGTATGAATTACATGGTGATAAATCAAAAACCAAAATTTATACCTACAAAGTACACCCCTATGTAAACCAGGCATGGGCAAACGCCAAATCAATGCCAAACAAGACCTTTTTATATTCACCAAAGGCGGTAATTGTAACTGGCCAGGGCTTTAAAAGTGAAACAAATATCGACCACCTTTCCAGCAAAATCATTTTAATTGACGGCAAAGAAGCTACAGAAAGTGACATGAAAAAGCTTTCAGCAGCAGATATCGAAAGCATGAGTATTAAATCCGGCGACGACATAACCAAAAAATATGGTGATAAAGCCAAAAACGGGGTTGTGTTTATTACGACTAAAAAGAAATAGGTTGAATGGTTGATTTGGTTGGATTAAGTTGATTAGGTTGAATAGTTTTTATAAGATTAGTTAATAGTTAAGCGTTTTATAACCACTAACTTTCCCGATAGCTATCGGGACAACTTAATCAACCATTCACCAACTTAAAGTTGATTAAGTTGGGTGGTTTTTATGAGATCAGTTAATAGTTAAACATTTTTAACCACGCACTTTCCCGATAGCTATCGGGACAACTTATTCAACCATTCACCAATTAACTGGCTTCGGCCAGTTTTTTTGTTTGTACAAATTCGTGCCATTAGGCCAATTAGAAATAATTCGTGAAAATTTGTACTCATTTTTTTACGGTACCCTGACCATTCTTTACCAATAAAACCCCCAATTTTACTTTCACATTCAAAACCATCAAACTTATGAAATACAATTTTTTAGGAAACACCGGCCTGGTGGTATCCGAATTATGTTTTGGCACCATGACCTTTGGCGGAAAAGGTATTTGGGAAGCGATAGGAGCAATACAACAAAAAGAAGTAAATGACCTGATGAAGGTTGTTGTTGACTCCGGCATTAACTTTATTGATACCGCTAACGTTTACTCTTATGGCGAATCGGAGAAACTTCTCGGGCAATCTATTAAAGACCTCGGTTTTAACCGTTATGACCTGGTAATTGCCACTAAAGTACGTGGTCGCATGGGCGAAGGCCTTAACAATGTGGGACTTTCCCGTTATCATATTTTTCAGTCGGTAGACGAAAGTTTAAAGCGTTTGCAAGTTGATCATATCGATGTTTTATATGTACATGGTTTCGATCCAAAAACACCAATCGAAGAAATCATGCGTTCGCTAAATGATATCGTATTAACAGGGAAAGTTCGTTACATAGCCATTTGTAACTGGCCTGCCTGGGTAGTAATGAAAGCTTTGGGAATTGCCGAAAAACATGGATGGAACAAATTTGTGGGCATGCAATATTTTTATTCATTAGCAGGAAGGGATATCGAAAGGGAAATTTTGCCGTTGGCTGCCGACCAAAACCTTGCTATGATGCCCTGGAGCCCATTGGCTGGCGGCTTCCTCGGCGGAAAATACGGGCGCAATTCAGGAAAAGCCGAAGGCTCACGAAGGGATACTTTTGATTTCCCGCCCATCAACAAAGAAAAAGCTTATGATGTTATTGATGTGATAACCGAAATTGGCAAGCAACATAATGCCTCGGTAGCCGAAATTGCTTTAGCATGGGTACGCCTGCAAAAAGGGATAACCAGTACCATCATAGGCGCAAAAAGCGTTGATCAGCTGCATGCAAATATAAAATCAACGGAAGTTACTTTATCCGCAGAAGACCTTAAAAAGATCGATGAAGTAAGCGCATTGCCCCGCGAGTACCCCGGCTGGATGGTTGAAAGACAGTCGTCTGATAGGGAGTTGAAGTAATTTTTAGTTCATAGTTGATGGTTCATAGTTCAAGGGAAAACACGCCTTGTCGCTGCTATGAACTATGAACCATCAACTATGAACTTCCGCCAACACCTTCACCACATGTTCCACCTGATCCGGGTGCACATCCAGGTGCAAAACAAACCGGATCCGGTGCGCGCCTGTTGATAGCGCTTTTATGCCATGTTCAGCCAGTTTTTGCAGAACAATGCTTGCGGGTTCAACCGTATCAAACAAAACAAGGTTGGTTTCCACAGGCAGCACATTACTTACCCAGGTACATTTTAAAAGCTCATCAGCAATTATATTGGCGTGGGCATGATCAATGCTTAGACGTTCTACATGATGATCAAGCGCGTAAATTCCCGCAGCGGCCAGGAAACCCGCCTGCCGCATACCACCGCCAAAAACCTTGCGTACCCGGCGGGCATATTTTATGGTCTCTTTATCTGCCAAAAAAACTGACCCGACAGGCGCCCCCAAACCTTTCGACAGGCAAATAGAAATCCCGTCAAAATATTTACCATAATATGCTGCCTTATCGCCTGTTTTTGTAAGCGCGTTAAATATGCGGGCGCCGTCCAAATGGAGTTTCAGGCCTTTTGTTTTGCATAATGCGGCAATAGGTTTTATTTGGTCAAGCGAATAGCAGCTCCCCCCACCCCTATTAACGGTGTTTTCCAATACCACCAAACTTGTTCGCGGGTAATGATCATTGATGGCATTAATCTCTGGCTCGATCATTTCGGCAGTAAGTATACCGCGATAACCATTTAGTAAACGCGCTGATACGCCGGAGTTAAATGCGATTCCGCCCCCCTCATACCGGTAAACATGCGCGGTTTGGTCGGCAATTAATTCATCCAGAGGCTGAGTAAAGCATTTAATGCCAATCTGGTTGGTCATAGTGCCTGATGGGCAGAATATCCCTGCCTCCATACCAAAAATTTTGGCGGCCTTTTGTTCAAGTTCATTGATGGTTTCGTCCTCGCCGAAAACATCATCCCCAACTTTGGCGGTCATCATAGCTTCCATCATCCCGGGGGTCGGTTTGGTAACAGTATCGCTTCGTAAGTCAACGGTCATCATATTAAATGCGTTAAAAATGCGTTATTTGTGTTTTATTTATTATGCGCTCAATTTTAATCATTTTATTTTTTATGCTGATGATTGTATCAGCAAAATTATACGCCCAAAAATGGCAGCCCGGCCGTTTTACCGATGTAAAAGGTAATATCGAAATCGGTTTTATCCGTTTAAACCCTCCGGGCAAGGGGCCGATAAAGAATGAAGGTTTTATTGAATTTAAGGAGGATAATAAATCCGATCCTTTTAAATTAAGTGCGAGTGACCTGCGGTCGTTCGTGGTGGGTAAAGATAGTTTTGTGGTGGCCCATGCTCCCGGCAACGAAACCTGGGCCAGGAATGAGTTTGATTTTGTAAAAGTTGTACTTGACGAAGATGTAAAGCTATATGTCGCCGGTGGCGTAATGGGCCATGGAGGTCACGGCATAGCTATTGAGCCCGGCGTTTCGACCGGGGTTGGCACAGGAGGCTATGGTGCTGGCGTTGGTGGCGGCATAGCTATCCCGATAGGCGGCGGAGGTGGCACTTATGAAAAACTGGTATATTATTATGGCGAAAATACAGCCAAGATGAAACGCCTCACGAATCAAAATTTCGAAGATGTTATGTCAGATATGATGGGCGATTATCCCGATGTGGTTGATAAGATACATGCCAAAGTTTACATACTTGAAAATATTGACAGGCTGATTGCGTATTATAAGCAGGCGAAGGCGGGGAAGTGAGTGGTGAGTAGTGAGCGGTGAGTAGTGAGTACTTAAGCGAGATACTTATTTTTATAAATCGTTTTTTACTGTAGATATACGGGTCTCCTTTGCAAATGTTGCGTTGCAACACGCGCAACATCGTGCAACATCCTGCAACACGGCTGATTATCAAATATTTACGACTGACAAAATTTTGTCAGTGACAAAAATGCGTCACCATTTTTACAGATATTACCCCGTTTAGTCAATCCCACCATGCCGGCAAACATTAAGTAAACGATTCACTACTCACCACTCACTACTCACTATTCACCACTCACCATCTGCCTAAATCCCCTGCGCTATCACAAATCCGCTTGCCCAGGCCCATTGAAAATTATAGCCACCAAGCCATCCTGTAACGTCCACACATTCGCCACCATAGTACAGGCCGGGGATTTTTTTTACTTCGAGTGTTTTTGATGATAACTCGTCTGTTGATACGCCGCCGCGCATTACTTCCGCTTTGTCGTAGCCCTTATCCCCTGCCGGTTTTACTTTAAATTGGTGTATTAACTGGCTGATATTTTCAATATCCGCTTTGCTTAAGGAGGCCAGGTTTTTATCAACCGGCAGCCTGTCGCTTAAGGCTTCGGCAAATTTGCGGGTGTATAAATTGGCTAAATAAGCCAGCAGCATTTTTTTGCCGTTCGCTTCCCGCTCCTGAAGTATTAAGTCTCCAATATTTTGATTTGGTAATAGATCGATGTAAATATACTCCCCCGGCCGCCAATAGGATGAAATTTGCAGGATGGCTGGCCCGCTTAAACCCCAATGGGTAAATAATATATTTTCCTCAAAGCTTATCCTGTCATTCCAAACCCGGCAAAAAATACTATTGCCGGAAAGCTGTTCGTACCACGGCTGGTCTTTCCCCGTTATGGTAAGCGGCACTAACGCCGGAGCGGTATCATTAATTTTCAGACCAAAATTACGGGCAGTTCGTAACCCGAAATCTGTTGCGCCCATTTTGGGGATAGGCAGGCCTCCGGATGCGATGACCACCTTTTTAGCGAATAAATTTTCTGTCCGTCCGTTTTTTTCCATCGAAACAGTAAAACCATTATCAGCCTTTTCAATACTTTTAACATCGGCGCCGCACCAAATTTCCTGCCCTAAATCATTGCAGAGATCAGTAAAAACTTTTACTACATCCCTCGCATTATCACTTACCGGGAAAAGCTGGCCGAGCGTTTTTTCTTTGCCCTGTATACCATAGGTTTCAAAAAAAATGATGGTATCTTCTACCGTCCATTGCGAAAAAGTTGATTTACAAAAATGTTCATTTTGCGAAATAAACTGCTGCGCTGAAGCATACAGGTTGGTGTAATTGCAACGTCCACCGCCGCTGATGAGTATTTTGGCGCCCAC
>Ga0207033_1051_pt1 | contig 25773 bp, 22 predicted proteins | sample Alteio_BWMinCont_35_FD_153262 | JGI IMG/M metagenome (GOLD analysis project Ga0207033, IMG submission 153262) | Enriched cells from forest soil in Barre Woods Harvard Forest LTER site, Petersham, Massachusetts, United States -... | ecosystem: Environmental > Terrestrial > Soil > Temperate forest >... | reverse complement strand
TATCAGCAATAAAATAACTGTAAGTAGGGCCGACATGATACTGTGTGTTTTTAGTATTCAGGGTTGTTGTTGAATTGTTGGAAGGGGATATAGTAAAATCGTTTGAATTGTTGAAGCTAAACCCGAGGTTAAGCCCGAGGGTTTGTGTCCCTTTTTCGGTTTGCGCTTTTGAGGCCAGGAATGCAAATAAAAATACTGCAGTTAAAATCAAAACTTTTTTCATGTGTTTTTTGGTTTGTGTGAGTTGGATAAACGGGGAAAGGTAACCGATATTTTATAAATATGGCCTATAGGTATTAATTATTAAATAAATATTTATTGTGCAGGTTTTTAATAATATAACCTTTAAAGCAACGTTTCATAAGGTTTTATTTGTTTATAATAAAAAGCCATGAGTTCCTAATCATTAATTTTATCTGACTGGGTTTTGTTGTTATGGGTAATTGTTTCTACATCCCGTTCATTAAAATTTTTAAACTTATCCGGTTTCAAAATTTCTACTAACCACATTTGTGCCTATATACAGCCGCTGCAATAGGTTTAGCCAATAAATCGCACTACATTTTTACTAAAACCGGATAGTGATTTTTACTTAGCACTGTTTTTGTCTTTAATAGCTTTATAGTTGCCACTTTAACTCTTTAAGACAGAAATTGAATTTGATAAGTTTTTTCTTGCATTGCTTGCACAAATCAAAAAGGGCCGCAATACTACTTTTAATAGTTATACCCTTTGTTGCATTTTCCCAATCAAAGAAAGCTGGGTCAATTGAATATTTAAAATATTCCAATGGCTTTGGCAATATTTTGTTGGGATCCGATTTGAGCCAGCTGCCTGGATATAAATTGGCATTTTTAGACAACGATAATAAATTTGATGCCGACAGCTGTTTAAAGTTTGAATACCGGGACCCTAACTTGTTAAAACTGGCCGGTGATTTAAATCTGGACTTAATTGGGATCCGAACTTATAAAAATAAGGTGGTTAACATCTATCTCTTTTTTAAACTATCTGACGGGTATAAAATTTTAGATGCCTTTTTAACCAATTATGGATTATTTACAGATCGGCCTTATAATTACGCGGATATTTATGATTGGAACTCAAGCACTGTAAACCTGTCGTTAAGATACAATGTAAAAGTTGATATGGGGGTTGCGATTTTTACTTGTAACCGTTTAGAGCATGAGATTGAATTGATGAAAACAAAGCAATATTTGTCGTTTTTCGAAGGCCCTTAGCTTCGTTTAAACGCTATTGCGTCGAAATTACTTATCGGTGGAGGGACCTAAATAATATCTAATTGATAGGCGGGCGGGAATGGACTGATGCATAACCGCCATTGTCTGAATCCCTGGAGTAAGTTTCATTTACATTATACCGGGATGCTCGCCTGCCTTTAGTCCTGTTTACGGCACATGAGCTCAAAATGGCTATTACCGCTAAAAACAAGCCGAAATATTTAAATATTTTCACAAAAAATTTCTATAAAGTAATAACGGCTTTTTTATGGTTATGTTTTAATGGATAGCCTCTATGTTTGTGGATATTAATCTACCAGAATAAGCTCAATTCATTAAACTAAGTTGTAATATGAAGCCCTCCAATCTTGAACAAGCAAGCTTTTTTTTGATCTTAGATAAAAGACCTTGGTGCTTTACATATTTTGTTTATAAGTAAGTATATTTGCGGGTATATTTTCGGTATCGCCTTATGATTAAACTTTTTGTGGGAGGTTTTCCCATGGATATTACGGAACTGGAGCTTGTTATGCTGTTTAGTCCGCATGGAGATGTAAGTACTATCAAGATCGTCCGCGATAAGAAGACGGGTATTTGCAAGGGCTATGCTTTTATGGAGATGAAAGACAAGGAGGGCGCCGAACGTGCGGTTGAAGCCTTAGATGGTACTTTTATTGGCGAGCGGATGCTAAGCGTAAAAATGACTGAAGAAAAACCTGTTCCGGTTAAAAAGCCTTATTCCAAATTCAGCGGTAATTTTTCGTCCAGGCCCTCTTATAATAAAGTGGAAAAACCGGGAGAGGAAGTGAGAAAGAAACGGCCAAGAAAGCAGTTTTGAATACCCGACTTTAGTTGATATTTCATCGGTGTAAAAAATTACGTTTGATTCTATCCTTACCAATCACTTCGACGCAAAAGGAACGTTATCGTTTCAACCTATGGCCTTTAACCTAAGATGGACAATCTAAATAAATTCAGCGCTTAAGCTAACAATTACTCAAGGGAAAAACCAATAATTTCCGCCACTGGCTTCTTTGAAATCCAATTCCGGTTACTTATATTTAAGGTGTCGTAATTTCCCGACTTTCAGCAATAAAAACAATGAAACGTATTATAATCTGCAGCGACGGCACCTGGAACAGGCCCGGCAATACTGAGAATGGATTTGTGGTACGGACTAACGTGCAAAAAATATTTGAAGTAATCGCCAAAAGCGATGGGGATATCAAGCAGATCAAACATTATGACAATGGCGTGGGCGTTATCGGTTCCGCAGTTACAAGGGCTATAAATGGCGTATTCGGCATTGGCCTTGATGATAATATTATCAGCGCTTACAAATTTATTGTTTGGAATTACGAACCTGGCGACGAACTGTACCTTTTTGGCTTTAGCCGGGGGGCTTATACTGTACGCAGCCTTGCCGGTATGATACGCAGGTGCGGCATCCTTAAAAACCAGGATCTTTGCCTTATACAGGAAGCTTATCACATTTATCGTGACAGGTCCGACCAAAGTAAACCTGGTGCAGCGTGGTCCGAGACTTTTATTTCCAAAAATAGTTACCCCGATCCCCAAATAAAATTCCTGGGTGTATGGGATACTGTCGGTGCACTGGGCATACCAATTACTTCATTCCGGATGTGGAACAAAAAGAAATATAGATTTCACGACCTTACGTTAAGCAGTATCATCAAACACGCCTATCAGGCCATGGCGGTTGATGAGCACCGTGGTTTATTTGATGTGAACCTATGGAGACAAAGCAGACATGCGCATGAAAATAAGGTTGAACAGTTTGTTGAACAACGCTGGTTCGCCGGGGTGCACAGCAATGTGGGCGGGGGCTATCGCGAAGAACAGCTAAGCGATATCCCCTTGCTTTGGATGATAGATAAGGCAAAGCAGGCAAGCCTTTGTATTGACATGGGTATGGCCGTAACCAATAGGGACTTCCCTGTATTTTTGTCGCCCGATCCATGTGGCAGGGAGCATAACTCATTGACATTTATCCACAAATTTAACCGTGTCATTACCAGGAAGATAGGCCAGAACAGTGGTTTTAATGAGTGCGTTGATGCATCAGTACTGGAGCGGATGCGATCGGTTGAAGGATATAACCCGATAAATGTTAAAAAAGCGATAGAAAGAGGGGTTAAAATAGGCGGTTCAGTTATTGAAAAAGTGACAGCTTGAAATTAATATTCCGGTATGTTCCGTTCATTTTTGAAATGAACGTGATCCCTTCGTGACAATTACTTAATATTATTAAGGATCATAGTTTTTACCTGTTCGAGACCGACATCGGAAGTTTTGATCAGCATTTCATTAACGAAAGTATTTTTTGAACATTCTTTAACATTTACGGCAATGGAAAACATGCCCTGGTTAAATAATGAAATAATGCCATTGTCGGGCGTTTTATAATGCCCGTAGGAGCGGGGTACAATGAAACATTTTCCATCAAGTTTCATATTCTTAAGCTTATCGTAATATTCTTTATATCCCACAGCGGTACTGTCCAAAGGCGCTTTTCTTAAGTTTAACGAAAACCGCCCAAGCTCCATATCCTTAAACATCTGGCCATCTTTGCTGATATAAGAAGTGATGAAAGCAATATCAAAATCAATATTAATGGTGTCCCTGCCAATCGGTACTTTACATTTTGAATAATTTACTTTTATACGCTTCAATTTTAACCTGAAAATAGCGTCGTTAATAATTTCATTGCTTGATACCGAATCTTTATCAACCTCAAAATCAGCGCTTATAGCAGTCAAAATATTGTTATGGTCCCTAAATGTTCTCGTGATGTTAAAACCATTGAATTGCATCCCCGTTGGGTCAAAAGGACCTTCGGAAGACGGCTGGTCATAAAAGTATAAATCATTTAGCCCTTGTTTCCACTGCGCGATATATTTTTTATTTTCATTGGCTATCACCTGTTTCACAGCAGATACGCCCAACGAAACGAGGCTGCCGGCATAAGCTGTTTCTAAACCACGGGGTTTGTTTTCACCCCTGCCGGCTAATGTGAGAGGTTGTTCCTGTTGCTTTTTTAATAAAGAAAAATTAATAACATCGCGCTTTGGCGGGGCGCTCATAATTACATTTTCACCTTTTCTTGCCGATCCAAATTTGGATCCGATACAACCGGTAGTGGCCAAAATGATACTAAAAGATAAAATGACAAAAGCGTATTTTTTATTCATAAAACCGAAGTTTAGCGTTTTTATAGACCCAATTTCCAGGTTCAAGCATATAGGCTTGTTTGTAGTATTCCGCCGCTTCAACAATAAAATGATTTTTCTCGAGTAAAAAAGCCGACATGTATGCAGTTTCGGCAGGGGTGGTTTTAATTACATTTTTCAAAATGGAAATCACTTTTTTCTTATAAGCGGCCTGATCCATTACCCGTAAAACATATACCGGTGAATTTTTTTCAATCGAATTTGAAATATTCCAAAAATATACACCAGGGGATGTTAAACCTGCTGTTAATGAATCAAGCATGAAAGTATTATGGGTATAATTTATTTTTTTTAATGGATGTAAAGCCTGCGAATCCTTAAATACATGAACAGTTCCGGTATACGCCCTGTCGCGCCAAATAATTTTTATAACGCCATTATAATAGTTAATAGTATCAGGCGAAATATTTAATACCGGCCAGCCACGGCTAATTGCCCCTAAATTATTCAAATAGTTCTGTTCATTAATTTTTGTGTTGTTCCCGGTAAATTCATCAAAAATAAAATGAAAATAGGCATAGGTAAAAGCGTTTATTTGTTTTGAACATTGGTTGGCCTCATCAGACAAATTTTGTCTTCCCGAATCTTTAAGTTTAATGACATTACCATTCCTGCAGATCAAAATTACTTTGGCATCTTTCTCAATATCTAATTTATCGCTTAAATAAAGGTTGTCCCTTTGTTTTAACGGCGTTATTTTATCGCCGGTAATTTTTTCGGCCTTTCCATTAGCAAAGTACACTACAAAATCAGGGGTTTGGGCAAACGAAGTAAACCCGCTTAGCAGCAAAACCAAAATGAATAATTTCATGCAAATGTTACTGGCCGGATTCATGATGAAATAGCGTTTTATATCCTTTTTTATGGTGAAGCCACAATACCCCGGCTTCGTAAAAATAAAGTATATCCACAGCTAATATAATAGCAATCAGCCCGGCGGTCATATCGATATCTACATTGAATTTGTAAAACAAAAATAATCCGAAGTAAACAAAAAATATGGCCGACAAAAGCTGGGCTGTTTTTGCCGCAAGGTGGAACCAAATATGCTTTTCGATAAAATAACCAATGAAAAATGCCATGTGGACCCAGCATAATACAAATGCTATCAGCCAGTTAAGCCAGCCCGGAACACGATGGATATAATTTTTATCTAAAATCATACGGATAATATTTGCATGGATAAATACCCCATTAAGGTCGGGCGGGCTTTTGCCGGCGAAACTGCCGTTTAATGGCGTATAATGTTTATCATAAATATTGTTTAAAGGCGAAACATATCCCAGCAGTACAATTTTACCAATAATATCCTTCTTTTTTACACTGTCCCTTAATAAATAATCCACATTATAAACCACATACCCGGTATCTGTGTATCCATAATTAATTACTTGGGTTGCGTGGTGCTTTGATTTAAGCGTATCAAAACAGCCGGGGTCTGCTTTTTTAACAATTGCAGCATCAAAAGAGAGGTATCCGGCGCCTTCATCAACAAATGGTGTGAACTCCCTCACAACATTTTGATTTTTTAAGGTAAAGTTTACATAACCTTTATTTATTGATTTATCATAAAAATATCCGGTAGGTTTTGAATTAATATCCAAAGCGTATGAACTTACTACCAGCGGGTTTTTCTGAAAAATATTTTGCAGCGCCGTGTCGGTCCCCAAATGATCCTGCTTTGCTTTGGCAAACAGTATATCAACCCCAATTACTTTTGGCTGGTATGAAGCAATTTTTTTAATAACCGAATCAATTTTATCCCTGCCGCTCTCCCCGATATTTACGATAACAATTCCCGTGTCAGCAAGTATCCCGTTGTGTTTTCCTAAAAGGTTATAGGCAAGGTCACTGTAATTAAAATCCTTCGATGTAATCTCCTTCGGATCAAGAATGACAAGTACCCTTTGGAGCCTGGCAAAACTTCCAATTACCAAAAAAACAAGAATCGTAGCAAACAAAGAATCTTTCTTAAATAAATACCTGTATACGCTTGTATTCTTTATGTGCAGCCTGTGGGTTTTTTTCATTGTTAATGATTTCAATTCAAAACTGTGATAATCAATATTGCAGGCTATATTACTTTCTAATTATCTTTGATAAGACTTTCTTTACATCGCAAAGTAAATTACTAAAAAATATTAATTATAAAATCCCTGTTATCATTATATTCTCTATTTCAATCATTTGTAAATTAAATGTCTTTTATTTTTCTTTCCTGATAAAATTCAATTTTTTCATCAAATAATCATAATCAACTGTTTATCTTTAAACAAATTCCCCGTATTTTTATTAACGGCTATTGATAAATTAGTTGAACCAATATGATCTGGAAATTGATGCACTCCTTCAAGATAACATATCATTCAAAAAATACCTTCGCTTTACTGTGTTGTTTTATAGGTTTTGCCCTTTTGGCGTTAAACAGCCAGGCACAAACAAAGGGAGGGGTGGTTAAAAATACTGTCGCTCAAAAATCCGTTGCCGGCGATACCTATGCTATAATTTTTGGCGTATCAAACTACCCGGGCCTTACGCCATTAAAATATGCGGATAAAGACGCGGCGCTTTTCCGCGACTTTTTGGCGACCCCTGCAGGAGGGAATGCTAAACCCGAAAATATTTTTTACAGGACAAATGAAAATGCAAAAGCAGCCGATTTTAATGTGGATGCCTATATCTGGTTAAAAAGAAAAGCATTAAAAGAAGGCGACCGTTTATATATCTATTTTTCGGGCCACGGTGATGCCATGAACGAAGATAATTACTTTTTACTCCCTTATGATTGTACACCTAATAATGATGTTAACAATTACCTGGCAACAGGCCGGATAGAAATGTACCATGTAAAAACTTTATTTATTAAGCCGCTGATCGCAAAAAAGGTAGAAGTATTGTTAATTGTGGATGCATGCCGCACCAATGATCTGCCGGGCGGCCAGGAAGGGCAGCAAAATTTTGTAAACTATGTGCAATCAATTGCCGAACAAAAGGAAGGTGAGATCATTATGCTCTCCACCGGGGCCGGGCAGTCGGCTGTTGAAAGCCCCAAGATTGGTAATGGCCATGGCCTTTTTACATGGTACCTGATTGCCGGCTTAAGCGGGGCTGCTGACAAAGAAGGGGATGCAGCCGATCATGACGGCAAAGTGTCGCTTGAAGAAATTACCAGCTATGTAAAAAACCATGTACGCAAAGACGCCAAAAATTTATTTAACACCGACCAGGTACCCGTTTTTTTGCCGCCGGATAAAGACCTTGAAACTATTGCCATGGTTGATAGCGGCACTTATGCTAATTGGGAACTTGCCGAAAGCATGCTGCAGCAAACTAACGGCAACGGCAATATGATGGCTGTTGTAAGTAAAAAACCCGGCAAAAAAGCGGTGGCAGGGGGTACAGCAGATACGGCTTTAATAGCGCTTGATAATAAGTTTATTGCAGCCATAAAAAGCGGGAAATTGATAGGCGAAAATTCTGCAGAGTATTTTTATAAGAAAATGGAAGAAAAATGGCCCTCAGCATTAATAACCGATGACGCAAAATACTCACTGGCTACCGAGTTCATCAACTTTAGCCAGGAAAAAATAAATTTATATCTCAGCGGAAAAGGAATAACTCATATTCAGCATTTGGAAAATACTTATAAGATTAACAATAATCCAGGCGCTGTTAAAAATAAAGATTCAGTTAAAAATATACCTACTGCAATTGAGGAGCAAATTACCCGGATGAGGACTATTGTTTCGACAGGGTATGATAAAGCCGCCGAAATGATGGAAAAAGCGGTGGGCCTGCTGAAAACCGATCCTGAATTATTGGAGTCTTTATATCCGAAATTATATTTTTTGAAAGCCAGCAGTTTACAATATAGCCCTAATACATTAAAAAAAGAGCAAGCAATTGCTTTTGTAAAAAAAGCAATCAGTAAAGACGTTTCAGCTGCCTATAACTATGAATTACTGGCAGACCTGTTAAACGATGTTGAAAATGACTCGTGTAAAATATATTACGAAAAAGCAATTGAACTGGCGCCAAAATGGGCCTACCCGGAGAATGGCCTTGGTAATTTTTATAATGATAAAAGAGACTATAAACTTGCTATTGTACATTATAGCAATGCAATTAAGCTGGATAGCCTTGATGAATTTGTTTATCAAAATATCGGGTCGTTGTACCATAATGAAGCGAAGCCGGATTCAGCAAAAAAATATTATTTAAAAGCTTTAGCAATTAACCCCTGCGATTTTTATGCCTGCGCAAATCTTGGGAGCTTATACAAAGATTCCATAAACAACAAACAAAAAAGCGATTACTACTTTAAGCTTTCAAGTGCATATCTGAAGAAAGCGATAGCATGTAACTCCAGCTATTCATGGGCTTATAATAAACTTTCCCAATTGTTTGACCAGGTAAATAAAGGGGATAGCAGTATATATTATGCCAAAGCGGGCGTCAGTAAAAACCCTGACAATGCATCTTTATACAGAAACCTGGCAAATGAATATTTCTATCAAAAAGACACCTTAGATGCCGAGAAATTTTACGACAAAGCGGTGTTAATTGATAGTTTAGACATTAATAATTATACAACAATAGGTTGGTTTTACAGGAAATTGGGGTTAAGCGCAAAAACAGCGGCTAATCCTGATCCACAAAAATCTTTTAACAAATCGGTTTTAAATTACCAAAAAGCTATACAGCTTGATCCGGGCTATAAAATTGCTTACAACAATCTCGGTCTTGTTTACAATGACATGAAAATGTTTAGCAAAGCTATCCTGTATTACCAAAAAGCGATAGAAATTGATCCGGACTATGCTTTAGCGTACAATAACCTGGGAAACATTTATTATTACCAGAAAACTTATGATACTGCTATACAGGATTATCAAAAAGCTATTCAATTCGATTCTACTTTTACTTCGCCATACTATAATCTCGGGCTTATTTATGACAACCTGAAAGCTTATGACAAAGCGGCCTCCTATTATAATAAAGTAATCAATCTGGATTCCACAGACATATCGTCATACATTTCGCTCGGAGATGTTTACTACCAGCAAAAAAGATATGACAAAGCAATTCCGTATTACCAAAAAGCAATTCGCCTCGATTCCCTTAATACTAAGGCATACAATTATCTTGGCGATGCTTATCATCAGCAAAAACTGTATGATAAGGCGATTTTAAATTACCGGAAAACAATCAGCATTGATCCTGCCAATACCGCGGCTTACAATAACCTGGGAAACATTTACTACGACCAAAAACTATATGACAAAGCAATCACGAATTACCAAAAAACAATTCAACTGGACCCCAACTATACTTCTGCTTACTTTAACCTCGGGCTCGTTTATAATAATCTGAAGGCTTACGATAAAGCCATCCTGAGTTATCAAAAGGCAATTCAACTGGACCCTGCCGATAAAGCTGCCTATAATTATCTTGGAGAGGCCTATCACAATCAAAAAAACAATGATAAAGCACTTATAAATTACAAAAAAGTAATTGAGCTGGATAGCACTTATGCAAAGGTTTATAATAATATAGGCAATGTTTATTACGATCAAAAAGCCTATGATAAAGCCGTACTGAATTATCAAAAAACAATCCGGCTTGATTCCACCTTTACTTCGGCCTATTATAATCTTGGTCTTATTTATCAGACGCTTAAAAATTATGATAAAGCGGTACTGTACTATCAAAAAGCAATTAAAATAGATTCCGCTTATTCAATTGCATATATTTCGCTTGGTGACATTTATTACAATCAAAAAATATATGATAAAGCAATCCTGGATTACCAGAAAGTAACCCAGATAGATCCGTTAAACCAAAAGGGGTATTTTGACCTTGGCGATGTTTATCATCAGCAAAAAGAATATGATAAGGCGATTTTTAATTATGAAAAAGCCATTCATATTGATTCTACCTATACTTATGCCTACAATAACCTGGGAAACGTTTATTACGACCAGAAACTATATGACAAAGCAATCCTGAATTACCAAAAAGCAATTCGCCTGGATTCTGCCTTTACTTCTGCCTACTATAACCTCGGGCTTATTTATAGTATTCAAAATGATTACGACAAGTCAATCCTGAACTATGAAAAAGCCATTCACCTTGATCCTTCCGACCTATCAGCCTATACTTCACTTGGAAATGTTTATCGTCAGCAAAAACTATACGATAAAGCGATTTCTAATTTTCAAAAAGCCATCAGCCTGGACTCTGCTTATGCTGCAGCTTATTATGATCTCGGGCTTGTTTATGATGACTTAAAAGCTTACGACAAATCAATAATTGCCTACAAAAAAGCTAATACTATTGATCCGGATTATGCTGCATACAGTACTAATTTGGGTTACGCTTATGTTTATAGCGGGGATTTTGCAAAGGGCATCCCGTTTTTGGAGAACGCCCTTACAAAGACGGCCGACGACCCCTGGAGCTATTATAATTTAGCCTGCGCATGGTCACTTGCAAGTAATACCGATAAAGGTATATCGTATTTAAAAAATGCTTTGGAAAAGGGGTTTAAGGACTATGACCATATCCAGCAGGATAATGATATTGCCAATTTGAAAAAGACACCGGAATTTAATACACTGATGAAACAATATTTTCCGGATAAGGTAAAATAAGCCGGTTATTGCTTAGGCTTTATATCAAAATACAAATTATAACTGGAGCCCTCTGCATTGCTTATATTATCACCGGGCCCGCTGCGCGCATTATATGATCGCTTAACCAGCATTTCGAAAGGGCACAAGTTCCCCCGTTTACCTTCGCCATGCGTATTGGCTATATCTTCAAGGTCTATCTTATCCACAGAAGCAAATACTTTGAATATTTCCTTTCCGCAGGGCGGGTATAGGGTGATAATGTAATTTTTAAAGGTAAATGATGTCCCTGCGGGGATTCTCAGGTCGTCAGCAGAAATTCTTTGGCTGCTATTCGGCAAAATAGCATTTATAACGCCATTAGGCTGCATATCCAAAATATTTACAAATAAATTTTCTTTGCTTTTATTATTCACCCATATCATAAATTTATCGCCAACATTAAAACTTGTATCATTTAAATGTGTGTACATTGTATCGGGCTTTTCATTTATTACAGGCAATAACTTTACTTCAAGGCTGGCTTCAGGGTCATTCACATTCAAGTCCCTTAAAAAACAATATTGGATATAAGCCTTTATCTTATTTTTTAAACCCGCAGTATCTTTAGATGCATTTGTAAGGGTGTCAAATATTGCGCCTGTTGAACTTATAATGATCGAATCGATTGATGTGCCTTTCCCCCTTGCAATGTTAATATCGGGCCTGTTACTAAGTTTAACACCGGGTAAATTTTTAAGTACCTTTTGAATACCGGTAACTTCATTTTGTGAAAATGCACTGGTGAATCTTCCCCTTGTGATGGTACCGATATTATTAAAAACACCTACTTTTAAAGCCTCAGTTTTAAATACTTGTTCAGTTATAAAAACCCAGCCCAGCGCAACTTGTTTCAGGCCAGGGTCATTATCGAGGTGAACGGCAGCATTGTATATTTCAGCCTTAATAACTGTGCCCGTTGCCAGCGGTTTATTTCCGTCCGGGCTACTCGTACCTGCCGGGTATACGGCAACTTTTGCGCCCACATCAAGCCCTGCAAATTTGCCGCCTTTAAGCGTCATTTCGTTGCCACTGATCTTATCAATTAATACATAAGGTTTTTGAACGATGAAACTGCCGGCAAAAAGCTTCCTGTCCTGCCCGTTACCGGATAGCACCGGGTGTTGCTGCGGCAATTTTCCATTTATAACAGATTGGATCTTTGCGAAAAGGGAACGATAGGTCATGCCGGAATCCAGTGTGGCGAATACCTTGCTCATGGCATAACTTAAAGGGCCTATGTTATGTTTAGTATCATCAAATGTTTCATTATCAGATTCGTTTGCCCGCGATGCGCCAATAACCACGTACGATGCCATATTGCTTTCATCAGGGAGCGGCAGCACATGTTTATTTTCGTCCGTGGTTTCGTGTTTCAGCAAATAAAATCCAGGCGAAACAAGCGGCGGTTTACCGCCCCTTACTTTAGCAATGCCCCGGGTTCCCGTGCCTGCATAACAGAGGTCAAGAAAAATAATCACATCACCTTTATTGCCAAGTTTCAAGCGCAACTTATCAACATACTTGCCAAATACGTCATCGGTAAAATAACCATCCCGTAATTTTAAAATTTCTTCTTTTGTTGGCTCACTGCCGTAGGGCGGTTGTTTGGCCTCATAGCTCACAATACTTTCCTCAAGGCCATCAGGTTTGTTGCCGTTTAAATCCTCCACCTGTTCCCCATGAGATGAGAAATGTATAACTACAATGTCGCCTGGGTTCGACCTGCTGATAAGGTCATTCAGCGAATTTTTTATACCGCCGATGGTAGCATCCTTATCCTGTACAACTTTAATATCCTGGAACTTTTGCTCCTGGAGCGCCTTTTGAATTAAAGAATCATCCCTTAGGCTTGATATTTCCGTCCACCCGCTTTCTTCCGGATAATTGCCAATAGCAAATATTAAAGCCCGTTTAGTTTGGCCGGATACCAGTTGCAAAGCCGTGGTACAAATAATTGTAAAAAGGATAAAATGCTTCATCTCACTTTAAATAACTATTCAATACCTGGTGTACCGCCGGCTCAAAAGAATGGCCGTAATAATAGGTTAACTGGATTTCTATATCGGTAATTAACCTGGACTTATTACCCTGGTAATAGCTTCCCATTCCCTCTGAAAATGTACTGACCAGGCTTTGAATGTATTGTTTGGATAAGAAGGTAATATTTACCGGCCCCGAAAAACGCTCCTCGGTATACTTATTGTTAAAAGTATAGCCATGCCTAATAAAACAAGATAACGCTTTGGGGTTTTGGTCATCAATGTTAGTGATCCCGCTTATAGTTTGGTCATCAAAAATCAAAAAGTTGCTGCTTCTCCGTATAAGGTTGCAAATGGTATCCTTCCCTTTTATGCTGTAAAGAAAAAATTTATCCTCAGGGTGGGCATTTAGCGCCTGCGATTTAATGGGCAGCAATTCTCCCTCCAGCAAATAAATATTATGGCCATTGCGGCCAGTATCAGCGGTATTAAAAAAAGTTTTAAGGTCAAAATCACCGCGGGTTGTCAGCATTTTTTCGGTAGTATAAGTAAGCAGGTAGTTACCCACTACCAATTGATAAAGCTCCGAACTTTTAGCGGCCTGGTTAGTCGCCACCGGTTTGCTGTTTACAAAACTCAACCTGAATTTGCCCTTTTGCGCGCTGAACAGGGCCAGCTCGGCGGTTTTATCGTTGCTGGTAAGTTGGGTTACGCCATCAAGCCTGTCATGCAGCTTTAGCAGTTTATGATCATGGTACACATTCCCTTTTAAATAGGTGATGATATAAGCCTGCCCGAAAATGGTATTTGCAGTAAACAATATGATTACTAAAATGAATGCTTTTTTCATTGTGCCATCTTTACAAATTTACTATGTATTCATATAAATTCTTTTTCCATTCCGGAAATTTTTCTATAACCAGTTGTATAAATGTGAGATATGTAGCAATATAAAACAAACTGACAAATGTGCCAAAATAAAAGTAAGAGAAAATATTGATTAGCACCAATATACCGATAAAAGAGATGTAATTAATAAGAAAAGTACTTAAAAAAGGCACCCTTATTTTTTTATGGATTTCTTTTAATTTCCGGTCGGGATGAATAATTATCCAGTAGCTGAGCACCAGGTAGAAAAAGAAAAGCATGAGCAGCCATTTAAAAGAAATAATAACATGGTTTTTATAAAGGGTGAGATAGGCGTCCCATATTATTAAGGTACCAGGCATCCTGCCTAAGTAGGTAACGTGCACGTCATTCGAAAAATCCCCTATAATTATAAATTTGTTTTTCAGTACGCTGAAACAGTCCGGGTCTGCCAGTAATTCACCAAGGTAATAAGTGTTTATATTTTTCATTGCGCTGGGAGGTACCATATCGCCCACCCTGTAGTAAAACTCTGGGATCACCGTATTAAATGTTGGTTTTCCATCTAAAAAAGTTAAAATGCTTTTTTGGGTGAACCTGTGGTTAGTTGTTTTTTCGAACAGGTATACAGGTAAGCTTTTTAATGAATCTTTGTAATAAACAGGCATTTTGGTAAATACTGTTTTATTAATGGCGGTATAATTTACAACTGCATAAGGAACTTTAAAGACGGGCTTTATAAGTTTTCCCTTGTCCCAAATGGCAGATATGATAATATTTTTGAGTTTTTCGATCTGTGGCCTAAGGATAGAATCACCCGGTCCCGGTTTCTCAAACAGGATATCACAAATAACATATTTATACTCATTCGGGTGACTATTTAATATTGAAAATAGCTTGGCGAGTTTAAACCTGTCTGTAATTACTCGCTGGGCGCCCTTCAGGGTTGAGTCGGGCGGCCCGTATTCATCGTCATCGGCTATTGCAGGGTCTTTTGAAACATCTAAAAAAACAACATTTTTAGCGTATGGCTTTTCATCTACTTTAAAAATATCATGTTTTAATATAGATGCCGACTTTAAAAAGTCAACTTCATCATACCTTATGAAAGAAATGTACTGCAGCAGTACCGTTAGTATTAGCAAAAAGATAGAATGAAGAAATACAAAAAAAAGCTTCCATTTATGGCCCGGTATTTTGGCGTCATTTTTTAAAAATTCTATAAAAATTTTGGGCCATTTCAGCAGGGCGTCTATTTTCATATTATCTATTCTTTATCAAATCGGCCACTTGTTTAATCAACAGTTTTTTATTAATTGGGGATATGACTATACTTTTAAACCAAAGTAAAATGAAGCATTAAATTTAGTTGCGGTAATATAATAAAATGTTTATGATATTAAAAAACACCAAAGTTTGCTAAGATTGTTTTATTCCCGAATTTTAGGATGAATTTTTACCGCCCCATACGCATACGCCTAAAAAAAGGATCCCCAAATGGAAGAGAAAAGCAATTCAACCTACTGGCTTACCCGCTTTGTCATCCTTCGCCTGCTGGGCGTGGTGTACGCTGTAGCATTTCTGGTGGCAATTAATCAAATCATCCCTTTAATAGGCGAAAATGGTCTTCTTCCCATAGGTATTTACCTGAAAGAGGTGAGCGCGGCGCTCGGCTCAGCCGGGGCCGGTTTTGTGCGGCTGCCGTCGGTCTTTTGGTTCTGGCATTCCGATACAGCGCTTTTAACAGTGGCCTGGATAGGGTTTGTACTTTCCTGCGTAGTAATTGCAGGCTATGCGAACGCACCGGTGCTTACTGTGCTTTGGTTTCTGTATATGTCTATTGTCCACGCCGGGCAGGATTGGTATGGCTACGGCTGGGAGATCCAGCTTACCGAAACCGGCTTCCTTGCTATTTTTCTGTGCCCGTTGCTTGATATGCGCCCGTTTCCCAGGCGTGCACCGCCTATGCCAATTATCGTTTTATTCAGGTGGCTCACCTTCCGTTGCCTGCTTGGTGCGGGGCTGATCAAGTTGCGGGGAGATAATATATGGCGCAATGGCACTGCACTTTACTATTATTTCGAAACACAGCCCATTCCCGGGCCCATAACCCGGTGGTTCCATTTTTTGCCGCATACGGCGCTGAAAATTGGTGTTTGGTTCAATTGGTTGGCCGAGCTTGTGGCGCCCTGGTTTGTATTCTGGCCGCGCGCTGCCCGACACATAGCCGGATCGATTATAGTGTTGTTCCAGGTAGTACTTATCCTTAGTGGCAACCTCTCGTTTTTAAACTGGCTCACTATCATCCCCGCGCTGGCTTGTTTTGACGACAGCTTTTGGGCAAGGCTGCTTCCCGGCGTGCTTGTGCGTAAGGCGGCAACAGCCGCTGATAAAGCTGAAGAATCAAAACCTATGCTCACTATTGCATGGATAGTTGCCGCCGTTGTTGCACTCCTTAGCATACAGCCGGTATTGAACATGCTCTCCCCGGAGCAGGTGATGAACACCTCCTTCGATCCCCTCGAACTGGTAAATACCTACGGCGCGTTCGGGAGCGTTGGACAGGAACGTTTCAATGTGATATTTGAGGGTACAACCGACGACACTACCGGCGGCAAAGCCAATTGGAAACCGTATATCTACAAATACCTGCCCACGCTTCCTGACAAACGGCCGCCGCAAATAGCGCCCTACCAGCCCCATTTAGACTGGCAAATGTGGTTTGCTGCCATGTCGACACCCGATCAATATCCATGGACGTATAACCTGGTATGGAAACTGCTTCATAACGACCCCGGCGCAATCATGTTGTTTGCCGGCAATCCCTTTCCCGGCAAACCGCCGAGGTTTATCAAAGCAGTGCTATACCGTTATAAATTTGCAAAGCCGGGCAATCCGCAGGGACTTTATTGGACAGTTGAGGAAATTGGCGATTGGATGCCGGTGCTTTCAGCGGATGATGCAAGGCTGGTTAAGTTTTTGGAAGGGGAGGGGTGGGTGAGGTGAAGACAATACTATGTGTAAAAATTGTTCATTGAATGAACAGTAAAAATGCCAAATTTTTTTGCCAGGTTGGGAAAATAAGTAGCTACGCGGATAAGGAACGTTGATATGTGAAAATTTTATGGCATTACAAAATTTCTCAAGAAAGGATATAAGGCGAATTGAAAGAGTCAAAATATTTCGATTGTTTGATGGTAGAACTTATATATAACATAAGATTAATTCGCAGTAGGTTACGTATAGATTTGTATTTGTCAACTTATATTGCAAATTTGCACTATGCAACCTACAGCAATACCATTGGCAAACATTTCTAACATACGCACGGGATACACTTTCCGGGGAAAAATAGAAGCAAATTCTCAGGGAGATGTAACTGTCTTACAGCCAAAGGACATTATTAATAAGGGCGAATTTACAGAGGCGGCTAAAATCGGGCACTCTGGCATCAATTTATTAAACATACATCTTTTGAAAAAAGGGGATATATTGATCGCAAATAAAGGATTGCGCTTCTCCGTCTTTCTTTATAACGGAACCCCTGACAAGTGTATAGCCTCTTCCTCTTTTTTTGTTGTCAGTGTTGATCAAAAAAAAGTCTTTCCAGAGTATTTAGCTTGGTATCTTGAACAGGAACCTGCTAAAAATCACCTGCTAAGTAGGGTAACCGGATCTATTATACCCACGATAAATAAATCGGCTATCCAACAAATAACGATACCATTGCCCTCGCTTACAACCCAAGAATATATTACCGAATTATTGCAGATTGGTACTGAGGAATTACAGAAACTGCGACAGCTGCGAGAACGGAAAAGTGAATTTTACAACAGCCATATTTGGGAAAAAATAATTCAGGAAACAGAACATTAATTATGGAAAACATTTATAAAGATTTTAAGCAGTTATGGCGGGAAAGCAATTTAAATAGTGAAAATTTATTTGAATTATTACTTATTCTCATCCTCTGGCGTTACTTAAGTGATATTACATTAACTGATCATAAAGATCGTTATTCATGGACAGATCCAGGGGGCGAATATCATTTTAGCTCGTTAGGAAATCGGGATATTTCTAAATCTATTGATTTTCTTAATATGAGTTCGCAGAAGTGGTGCAAAGCCAATAAACAGCTTGAAAATATATTCTGTATAGATGAAAAAAACTTAAAAGATGAGAATGTTATTAATGCATGGGAACTGGTGAAAAATATAACATCAGATTTCTCACTGCCAGATCGATGGAGTAAGGAGTACAGTAAATCGCTATTTGATAAAGTCTCATCCTTCTTCCTGAACGATTGGCAGTTTGCTCATGAATATTTCACACCACGAGATGTTACAAGATTAATGGCAGGACTTGTGAAAAGAACAGATGAGATAACGGTGTACGACCCTTCCTGCGGTTCCGGTGACTTGCTTCATGCTGCCTTAATCGATCTTCCTAAAGTTTCGAGAGCTGCTGGAGCGACTAAAAGTTCCTTCATGTACAAATTTGCTCAGATTAGGTTGCTTTTACTTGATATCCCATTCGATTTGTCATACCACTATGAGGAGATACAGGACGGAAAGTTCGATGTTATCCTTACCAATCCTCCATTTGGAGTAAAAGAGCCTTTATACAAAAGTGTTACTGAAATCGGTCGATGGTCTAGGTCACCTGCTGCCAATAGATCTGAAACAAGATATCTTACCGGAATATTGGATCGTCTTTCAGAAAAAGGAACTGCAATAATAATTCTACCTAATGGAATTCTTACAGAAAAGGCGAATGGCTTTCTTAGAAAAGAAATTGTAGAAGAAAATTTGGTGGAGGCTATTATTCATTTGCCAAAAAATATCTTTTATCAGACACGTGTGTCGGCATCTTTGTTATTGTTAAATAAGCAAAAAAAGCATACAAATAGTTTATTTATTGACGCCTCAAAGTTTGGCGTCAAAGATGGCGATAGAGTCCAGTTGACCGACCACTGCGTTCAATCAATATTAGATTTATATCACAATAATAAGCAAGATGCCAGCGATTCAATAAACAACGATAAAAAGGTAATACGTGTTGGATTGGATATGTTACGTAAACATGACTACGACCTTCAGTATACTACTTATGATATTCCAGTTAAGCATGTACAACCCCGTCCATCAGTTGAAATTCTGGAGGAGTGCTTGATCCTGGAGACTGAACTAGCCGATATTCAAAAGAAGATTAAGGAGATAATTATTAGCACCTAAAATGCCTGGAAGCAGAAATGATACAACCTCAAAAGTAACCTGGAGCCAAATTACAACATTGGCAAAAGGGAATCCAGTCATAGCGATTTGGGCTATCGTATTATGGATTAGCGTCACTCATCCCAGACTTATATTTGCTTTTCTTATCTTGATTTTTTTTCGTTTTTCGAACCCGGAACTTTTTCACTCTGCTATTGTTAGTCATGTAGTTTATAGTATTGCTTCAACTTTTAAGAAACTTTGGAACTAAAATGAAGGATGCCAGAGCAACCGACCTTTTTAATTGTATCTATCGTTATTTATTAAACAATGATTTCCTTTTCCTGTAAATTAATAATAAATTCGCTCAAGCAAAATCTTATGTCATCGCTCAGCACCTTTACTGACAACAAATTGTCGCTGCTACAATCTGGAAGCGGGAAATATGCGATTGCCGGGTTGCTCGAGATATTAGTGACTATGCTACCTGTGATACTCATGCAAACGTTAATCTAATTGTGGCCGCTGCTATCGGAACACATCAATTTACCGTCGCTGAATGGGACGTCTGCGAGAAACTTGGCTATCAAAGTTATCCAGTAGGAACACTTGCCTCGTTGGTGGATTATATCAACACAAACTTTCCGGGCCTTGACCTGCTGACCTGGCTAACTGAGATAGACAATCTTCTCAAAGGGATGACCGACAAACCCGTTTTCAAAGTTATAGGGTTTGATGACAGAGCCCAACTTAAGCTGTTCATCCAATATTATTCAGAAGACAGCGACGACGACACGCACGGCCTGGCTTTTCAACGAACTATTATTAAAGACAAAGATCATAAGACTGCAGTTCACGACTTCTTCCGAATACCTTTGACCTCGCGCATGCAAGGGAACGGCAGAAAAATGCTCGCCATCGGTTTGCAACAATATTTAAACGTGGGCGTTGATGTTATTAAAGTACACGCGGCATTGGCTGATGGCGGCTATGTATGGGCAAAAGCCCATTTTACAGCAGTTGATCCAACTGAAATGGGTGTGATACTGGTTGAGGCAAAGCATAAACTTGGTGACGAACAGTTCCGTACAGTAAAAGCTGTGTTCGACAATTATTATGCAATGCATCCCGATGGCAAAGCTTTCCCTATAAACAAGTGGAGCAATCTGCCCGGAATGGAAACAATTCTAAGGAACTCACATTGGCATGGCGAAATTGATTTGAATAATAAAGAACTTTTAGCTAAATTTAAAAATTATGTTGCTGGAAAATAAAAATTACACTGAATCGGGCTACATTGGTGAGGAACTGCTTGGCGGAGCCACGTACGAACTGCAACAGAAATGCATGGCCGTTCAGCAAAGCATTGAGGATAATGACTTTCCTTCCTATAGTGAAGCTTTAAAGGCTTACGGCGTGAAAGATATTGACTATAAAGATTTTTTAGCTAAGTCAACGAATCAGCATATTTTTCTAAGCTTTTCGGGAGCTCCTCAAACACTGATGCAACAAATGTACCTCCAGGTTTATGAGAAAATGCTGCTCAGCGTTTTTCCGCATCACGGCCGCCGAGTAAAAAACATTGTGAAAGAGATTGAGCAGATGTCGATTGAAATGGAACATCAAAAATAAAAAGTCATTTTGCTGGGCTGTTTCCTCGGGACGATCTATACGTGTTAATTCTAATATATATTCGGGAATAACCAATATCAAAGTCGTGTTCTACGTACTACCAATTTATATCATTAAGGCGATAAATCAATCTCACGCTGATGATACCTTCAACCCATCAATCCTCCCCCTAATTCAATGAACGATATTCATTGGGCGTTTGACCCACTCGTTGTTTGAATAGCCGGACAAAATGCTGCGGATATTTGAAGCCCAATTCGTAAGCAACCTGGCTGATGCTTTTACTGGTATCAAAAATCTTTTCTTTAGCCATATCTATCAATCTGGATTGAATATATTCCTGGGCTGTTTTGCCCGTTTCTTTTTTTACGAGGTCGCCGAAATAGTTAGGTGATAAATTCAAGGCATCGGCGCAATAAGCTACAGAAGGTAAGCCCACTGTCCCTGGTTTTTCCGATGAAAAATAATCATTCAGTAAATGCTCAAACTTTGCCAGTACGCCCTCATGGATGTTATCGCGCGTAATGAACTGACGGTCGTAAAAGCGGGCACAGTAGTCCAGGAACAGTTCGATATTCGATGCTATCAGCCGTTTGCTGTGCTTGTCGATAGCGTGGTCCAGTTCATAATCGATTTTTGAAAAACAGTCCAGCACCATACTCCTTTCGCGTTCAGATAAGTGGAGCGCTTCGTTGGATTGATAACTGAAAAACGTATAATTCTGTATGTGACGGCCAAGCGAAGTACCGTGTATAAAATCGGGATGAAAGACAAGGGCATAGCCTTTCGGTTTGTAAGTCTCCCCATTGCTGTTTACACCTGCAACCTGGCCCGGTGCCATGAAAACCAACGTTCCTTCCTGGTAATCGTAGGTATTTCTTCCATACATCAAATCGCCGCATTTTACTTCTTTCAGAAATATGGTGTAAAAGCCAAAATACATGCGTGAGCCTTGTCGCGGATCTGCCTTTGATAAATCAACAACACTAACCAGCGGGTGCCTGGTTTCGTTCTTATTAAACGTATTGTACTCACTGATCGTGTTGAACCTTAATATATCGTCCATTTCGGGTAATTATTTTATTTAAAGTTACTACTTTATATGTCCACTGTTTCTCCGTTCTGCCTTAATCAGTAATAATGGTATTTTAATCCGTAATCTGTATACCAATCCGGCGAATAAAAGGCGGCACCTTTGTATTGTTGATAATAGGCGTGGTTTAAACCTGGTATCTAAAACATTCAAAAAAAGAAAAATATGAAAACAAGAGTATTGGGTAACAGCGGCCTGGAAGTATCCGCATTAGGATTGGGCTGTATGGGTTTAAGCTTTGGCTATGGACCCGCAACAGATAAACAAGATGCAATTAAACTTATTAGGGCAGCTTTTGAACGTGGTGTCACATTCTTTGATACCGCAGAAGCATACGGACCGTTTACAAACGAAGAAGTGTTAGGTGAAGCCCTGGAACCGTTTCGTAATGCGGTGGTGATTGCCACTAAATTTGGCTTCAAAGAAGGCAAACCAACGTTGGGCCTTGACAGCCGTCCGGAACGTATCCGCGAGGTTGTAGAGGCTGCGCTTAAACGGCTAAGAACTGATCGTATTGATCTGTTTTACCAGCACCGGGTTGATCCGAACGTTCCGATGGAAGATGTGGCTGGAACGGTTAAAGACCTGGTTGCAGAAGGCAAGGTGAAGCATTTTGGTTTATCGGAAGCTGGTGTACAATCAATCCGAAATGCACATGCGGTGCAGCCGGTTGCGGCGCTGCAAAGTGAATACTCGCTTTGGTGGCGCGAACCTGAAAAGGAAATACTGCCCGCGCTTGAAGAACTCGGCATTGGTTTCGTACCGTTCAGCCCGCTTGGTAAGGGTTTTTTAACCGGGGCTATTAATGAAAATACAACGTTTGATAAAAGCGATTTCCGAAACACCGTTCCGCGTTTTTCGGAAGAGAATCGGAAGGCAAACCAGGCTTTGGTTGACCTTTTGGGAAGTATTGCTACTGAAAACAATGCAACGCCTGCACAAATTGCCTTGGCGTGGCTGCTTACCCAAAAGCCGTGGATCGTTCCCATCCCAGGTACAACGAAATTGCATCGTTTGGAAGAAAACCTGGGGGCTGTTGAAATCGAACTGTCAGATAACGACCTAAAAGGGATCAATGCGGCCTTATCTCATATTGAAGTGCAGGGTAACCGCTATTCGGAAGGAGCACAAAAAATGGTGAATCGTTAATCGAACCAATATTTAAAACTTATTAAACCAATATTTAAAATCATGAAAAAAACAATTATCGCGATGTTATTGTGCATAGTCAGTGTACAGATATTACATGCTCAGGCAAACTTACCGAGCTCAATAACAACGACGCCGACTAAACAAGAACAGGAACTCCTTGATCTTTCCAAAGCCAAGTGGCAGTGGATGGCAAACAAAAGCGTAGATACCTTAAACGGATTTTTTAATGAGAATTGTGTTTTTGTCCATATGGGCGGAAGTTGGGGTAAAACCCAAGAGCTAAATACCATCAAAAATGGCTTTATCTGGTATAAGAAAGCAGAAGTGTACGGGGCATCCGTAAATATTTTCGGTAACACGGCCATTCTTTTGAATGACATCGACTTACTGGCAGTAGTTGGTGGCAACGAGGTCACCCATGCCTTCATGGTGACTGAAGTTTATCTCAAAGAGGACGGTAAATGGAAGATGGGTTCCCTAACCTTTTCAACATTGCTCAGGCCGGTTAAAATGAACAACAACAGCAATAGCCAGCAGCACTAATAAAGCCGGCCATTTTTTGAAAGATTTGAAGCTTTGCAGTTAACTACTAATTATTTATAAATTTGTTTACTGCTTTAAAGTAAAGAGATAAATCATGACTCCGGATTCAAAGTTAATTTGTGGTATTATTATCCTCACTGTCCCAACGATTCAATATGGCGGCTATTACTTATTGACGGTACTTTCGGGCAAAGACAAAACACCTTTAACTGATTTTCAAAAAGCCATGTTCAGGGCAGGGCACGCCCATGCAGGTGTGCTGGTAATCCTTTCATTGATAGCACAACTTTTTATCGATAATGTAAGCCTGCACCCAACTTTAACGTGGGCACTAAGAATGGGCTTTCCACTTGCGGCAATATTAGTTAGCGGTGGCTTTTTTGCAGCGGCTATCGGGCAAAACCGAACAAAGCCAAATAAATATATTTCAATTTTATATTTTGGCGCTTTATTGTTAGCAGCAAGCCTTATTATTTTAGGAATAGCACTTATTAAGAATGCGTAAATCTGCACGCAATGCTACCTTGCCAACGTAAAGCTGCCAGCCGGAGATGGGTCCCTATCTGCTCAATTTAATTTAAAGTGCAGTTTTATTAAATTGGTAATCCCGCTTGCGGCTATCTGCAGGCCCACACAAAAAATTAAAAAAGCCATAAACCGGTTAATTATTTGCTCGTTTCGCAAGCCGATATAACTGATGAGGCGGTTAGTGTTTAAATAAAAAATAAAAATGAGTATGCATATCCCGATAATGGATACCAGCAGCGCGCAAATATTGAGCAGGTAAACAGAAAGGTCGGCGTTTGCGCCCTGGGCGCTTAGCGTAAACAGGACAGCTATAGTGCCTGCACCGGCAGTGATGGGGAAGGTGATGGGATAAAAAAGGTTATTCTCGGCAGATGCAGTATGTTTCGTTTCAGTTTCGTCGGTTGTATTTTTTTCAGGGACCTCTTTATCATCCGATGAGAGAAATTCCCACCCGATTTTACAGATCATAATACCGCCGGCTAATTGTATAACTGGAATTGACAAACCAAACAGTTCTAAAATCCAGTGCCCCACCAATACGGTTACTGCACAAATGATGAAGCAGTATAAGGTAATTTTTTTTACAAATTTTATCCTTTCCTTACGGGATGTATCCATAAAATAAGGACTGACGATAAAAGCTGACCCAATCGGGTTAACCACCGGAAAGAGGGCTACAAACCCTATAAAAACCAAATGAATAAAGGTGTTAAATTGCTGAGACATATAAAGTGTATACAAGCCAAAATTAGCACTAATAAATTAAATCAATGTGCTAAAAAATAACGTGCCGTCGGGAGGCGGCTTTGGGTGCAATAGGCAGGCTTGCAAATAGCTGTTAACAATTGCTTAACATACTAATAATATTAAAGAAATATTAAACAGGTAATTTTATAGTCCATAATCTATTAAAATAAGCACTATGAAAAACAATCCTGAAATCGAAATCCCGGAAAATGAAAAAGAACAGCTTAAGCATGATTCCGATGTGGCTTATTGGTCGAAGGAATATGATATTTCGCCAGAAGATCTGAAAAATAAAGGATACAACATCGGAATTTATGATAAGATCATCGAATCTTATCTGCAAAAGCAAGTTAAGGCATATTAAAATTTTTGTACCGGTTAAACAGCCAAAGCCCCAGGATTTTCATCTCGGGGCTTTTGCTTTTAAAGCATAGCCTCAATTATTTTCATTGGTTTACTGGTTATCAAAGCCGTTATATTCTTCATCGCTTACCTTTTCCATCCAATCCACAGGCGAACCATTAAGTTTTTCCTGTACGGCAATATGGCTCATCGCAGTAGTAGCTGTTGCACCATGCCAATGTTTTTCACCGGCTTCGAAAAACACCACATCTCCCGGATGAATTTCTTCGATTTTCCCTCCTTTACGCTGTATCCAACCACTGCCTGCAGTTACAATTAGCGTTTGGCCGAGCGGGTGCGTATGCCAGGCTGTACGGGCGCCCGGCTCGAATGTGACGAGCGCCATGGCCACACGGGCCGGGTCAGGCGGGGTAAAAAGCGGATCAATACGTACCGTTCCGCTAAAATACTCGGCGGGGCCTTTGCCCGAAGGCTGTGAGCCGCTGCGTTT
>Ga0207033_1049_pt1 | contig 26607 bp, 25 predicted proteins | sample Alteio_BWMinCont_35_FD_153262 | JGI IMG/M metagenome (GOLD analysis project Ga0207033, IMG submission 153262) | Enriched cells from forest soil in Barre Woods Harvard Forest LTER site, Petersham, Massachusetts, United States -... | ecosystem: Environmental > Terrestrial > Soil > Temperate forest >... | reverse complement strand
GTTTCGGGTTCCCCGGTTTTTATACCGGTTAAATTTGCCTGGTCGCCATAATCATTTACCATTTGCAGGCTTTGAACTGCATCGGCGGGTAAATTTTGGGTTGCTGTTTTTAAATCACCACCAAAAAAATCTTTTCCATTAACCCGTACTTTGGTTACGCTTTTCCCCTGGAAGGTTACATTGCCCTGGGCGTCAACATCAGCGCCGGGGATCTTTTTTATCATATCTTCAACCGGCGCACCATCTCGTACCGGGTAGGCGGCGGCATTAAACTCAACCGTATCCTCTTTTATTTTTACAGGCAAAACATCAGAGATAACAACCGTATTTAACATGGTAGTCGAGGTTTTTAAAATTATAGGCCTCAAAAAAACCGGGTTGTTTGTAGCGTCTAAAGCAAAATGGCGTTTTACAGGTTCAAACCCTATGGATTGTATCACCAAACTAAACTGGGTAACCTTTACGGCAGGAAAAAGAAATGCCCCTTTTGCATCGGTGACAGTTGTAGCGCTATCCTTCCCCATTAAAATTTTAACTGTTGAACCGGGCAAGGTTGCTTTGGTTGAATCAATTACAGTGCCATGCACATCCCTGCCAGTTTGCGCATAACTTTTAACGCTTAAAAGAAGGGCGATTGCGATAAAGAAGTATATAAATTTCATTTCTTTTTATTTAGATACTGCAAATCAATAGCAATGTTTATTTATAAAAAAATGGAATAGACAGGGACTATAAATAAGTAGACAAAACCATTGTTTTAACCTATAAAAGCACTGTTTTAAACTTGATATGGTAAATAGGTGGTTTAAAAGATTAATATTGCCTGCCTGTCGGTAAATTGTACCTGCTGATAGATTTTAATTGGCGTTATACACGATACATTTGTAATATTGCTGTTATTGTAAGTGACTGGTGGGTAGTTGATTAAGTTGATTGGGTTGAATAAGTTTAGTTTTAAAAGTTGTGAGATTTTTTTAACCAAATCAGCCCTCATGTAGTCAACCAACCAATCAACCACTCACCCAATCAACGTAATCAACTAAAAACAATGAAATGATCTTTACAAAATCAAAAAGCAAGCTGGTAACGGTACTCATTCATGTATTGGCCTGGGCTGTATTTGGGATGCTGTTATTTTTCTTCCAGCCATTAAGCTGGAATATTACGCTGCCTTACCAGCTTTGGATAAAGCAAAACATCATCTTTTGCCTGCTGGTAATAGCGTTTTATCTAAATTCTGAAGTTATAGTCCCCCGATTTTTATTAAAGAATAAAACAGTTGCCTATTTGCTGATTGTGGTGGGTGTTGCGACGATCATGGTTTTCCTTAATGGTTATGTGGACCTATGGCTCAAGCTGCCCCAACTGATGGATGCCGCTTTTCACAAAGACGGCCCACCGCACCGTCATCACCACCCACACAGTGAATGGGAAATGAACATGATCGCCCCAATGATCGGCACCTGTGCACTGGTGCTGGGCATCAGCACGAGCGTCACCTTAATGGAGAAATGGCAGAAAGACCGCCTGGTGCACCAGGAACTGGAGCAGGATAGGATCAGTTCTGAACTATCGTTCCTGAAAGCGCAGATCAACCCTCATTTTTTCTTTAATACACTTAATAATATTTACGCACTTACGCACATAAATGCCGAAACTTCGCGCAAAGCAATCCACCAATTATCGCGTATGATGCGGTATGTGTTGTACGATACGCAAAACAGCACTACCCAGCTTAGCCAGGAAATTGCCTTTATAAAAGATTATATCAGCCTTATGCAACTGCGGTTAACTGATGTGGTTAAAATTAATTTTGCATCGCCGGCGACCCTTAAGGATTTGGCTGTAGCGCCGATGATATTTTTGCCCTTTGTCGAGAATGCTTTCAAGCATGGAGTTAGCGCCACGCAGCCAAGTAATATCAACATAACTATAGGGCAAAATAATAATGAGTTAGAATTAACGGTAATTAATACCATTATTAAAGAACAAAGTAATAACTTAGAGGAAGCCAGCGGCATTGGGCTTAATAATACCAGGCGCAGGCTCGATTTATTATACCCCGGCAAACACACTTTAACGATTAATGAAAACACCGCCGAAAGTATTTATTCAGTTCACTTAACGCTCGACCTGTCATGATATTAAATTGCATAGCTGTTGATGACGAACCTTTGGCGCTTGGCCTGGTAAGCTCGTTTATTGAACAAACGCCGTTTTTAAATTTGGTTGGCCGTTTTTCAAGTGCGGTTGAGGCGTTGAGGGCTATTCATGCACAAAAGATAGATGTTTTATTTTTAGATATTCAAATGCCTGATCTTAATGGCATTGAGCTTGCACGCGTGTTGGATAACAGCAAAACCAATAAACCCCGTATTATCTTCACCACTGCCTATAACCAATTCGCCCTGGAAGGTTACCGGGTTGACGCACTTGATTACTTGCTTAAACCCTTTAATTACGAAGAGTTTTTACACGCTGCCAATAAGGCCCTGGCTTATGGCGAACTGCTTGAGAAATCAAATGCCACTGCAACTGCCACTGCTACTATTCCCGAGGAGCGCATAGAAGATGAATATCTTTTTTTAAAAGTTGAGTACCAATTGGTACGAATAGCGTTGAATGATATACTTTATATTGAAGGCTTAAAAGATTATGTTAAGGTATGGCTCAAAAGCGCCGAAAAACCTATTTTATCGCTAACAAGCCTTAAATCTCTGGAAGAGAAACTGCCGTCAAAAAAGTTTATGCGCGTACACCGCTCATTTATAGTTTCACTGGATAAAATAAATTCAATAACCCGTAACGCATTACAAATTGGCAAAGTCAATATCACCGTGGGCGACCAGTATAAAGAGGCGTTCAGCCAGTTTTTGAGTAAGTGGGTGTAGGGGAATTGTTGTAAGGTTGTAAAGTTTGAATGTTAATTTCCCCCTTTTGTTAGGTTTAACCTATAATAATTTAAAGAATTATGCAAATCGTTTAAAATAAATAGTAACAGGTTGAAATAATTTGCGTCTGAGTAGTATAAAAACAAATTTTACGGGATGCATAAAAATCCCTCTCATTCCCCTGTTAATGAATTGTAAAAATACCCCGCTCTATTGTATTAAAACTTATAAAAGGCGTTCTAACAAAATAATGCTGTTAACTTTGCCGGTTAATAAAATAGCTGACTTATCACAATTTAATGAACATCGATAAAACCATATACAAAGCTTTTCACAAGCTTCCTTCGTTCAATCTCCAAAATAAAAACACTGCAATTGTAATCCCCGTTTTGCTGCTATTATTTTCGTGTGGAAGTAAGGAACAACAAAATAGTGGGTTTGGTGCACAGGGAATTGCAACATATAAAGTGCTTACCTTACAGCCCCGGTCGGCTACTTTAAATACCGATTACCCGGCAAGTATACAGGGACTTCAAAATATAGAGATCAGACCAAAAGTTGATGGTTTTGTTGAGAAAATATATGTTGACGAGGGTTCGCTTGTAAAAAAAGGACAGTTACTTTTTAAAATAAATGCCCCCCAGTATGAGCAGGACGTACGCACAGCCCAGGCCGGTATTAAAACCGCCGAAGCTGATGTAAACTCGGCAACTTTGCAGGTTAATAAGGTAAAGCCCCTGGTTGAAAAAGATATCATCAGCCATTACGAACTGGAATCGGCACAATACACTTTACAATCAAAAGAAGCTGCGCTGGCGCAAGCTAAGGCTGCCCTGGAAAATGCCCGTGTTAACCTCGGTTATACAACAATAGTAAGCCCGGTTGACGGGGTGATCGGCTCATTGCCCTATAAATTAGGTAGCCTGGTTACCAGCACCACGGCCGACCCCTTAACAACAGTTTATAATACGGCAACCGTTTATGCTTATTTCGCGATGAACGAAAAACAACTGCTTGGCTTTAGCCGCGATAGCAGCAATACCTCATCATTCCGCTCCAAATTAAATAATATCCCGCAAGTTACGCTCATCCTGTCAGACGGTACTGTTTATGAGCATAAAGGGAAAGTTGAAACAGTGAATGGATTGATCAATACTACCACAGGTTCGGCCAATTTCAGGGCTGCATTTATTAACCCGAGGGGGCTTTTGCGTAGTGGAAGCAGCGCCACGGTGCGGATTCCGGCTGTCGTAAAGTCGGCTATTATTGTTCCCCAAAACGTTACTTACGAGTTGCAGGATAAGCGTTTTGTTTATGTTGTGAATAATCAGAATAAAATTAAAAATGTGGCCATTACTGTGATGGACGGTACCCCCGGCCAATTCTATATTGTAACTGATGGTTTGAAAAGCGGCGATAGGATCATTGCAGAAGGCGCAAATAATTTAAAAGATGATTTGGAAATAAAGCCCGTTGAAGTTAACGAAGACTCTGTTTATAAAGGGCTTGATTAAACGTAGAGACGCAATACTTTGCGTCTTTTCCAAATAAAATCCTTTCAGGAGACGCAAAGTATTGCGTCTCTACATTAAAAAAATATGCTAAAACGATTTATAGAGCGGCCCGTACTTTCCACTGTTATTTCGGTGTTGCTGGTTATTTTGGGGGTAATAGGACTGGTAAACCTTCCTATTTCGCAGTACCCGGACATAGCGCCGCCGACCGTACAAGTATCGGCTAACTATAGCGGGGCTAATGCCGATGTTGTCTTAAAAAGTGTTATCATCCCGCTGGAAGAACAGATCAACGGGGTTGAAAACATGACCTATATGACATCTTCCGCCGGAAACGATGGCTCAGCATCTATCACCATCTTTTTTAAAGTAGGCACAAATCCCGACCTTGCCGCGGTAAATGTACAGAACAGGGTAGCCCGCGCTACAAGTCTTTTGCCGCAGGTAGTTACCCAGGCAGGTGTTACAGTTGCTAAAAGCCAAAACACCAACCTGCTTATATTTACTTTATATAGCGAGAACAAAGATTTTGATGCCACCTTTTTGCAAAACTATGCCAAAATAAACCTTGTACCCGCTATTCAACGCGTAAACGGTGTTGGTAATACACAGATATTTACTTCGAGGGATTACTCCATGCGGATATGGTTAAAACCCGACCAAATGTCGCGTTACGGCCTGGTTCCTGATGATATTACCAATGTGCTTAACGAACAAAATATTGAGGCTGCGCCGGGCAGCTTTGGCCAAAACAGCCACGAGTCTTTTGAATATGTTATAAGGTATACCGGACGGTTGAAGACCGCCGCCGAATTTGGTAATATCGTATTAAAATCGGCAGGCAATGGCCAGTTACTGCATTTGAATGATGTTGCGCGTATCGAGCTCGGTGCGCTGGACTATTCGGTAGACTTGCTGGCGGATGGCCGCCCTGCAATTGGGGTAGGCATAACGCAGGCTTCAGGATCGAATGCCCGAAATGTGATCAACGAAACAAAAGCGATCCTTGACAATGCATCCGAGTCATTCCCTAAAGGGGTTAAGATCACCTATATGGTCGATGCCAATGAATACCTGAATGCATCTATCGAAAAAGTAATCAGTACGCTTGTCGAGGCTTTCATCCTTGTTTTTATCGTTGTATTTGTTTTCCTGCAGGATTTCCGGTCAACGCTTATCCCTGCCATCGCTGTTCCTGTAGCTATTGTTGGTACTTTCTTCTTTTTAAACCTGTTTGGTTTTACCATTAACCTGCTTACCTTGTTTGCCATGGTACTGGCAATAGGGATTGTGGTGGATGATGCCATTGTGGTTGTAGAGGCTGTACATGCTAAACTGGATAAAGGCTATAAGTCGGCCCGCAAAGCTTCTGTTGATGCCATGAGCGAAATAGCCGGAGCTATCATTTCTATTACGCTGGTAATGTCGGCAGTATTTTTGCCGGTAACCTTTATTACCGGGTCAACCGGGGTATTTTACAAGCAATTTGGTATAACACTCGCTGTGGCTATCCTGCTATCGGCGGTAAATGCTTTAACGCTTAGCCCGGCCTTATGTGCAATATTTCTTAAGCCTCATTCCGAAGAACAAAAAAAGAAACGTTTTTTTAACTGGTTCTATTGGCGTTTTGATTTTGTTTTTGATACTGTCAAAAAAAGATACGAACGTTCGGTTGGCTTTTTGGCCCGTAAAACATGGATAGTTTTAATAGTTATTGCCGTCTTCATCACATCCTTAGCCATCCTCATAAAAACTACACCTTCAAGTTTTGTGCCCAGCGAGGACCAGGGTACAATTTTTGCCAGCGTTAGTTTGCCGCCTGCTTCGGGTATGGAGCGGACCTCTGCGGTCACCAAACAGATAGATAGCATGGCCCATACGCTGCCTTCTGTACGAAACACGTTGCAAATTGTAGGATTTAACTTTTTAGCAGGCAGTGGAAGTGCGTATGGCATGGTGATTATTAAATTAAAAACCTGGGATCAAAGGAAAAATGACAACATACAAAGTGTGATAAACCAGCTTTATGCAAAAACGGGAGGCATTCACCAGGCGAATATTTTCTATTTTTCACCACCTACCATACAAGGTTTTGGCGCAGGCAACGGCTTTGAGTTTCAACTGCAAGATAAAGGCGGCCATACCATGGCCGAAATTTATAAAGTAACGAATGATTTTTTAGCTGCATTAAATAAACGCAAGGAAATTCAAAACACCAATACTTCTTTCAATCCAAACTTTCCGCAATACCAGGTTGAAGTAAATGTGGCAAAATGCAAAGAAGCCGGCATAACCGTAAATTCGGTGGTCAATACCCTGCAGGGTTATTACGGCGGCTTGTACGCCTCAAATTTCAACCAGTTTGGTAAACAATTTCGTGTAATGGTGCAGGCCGATTACGCTTACCGGGCCAATATAACAGGCTTGAGTAAAATTTTTGTACGGAGCGCCGACGGTACCATGGCCCCCATTACCGAATTTATTACTATGACAAAAGTATTTGGCCCGGAATCCATTGAAAGGTTTAATTTGTTTACCGCAGTTTCAGTTAACGGCCAGCCCAACCCTGGTTACAGTACAGGCGATGCTATCACCGCGATAAAAGCTGTTGCATTGGAGAAACTGCCCCCCGGCTATGGCTATGATTTTTCGGGGCTTACACGTGAAGAAATTTCTTCGGGCACGCAATCCTTATACATATTTATATTGTGTCTGCTGTTTGTTTACTTTTTATTGAGCGCGCAATATGAAAGCTATATTTTGCCATTCGCGGTATTATTATCGCTGCCGATAGGTTTAACGGGTACTTACCTTTTTGCGAAGATAGCGGGGATTGACAGTAATATTTATGTGCAGATATCGCTTATCATGCTCATCGGGCTGTTGTCGAAAAATGCTATATTAATAGTTGAGTTCGCGCTTGACCGCAGGCGGGCAGGGATGGCTATTGTACAAGCCGCTATTGAAGGTGCGGAAGCCCGTTTACGGCCCATACTAATGACTTCATTCGCTTTTATTTTTGGTATAATGCCCTTGATGTTTGCCACCGGTGCTGGCGCGCTGGGTAACCGCTCTATTGGCACCGGGGCAGTAGGTGGTATGTTTATCGGTACCGTATTCGGGCTGTTCGCTATTCCTGTGTTGTTTATTATTTTCCAGACTTTGCAGGAAAAAATACGGGGCAAACGGCATCATGAAGATGAAGAGGATGAGACAGTAACAACGACAAATTAATACAGCGCAATATCAAGATCGATCATGAACAGAACCTGTTTAAAATATACATTTTTAGTACTGCTGTTAATTTGTGCTTTGTTATCCTGTAAAGTAACAAAACCATACCGGCAGCCTGACCTGAACACTAATGACCTTTATCGCGGGCAAAGCAATATGGATACTGCGACAATTGCAAGTATGCCCTGGGAAAGCCTTTTTGCTGATACTACCTTAAAAGCTTTAATACATGAGGGGCTTTATCAGAACCTGAATTTAAAAGTAGCTGTACAAAAAATTGCTGAAGCGCAGGCCTCCTTTGGTCAGAGCAAGGCAGCATTTTTACCCTCTTTAAGCGGAAATGCCAGCATAGCAAGATCCAAACAATCACTGGCAAGTTTAAATTATCCGCCGGGTATTGTTGTAAATACGGTAACAACAGCCTACCAGCTTGGCTTAACGTCCTCATGGGAGGCGGATGTATGGGGACAATTAAGCAGTGCCAAAAAAGCTGCCTATGCCAATTTACTGCAAACTGACGCCGCTAAAAGAGCTATACAAACCCAACTGATCGCTGATATTGCCAACAATTATTATTTATTGCTGGCTTATGATAAGGAACTGGAAATTTTAGATAAAACCTTGCAAAACCGGGTAAAGGATGTAGAAACCATGAAAGCCCTGAAAGAAGGCGATGTTGTAAATGGTGCGGCCGTAGTACAAAGCGAAGCCAACCGCTATGCCGCCGAAGTTGCTATCCCGGATATAAAAAGAAGCATCCGCGAAACTGAAAATGCTATTGACATTCTGGTAGGCCGCCCTCCCGGCCCGCTAAACCATGCCAAACTTGATGATCAAAAGCCCATTACCGATCTGCAAACCGGCATCCCGGCACAGTTGCTAAAAAATCGCCCCGATGTGCAGCAGGCCGAATTTGCCTTCAGGAGCGCCTTTGAAAATACCAACCTGGCGCATACCTATTTTTACCCTGCTTTTACTATTACGGCATCAGGCGGCTTTTCAAACTTACAACTGAAAGACTTTTTTGTTAATTCTATATTCTATAACCTTGCTGCCGGATTAACACAACCCATATTTAACCAGGGCATCAATAAAGCAAGGTTAAAGACAGCGCAGGCGCAGCAAATAGAGGCGCTGTACAACTTTCAGCAAAGTTTACTTACAGCAGGCCAGGAAGTATCAAATGCGCTGTACGCTTACCAAACGGGCGTAGAAAAGGATAGCTCAAGAACTAAAGAAATTATCGCCCTGGAAAAATCGGTTGATTACACAGAGCAGTTACTGAGGTATAGCTCGGCTACTAATTATAACGATGTGTTAACCTCCGAACAAAACCTGCTTTCTGCACAGCTAAGCGGCGTTAACGACCGCCTCCAACAATTACAGGCTATTGTAAACCTTTACAGGGCATTGGGCGGGGGTTGGAGGTAGGGTTAACCCGCCAGATTTACGAAGTTTAACTCGGTTTTTAATTGTTTTTCAAAGGCCTCGTTGAGGGCTTCGCCGTTTTAAAACTTCGTAAATCTTATTGTTTTGCACTAAACCTATTGCTTTATGAAATAACTATCAAAGACTAATTTAGACTCGGGACCAGGACCATAATCAACAACATGCTGTAACAGGGTATTGCCCTTTATAGAGACGGTATCAGCAGTTGTAACACCTGCGTAATTTACCGGGTTGGGGTTTGGCGTTAGAACATAAACAGACCCATAGGCAGAATAGTCAAAATTATATGTACCTGGTGTAATTGCCTGGGTGGTTTTCAAGTAACTAAGTCCATTAGGCGCGCCAATAAGATAAAAATCACTCCCTGATACACTGGTACCATTATCGTTGAATTGTAGGTAATCAAAGCTTGTAAACGGAGTGAGATAAGTTGTATCCCACGAAACGGCATTGGCGCTAAACACGTAAACCACCAATTTCGTTTCTTGCCATTTGCCCGAAAGAGCGGCTGGGGCCTGCTGTTCCTTTTTACACGACACAAATGCAATTGATAAAACAATAAGTACTACCGGTAAATATTTCATCTTTTGGGGTTTAAGGTATATTTATTTTAATTACGCTAACGTCGCGATAAATGCTACAGCTATCGGAAATTTATCCAATAAAAAAAGCATCGCCCAAAATTGAGAGCGATGCTTTTTTTAAATAGCTGTTGAGGCCTTAGCTTTTTATGATAAAAGTTTTGATTTGTCCTTCCATATAAACATGAATGTCTTTTTTTACCACTAATTTGTCCAGGGTAACTTCAACGGTATAGTCGCCATTATCAAGGCTGGTTAAAACGTAGCCTTTTCCTAATTTTGCATTTGAAAGAATATCTTTCCGCAGCATATTTTTGTCATTATCGTAAATAATTACGATCGCTTTTCCGGCTATGCCCTTTTTAAACTTAACCTCGATACCTTTCTTTGAAGGTAATGTGGAAAAAGTGATAATATCCGTTTTCTGTACATAAATGCGGCCTGTAGTATTTAAAGAAACTACAGGAACCCCGGCAAAAAGGCCGGTACTTACCAATAAGAGTACCAGGAATAAGTTAATTGATCTTTTCATGATAATAGTTGTTAATGGTTGATTGAGTTTGCAAAGGCAACTTAGTTTATATCGCCCATGATAGTTTAATTGATTGAGTAAACTTAATAATATTTTTTAATTTTCCAAATTCAATTATCTAAATATCAGTAAATTAAATCGGAGAATTATTTTGTTTGCTCACGGGGCGGTTTTACGGATTATTTTCAACACCCTCAATCATACATTTAAATTCATAAAAAAAGCACCGCCCAAAAATTGAGCGGTGCTTTTTTAAAATAACTTCTGCGGTTTAACCCCTAAGCGTAACTAATTTGGAATCGCCTTTATAATAAACATGGGCAATCTTTTTCACCACCTGTTTGTTCACGGTAACTTCAATGGTATAGTTGCCGTTATCAAGCTGGCTTAAAACATAAGCTTTGTCCATGCCTTTTTTCTGTGACAAAGCATCTTTCCAAACTACATCATTTTCGTAGTTATAAATTATTACGATGGCTTTTCCGGGTGTATTTTCCTTAACCTTAATTTCAACACCCTTTCTTGTAGGAATTGGAGAAAAGGTAACCATTCCCTTTATTGATGACGACATGGGGTGAATTGGTTTTGCAGTTGCGCCGGCAGCAAAAATGCCGGTACCCGCTAATAAGAGTAATGCGGATAATTTAATGGAATTTTTCATGGTCTTTAAATATTAGTTTTTTTGATTAAAAAAATTTCTCACTGATTAAATGGCAACAAATAAAACTAAAAGTTGTTTTTCTTGTTGCAGAAATATTTTCAAATTTTTTAAACCAGAGGTCTGATTATCAACAAAAAAGGCACCGCCCCCCAGGTCAGGAAGCGGTGCCTTTTATTAATAAAAGAATTATTATGCCCTATTACTGTTTAACAATAAATGCTTTTGTGTTGTATTCATCATACACGTGAATATCCTTTTTTACAACTTGTTTGTTGGCAGTTACCTCAATAGTGTAATCCCCGTTAGCCAATTGGTTTAGGATATAGCCTTTTTCCATTGATTTGTAGGCAGGCAGTACATCTTTGTAGATCACATTTTGATCCTGGTCGTAAATGATTACGATGGCTTTTGCAACATCCCTTCCTTCAACTTTTACTTCAATGCCCTTGTTTGATGGCAGTGATGAAAAAGTGATCGCATCTTTCGATGATGGTACAACAGTGCCAATAGTTTTTGCGGATGCTGCGGCAAAAAGGCCAGCGCTTAATAATAGGGTTAATGCTGTGAATTTGATGGAATTTTTCATGATTTCTAAATTTTAATGTTTTATTTAATTATTGTTTCTTTCGTTTCAATGATCAAAAGAACAACAACTTTTAGCACTAAAAAAATCAAATAGACCACCGCCCTTTATATGTAGACCAACACTTAATTTTAATCGGCAAAGCTTTATAATGTATTCATAATTAGTAATATAGGTGTTTTATCGGTAAAAAAACGGCCTTAATAGATATATTCTTTCCGTTCATCGGTTGTGAGGGCTAAAAAAAGGGGCCAATGAAAAAAGAGGCCCGGGATATGGAACCTCTTTTATATTTAGATAATTAAAGGGCTATTTTAAAGTGAGGTAATAAAGTTCTTTATTTACTCAAATTGTACACCACCATACTGCTATTATCTACACCGTATTTTTTAGCTATGGCTTTTACTGTTGAGCCTTTATTTATAGTAAAGGGTTTTGAATATTCATTTGCTTCAACAAAAGCCGGCGTTGTACCATCAGTGGTATAATAAATTTTTGTACGAGCCGTCGGGCTGCTAAGCGTTACCGTTTTACCTTTAACATTTATAACTGGCATGGCTATCCTATTCACATATTTTGCTGTACGGGCATCCTTTATCACACCTTTCCAGTTCATCCCAAAACCAAAATCATAAGTATGGCCGTCGGCATCGTTATAACATTGCATATCATGCGGAATATCTTCATCCTGCAATTCAACCGTTTGCATATTGGCAGGCATCTGAAAGGGCAATAAGCCTGATGGCTCGGCTACCCCGGTTAAAATATCAAGCATCGCCTGATTCTGTACGCCAAAGCTGGCGACTATTGCGTTAGCATCCTTTTCAAATTCGGCAGGGATGGCTGGTTTTGTTAAAGTGATGACAACAATAACAGGTTTGCCATTCACAGCTTTTTTCGTTTCCTCAATTGTTTTCAGGTCATTATAATTGGCAGCTGTAATGTTTTTGCCTTTATAGCTACGATTTGTTATTCCCGGCTCTACAGGGTCGCCCGCGGCAATACTATGTTCCCTCGCGTCAGTAGCCGTATAAGCGCCATATTGAAGGGTTATAGGCACATAGCCGTTACCGCCGCCTTTTATATCCTCAGCGTCATAACCAGCACCGCCGCTTGGGCTGCTCACAAATACTATAGCATAATCTGCTTTTGCAGGATCATCCGTTACATTGAAATATTTTTTTATCAGGTCAGCATTAACAGCATCTTCCCATTTTTCTTTTGACGGAGGGCCAAAAAACCCTTTAACCGATGGCGTGTATTTTTTCGGCAGGTAAACTGTTTTGCCTTTTTGCAGCGGCAATATATTATCATGATTTTTTAGCATCACGATTGATTTTAGCTGGGCATTGTACCCCGCCATCATAAAATCAGGATTACCAACTGTCGTCTTCGATTTTTGTACATCCAGGTAAGGGTTTTCAAATAGCCCTACCCTGAATATATTACGCAGCAACCGCACTGCCGATTGCTCGAACCTTGCCCGCATAAAAGCTTCGCCATGTTCTTTTACGCCCATATTGTAGGCTTCAATTACAGGGCCTGCATCATTATTGCCGCCAAACTGATCTACACCTGCCATTAATATTTTATAGTGGCGCTCTGCAACCGTTTTGGTTTCCATGCCCCACGATTTCCCCGCGAAAATATCAGGTGTTTTGCCTTCATCGGCTGTAACGCCCCAGTCGGTGCAAACCACGCCGTCGTAACCATATTTATTACGGAGCAGGTCGGTAATCAGGTAATGGCTGTAGCTGTTGCCTGCATTGCCCTGTTTATCTCTGTCGTATGAAATGGTATAATAAGGCATCACGGCCGATACCATTTTGGTTTTGCCATTAAGTTTTAATGCCCCGTCAACAAAGGAAACTAAGTGTTCATCAAAATTATTACCTGGGTACACTGCAAACTTACCATAAGCAAAATGCGCGTCCCTGCCGCCTTCTTCCGGACCGCCGCCTGGCCAGTGTTTCATCATTGCATTAACGCTGTTATAGCCCCATCCATCAGCAATTTCTGCACTGCCGGTCGAGGTTTGAAACCCGTCAACGTAAGCACGTGCCATGTCAGCACCCAACTGTGGGTCTTCGCCGAAAGTGCCGTTTATACGTACCCACCGGGGTTCAGACCCCAAGTCAATTTGCGGCGATAAAGCAGTGGAAATGCCCAATGCCCGGTATTCCTGTGCTGCTATAGAGCCGAATTGCTGTACAACGGCAGGATCAAAAGTAGCGGCAAGGCCTAATTGATCTGGCCATTGTGATATTTTACCGCCTGCGCCAGCGGTATATTCAACACCTGAATTGGTACTATGGCGCGGATCGGAACTGTTGTTGGCCGGGATGCCAAAGCCAATACCTTCTACCAGTGCCTGCACATTATTATTCCATTTGGCTGCTACTTCCGGGGTTTGCACCGAGGTAACCAGCACATGCCTTAAATTATCTTTTGTTAAAAAAGCCTTCTGTTGATCTGTTACCCAGGAAGGGTCAACCCCGCCTTCGTTGAATTTTTTACCGTTATAGGTTCCTGCTCCAAACGGCCCGCCAGACATGGCAGGGATGGCCTGGTGTGCGCTGTAAAGCATCAGCCCGGCAATCTGTTCAATTGATAGCTTTGATGCTAAATCCTTTGCCCGCTCATCAACTGGCAGGCGCCAATCTTCATATTTATCCAGTTTGCCATTTTTATTCAGATCCTTAAATGCCAGGCCGTCAACTGTTAAAATTTTTATACCTGACGCTGATGAATAGCCCAGCGTCGGCCCGTTGGGGTTTTTTACAAGGATAATACCGGAACTGTCGGCTGGTAAGGCAGCCCATTTAATTGTATTATTTGTAATACCAGCTGACATTCCAGCCAATAATATCACCAGGGATAAAGCGCCGGAAAACCACAGAAAGGCGGGAACGCGTAATTTTTTTTTCATTTGCTGATTTAATATTGGTAAAAGGAGGAATTACTTATTGTGTTAATATGACACAATCCAAAGTAAAGATATGCCTTCTGCAATGAGAAATGCAATAGATAGAAAAAGAAAAAATATAGATGGGAAGGTATTTTCAGGCGATGAAGGTTAGTACAGCATCGTTGTTTAAACAAAATGAAACCATCGCATAAATAGCGTTATTGCACTTTTGTATAATAAGTAACAGTTGTAGTTATATTATTATTAACGGTATCCGGCGGCGCCTGTATAACCAGGTTACCGGCATCTAACCTCAATATAGTTTCGGTAAACGGCCCGGGTTGAGAACAACCGAGGCATGTAGGTATAAACCCAACTTGTAATGTTAGCACTTGTCCTTTTACACTGTATGATCTGAAATAAAGCTGGCCCCCGGTGGGAGAACCATTTGCAATGCTTTTGCCATTCACACTGAAAATAGCGCCATCATTCGAAATAACAGCCGTGGCGTCGCTGTTAAACTGGAAATAGTCCCATGCAGTAAAATTACTGCTTAGATAAGTTGTATCAGCAACAGCACCCGTACCTATGGTTTGCTGTTTTATGTTTAGCTTATTTTCATACCATTTACCAACAATATCATTTGGATTTATATCGCTGCCTCCTTTGTTGCAGGCAAATAAACATGCCGTAAGTGCTACCACAATTATTAATGCGTATGGTGCTTTCATATTTACAGGATTAATGGAATTTATATTTTATCACGAAATCGATCAGCACAGTGTAACAGCCGGGCTAAATATTATTTAGCGACTGAAAAGCCCATCTCACAAAACCAAAAATTACACAAATATTTTTATAATTTTACCCAAATCCCTTATGAAGAACCTAAGAAACATATTTTAAACCTTATTGAGTCCGAATGAATGATTTAGAAGCATATTTTAACGAGAATAAAAAACGGGTTATTGATAAATGGAGCCATTATTTTGAAATATACGACAGGCACTTTAGCAAATACCGGGGTAAGGAAATTGTTTTATTAGAGATAGGCACCTTCCAGGGCGGCAGCTTGCAAATGTGGAAAAACTATTTTGGCGATAAAGCTAAAATTTACGGTATAGATATAAACCCTAATTGCAAACAGGTTGAAGAGGAAAATATAAAAATCATGATCGGATCGCAATCTGATCGTGATTTTTTGAAAAACGTTATCAAAGAAATTCCACCTTTTGATATCCTGATTGATGATGGCGGGCATACCATGTTGCAGCAGATCGTTACCTTCGAGGAACTTTTTGGCCATGTAAAACCCGATGGCGTTTACCTTTGCGAAGACCTGCATACTTCTTACTGGAAGGAATATGGTGGCGGGTTTAAAAGGAAAGGCAGTTTTATTGAATATTCAAAAAACTTTATCGATGAATTAAATGCTTATTATTCGGAAGAGAAATCGTTCCAGGTAAGTACTTTCACCTCGTCGGTAAACTCCATACATTATTACGACAGCGTTTTGGTTATTGAAAAGCGGCCTACACCGAAGCCTACACGTTCGCATACCGGCACTATAAGGATACCTGATATGCAAACGCCAAAGCTAAAAGGATTTGAAAAGTTTAAAACAAAGACGGAACATAGCTTAAGCGTTAGAATGAATAAGCTGACATCGCTTTTCAGGTTGCCCTGGAAAAACGGGAATTACTGATTGTATGTTAAAATATATTGCCTTAAGCGATGGGTTTTCAAACCCATTGCTATGAGCCCGCCAGGTAGCTTATTTCCCCATTTTCGCTTATATTTGATATCCGGAAATAATCAAATGAGCCAGATTAGGGAAATAAAGTGTCCCCACTGCGGGGAGTGGACCTTGTGGAACGGCGATATTGACGACAGGTGCCTCTTTTGCGATGAGTTTTTGGAGCCGCAGCGATTTTCGCGCGAGGTGGAGAAAAAGATCAACCAGGACCTGCTACGGGAAAACGACTACTTTTTTATAAAACCTACCGATGGATTGATTAAGCGCTGGTGCAAACGTTCTTTAAACTGGCTGCGCTGGTGGGCGTATTACGTGCAAATAGCCTTTTTTATTTTTGTTACCCTGTTATTGGTATTGTTAAGCATAATTGCCGGCTGAATGAAAACATTGCTTAACCCCTGGTTTATTACCGGCTGCCTTACCTGGCTGATCGTACTAACAGCCCGCAAACTTGGTCATCCGCTGCCCTATATTAACGGCCATATTAACGATGCTTTTGCTATACCTGTTATAGCTAACCTCGGGCTATGGTTTCAAAGAGTGTTTATTATCAAAAGCAACTATTATGTGCTTGGACCTCGGCATGTTATTTTTATTGTGGTTTATGTGAGCCTTGTATTTGAAGTATTGCTGCCCTTTATATCCAAAACCTATACTGCCGATTGGATAGATGTGCTGCTTTATATTTTTGGCGGTTTGTTTTTTTATGTGGTGATGAATAAACCGGTGTTAGTGATTGGAGATTAGAGTTAAGAGATTAGTTTTGAAGAGTTGTAATACCAATGTCTTTTGATAATTTCGACTAATCTCTATAGCTAAAGTTTGTTTATCGGAACACTTTTCTTGATTATAACATCTCCTAAAATTGCTATTAGTCAACATTTACCCTAACGAATCAAAAGATGAAAAAAAATCGAAAAATTGTTGTAACAATCATTATTAGTCTACTCTCTTTTATGGTTTTAGCCTATTTAGCAGGCAGTATTAGTTCGGGCTCATTTAACTATGCTCAGCAGTATCAATTCAACGTTAGCAAGGCTCAACTTATTAAATCAATTGAAAAATATAAAAGCGAAAATAAAAGATATAACCCACCACTTAATTGCAATGCACGAGATTCACTTGATGATTATACATCTAATTTAACGGTTTATGTCTTTTATCCAGATCAAAATTCGATAGTCTGCTTTGTTATTCACAGTCATGAGGCAAAAATTTCTTACATATATTTGGTATCTATAAACGAAGGATTAACAACCCCATATTATAAACGAGTTAATAAAGATTTCGACCGTAATGATAATTTAAAAATCAAAGCCGAATTCAAAGAAAGAGTTTTAAACAAATTAGGGCTTTCATATAAAGATAAGGGTAATGGCATGCTTATATTTTGGAAATAATATTAAAAATGCTAATCAAGGGGTGGGCAGCAATAACATTCAGTCGCGAGTATCTCCCCGTCTGGCGCGAGAATTACGGGAAAAGGCCAAAAGCGCGGGTCTTCTCGTGCCCCGCTGACAAGTATGCGCTATAAATACGTATACATTTTGCGTTATATTTTTTATAATCTAATTAGTGGTGACAGTATTTTGTCACCATGAAGGCATCGGTTTTCTCATTTAGATCCGGGCTTTTAATGACTTGCGTGTTCTAATTCCCTTGCAATATTCAAATCGTAGGCTGATTGCAAGCCTATCCAATATTCAGCGCTAATACCGAGTACATTTTCCAATTTAACAGCAATACGGGCGTTTATATGCCGCTTGCCTTTAAATAATTCGCTAAGATTACCTGGCAATAAGCCTATGCTTTTTGCAAATTCAGTTTTTTTCAATCCTCTTTCTTCAACCTCTTCTAAAAGAAAATCGCCGGGATGAAAGGCAACCGGAGTTCTTAACTCATTGCCCGCTTTATCAAATACATTTCCCATAACTTATGAATAATGGTTGCTTAATTCTTCAATGCAAATAACCTCAAGTCGTATATTATTGTCATCTCTTTCAATCCTGAAAATAATTCTGAAAGCTTCATTAACCCTTATTGAATATTTATTATCAAGCTTACCCGATAATTTTTCAAAATGTAAAGATTTTAATGCCCGTAAGTCATTGGTATTTATTGCTTGTTCCATTTGGGTTATCCTGGCAATAAACTTTAATTCAATTTCTTTGTTGAATTTAGGTTTGCCGGTTGAGTACCCATTGCTGTATAAGTCTTTTAAATACTCATCTTCAATAATAACATGCATTGTTATTTGTTTTACCAAAAATAGGTAAAAATATGTAATTACCAAATTTTGATAAATATATCTTCATGATTTAATTTAGTGGTGACAGTATTTTGTCACCATGAAGGGGGGGGGCGATTTTCGGTTAAATTTTTTTATAAACAACTATTAATGAGGCGTTCCAAAATCGGTGGCGTGAAAAAGCGTGAACATTACCACGAATTTTGAGGAATGGAAAGGGGCTTTTTTACTAACTTATTAAACTTCAAAATAACTATTTTTGAATGCCTTAATAATTTGTTCAGCAACCTGTAATAAATGACGCCAGAACTCAAAAAATTCATATCCACCTATACTGATCTTTCAACCCAGGAACTGGATGAAGTTGCCGGAAAATTCAAAAGTAAAATCGTTAAAAAAAATAGCTGCGTATTGCAGCAAGGCGAAATTTGCAAGGATCTTATTTTTGTTCAAAGCGGTTGCCTGCGTTTATATTATATAGCCGGTGGTATTGATATATCGGTTTGGTTTTCATTTAAACATTCGTCGGCAATTGAAATTTATAGCTTTATAAGTGAAACGCCCTCCGATTATTTTTTACAGGCGATTGAGGATAGTGAAATTCTTTATGTCCCAAAATCAGTATTAAATCAGCTTTACAAAACCCACCCGAAAATGCAGGAAATGATGCGGAAGTTTTGGGAGGATGTAGTTATTAATCTTATCGACAGGTTTACGGCCCTCCAGCGTGATCCGGCTGAAAAACGTTACCGCGATCTGCTAAGCAAACCTCCTTATATTCAAAAAATACCGCAAAAATACCTGGCTTCCTTCATTGGTGTTACACCCACATCGTTAAGCCGTATCAGAAAACAGATCAGTAAAGATCATTAGTTGCCGCAGGATAACTTTTTTCAAAAAAAGGTCGCCAATTTTGTGTTCGTAAAATCAATTAAATGAGTGCCATCAAATCAAAATTAATTGAAGCAGAAGGTATAGCGATTCAGTTATTTAAGGAAATTGAGGAACGCGGATTAATTATTCCGGAAAAATCAGAAAAACAGCTTAATACTGAAATTTTCCAGTTGGCCAATGAGCTTTTTGGGATAGAGAAATATTGGCATAAAAGAATTGTGCGCTGCGGTGCAAATACTTTATCGCCTTATAATGAAAACCCACCCGATCTGATCATCCAGGACGATGATATCCTGTTTTTCGATTTCGGCCCAGTTATAGAAGATTGGGAAGCTGACCTTGGGCGAACTTATGTAATAGGAGATGACCCTGTAAAACATAAATTGAAAAACGATATAGAAACGGCCTGGCGCGAAGCAAGGCTTTGGTTTGGCAGGCAAACCAGGCTCACCGGCGCTGAGTTTTATAATTATGCGGTTGAACTTGCCCATACATATGGCTGGGAATACGGCGACGAAATTGCCGGGCACCTGATAGGGGAATTTCCGCACGAGAAACTTGAGCCGGGTAACTATCACTTATATGTGCATCCCGAGAACCCTGATGATATGTTTATGCCTGATAAAAATGGCAACAAACGGGAATGGATCCTGGAGATCCATTTTGTTGACCGGAAGAAAAAAATCGGTGGTTTTTTTGAACAGCTATTAACCTGAAACAATGTCAGAACAGGTATTTTCATATGGTACTTTGGATTTAGTGGCAGGATTTGCACCTGCCACCACTCATTGCCGCCGTTTGCTATCAGGACAAGGCAACCGCCATGCTATACATACTATATAACAACCAATGACTAAAGATTCCCCTTCTTCATCTCGGCAACTGCATAATTGGCCGCGCGTGCAGTAAGGGCCATGTACAAAATGGAAGGGCTTTGATTGCCGGTAGTGGTCATGCATGCCCCATCGGTAACAAAAACATTTTTGCAATGATGCAGTTGGTTCCACTCATTAAGCAGGGATGTTTCGGGATCCTTACCCATACGGCAGCCGCCCATTTCATGAATATCGAGGCCCGGCGGCTGTTTATTTTCGTTGGTTTCGATGTTTTTACAACCGGCTTTCTCTAACATTTCGCGGCTTTGCTTTAAAAAATCCTGTATCATGCGCTCATCATTATCATCATATTCTACTGAAGTAATCAATAATGGTATCCCCCATTGATCCTTTTGGTCTTTACTTAAGCGTACATGGTTGGTGGCTTTGGGCACGGTTTCGCCCTGCATATACATATACAGGTGCCAGCCTCCTGGTTCAGTTAAAGCATCTTTATAAGCAGCGCCAATCTGGTCGCCGCTTATTTCATCCGGCTTGTTAGGGCGATAAGCACCCATAAAGGTTGTAAACCCACCAAAATAATCCGTTTCCTGTTTATGCAGGTTACGGTAATTGGCTAAGATGAGTTCTGTCGGGTTGCGGCCAAAATAATACTTATCTAAAAAGCCGTCCATAGTTGCCCCAATAGAAGCCCTGTAATTCTGAAAGGCCACGTATTTACCCAGCAAGCCGTTATCATTACCCAAACCATTAGGGAAACGATTTGAAGTAGAGTTAAGCAGCACCAGGTTACTATTTAACGCCGAAGCATTTAAAAAAATAACGCGGGCAGTGTAATCTATCACCCCTTTGGTATTGGTATCAATTACCTTTACGCCAGTAGCTTTGCCGCTTTTTTCATCATAAATTATGGAATGTACCACTGAAAACGGCCTTACTGTTAAATTGCCCGTCCGTTTTGCCCAGGGCAAGGTTGAACTTACAGAGCTGAAGTAACCGCCGAACGGACACCCGCGCATACATTCATTACGTGCCATGCATTGGGCACGGCCCTGGTCAAGGTGTATTTGATTAGGTTTGGTAAGATGCGCCCAGCGCGCATGTACAAGGTGACGGTCGGGATAGTTTTCTTTTATTTTTTGGCTGATTAATGACTGTACGCAGTTCATTTCAAAAGGAGGTAAAAACTCGCCATCGGGCATGGATTCTATACCATCCTTGTTGCCGCAAACGCCTATAAACTTTTCAACATGTGAGTACCAGGGCGCTACATCGGCATACCCGATGGGCCACTCTATCCCATATCCAAAACGGGCCGGGTTGGTAAATTCAAACTCGCTCCAACGCTGGCATGCACGACCCCAGGTAAGCGATTTGCCACCAACCTGGTACCCGCGTATCCATTCAAAAGGTTTTTCCTGTATATAAGGATGATCTTTATCTTTTATGAAAAAGTGCGCACACTCCTCACCAAATCCGGCCGCCCGGCTAATCAGCGGGTTTTCTTTTAAAAATTCCCTTGTCATCTGGCCACGGTGCTTAAACTCCCAGGGATCCATTGTAGCAGTGGGGTAATCTTTATTATGCTCCACATTTCGGCCACGCTCCAGCACAAGGGTTTTTAACCCCAGTTCGCACAGTTCCTTGGCGGCCCATCCTCCGCTTATGCCCGAGCCGATTACAATGGCATCATAGTTATTTTGTTTATCAGTTGAATTATCCGGCATGTGTTTATAATTGGTGGCGTTAAAGTTATTAATTTAGATGGGGCATGTCAAATTATGATGCATATTTGACGTAATCAACTGTTCAATTAATCTTGGGAATGAAAAGTCAAGAAAATAGTAAAATCTTTAAGCAACCCAATTAGGAAGAAACGAAGTTTAGCGCACTATACTTTTATTCTTTTGTCTTGATTCCTGGCTCTTGTTTCTTGACTCTTGATTAATCAACTACCTGTACAGATGCTTGCTGTCAATAAATTCTAAAACCGCATCGGGAACAAAATATTGCACGTTTTTTTTCTTTGCGATGGATTGGCGTATAAATGTGGCCGATAACTCCATCAAAGGCGTCATAGTAATGGTTACGGACGGATGGGTAGCTAAATCGGTATTTTCATAGCCGGGGCGCGGGTAAACAAATACCTGGTAGTCACGCAATATCAATTTATAATTTTTCCATTTGGGTAATGATACCAGGTTGTCCGACCCCATAATAATTGCAAATTCATGCTGCGGATATTTTTCCTTTAAGTGAGTAAGGGTATCAATGGTGTAGGATGGTTGCGGCAGCCTTAATTCAACATCGCTCACCTCAAGCTTTGTGGAATTATCAGTTGCCAGCTTCGCCATTTCCAGCCGGTCGTAAGTGCTTATAAGGTCGCCGTATTTTTTTAGTGGGTTTTGCGGCGATACCACCAGCCAAACCTTATCAAGCGTGGTATAATTGGCCATGTAATTGGCTATTATTAAATGGCCCACATGTATGGGGTTGAATGAACCGAATAGTAAACCTATCTTCATCAGTTTGCAGTTTTTAGTGGGCAGTTTGCAGTTTTAAAAGGCAGATTTCGGTTGGCAGCTTGCCACGGAATTTAAAATCTAACCTGAACCAAACTTTCCGGGGTTATCAATCATGTATTGCACAAGCCGTCCAACTTCGTCAGACAATGCGTATAACTTATCATAAACTTCTATTGTAATATAATTGCACTCTTTTGCAAATTCCAGCCATCCTTGTGTTTCGCTGTTCTCCATGTCTGTATCTGTTAACTTACTGACAAAATGATTTGGATATTTACGCTTGCGATAAGCCTCGATAGTGCAAATATTTGCTGAGCGCAATGACCGGCGGATCTGATCAGTTAAGGAGTACGTTTCTTCTTTCGGAAATTGCTTGGTGATGGAAAATATTTCCATAGCATGTATAAAGCTTTTTTTATATAAAACTAAATCTTTATAAGTCCTCATTTTAAAACCTGCTAACTGCCCACTAAAAACTGCAAACTACCTCTTGGAAAGGAACTGCGTCACCAACTCCTCCGCTTCATCACATGCCGTTTGAAGATCGTGATTTTTTAGGATAATATCAAATTGCGGGGCATAATTCAATTCTTTTTCTGCTTTTATAAAGCGTTCCTTTAGTTTTTCTGCAGAATCTGTTCCACGGGCGGTTAAACGCTCGGTAAGTACTTCTAAAGAAGGGGGTTGTACAAATATCGCAAGCGCCTGTCCGTCGTATTTACGTTTCAGGTGCAAACCGCCTTCCACATCAAGATCAAATATTACAGTTTTTCCTTTTTCCCATATACGCTCAATTTCTGTGCGCAGCGTGCCGTAAAAAGTTCCTGTGTAAACTTCTTCAAATTCAACAAACTCTTTTTTTGCAATGCGGTGCAAAAATTCTTCTTTACTTATAAAGTAATAGTCTTTTTCGTTTTGCTCGTCGCCGCGGGGCTTTCTTGTAGTTGCCGAGATAGAAAATTCAAGTTCAGGTATTTTAGTAAGCAAGTGGCGCACGATAGTGGTTTTACCTGCCCCGGAGGGTGCTGAAAATATGATGAGTCGGCCGTTGTTGGTCATTAGTTCATTAGTTCATTAGTTCATTGGTACAATAGTTCGTTAACGCATGGCTCACAATCATGCAAACCAATGAACTAATGAACCAGTGAACCAATTAACTATAATACATTCAAAAGTTGTTCTTTAATTTTTTCAAGCTCTTCCTTCATACCCACCACCAGTTTCTGGATATTGGCATCATTGGCCTTTGAACCAAGTGTATTTACTTCGCGGCCTATTTCCTGCGAAATGAAGCCAAGCTTTTTGCCATTTGCGTCATCATTTTTCAATGTTTCAATAAAATAGTCGCAATGAGCCTTTAAACGTATCTTTTCTTCGGTAATATCCAGTTTATCAATAAAATATATCAATTCCTGTTCAAAACGATTCTGATCAATGGCCTCACGGCCAACAGCTTCCGATAAAAATTGATTCAACCGTTCCCTGATCACAGGTACCCGTTTTGGTTCTTCAATCTCAATAAGTTCCAGGTTTTTCAGAATGATCGCGATACGGTATTTCGCGTCCTGTTCCAATACTTTACCTTCATCGGCCCTAAATTGCTGAAATGCTTTTAAGGCCTGTTGAAATGTTTTCTCCGCTATTTTCCATTCTTCTTCCGAAACGGTCTCTTCATCATATTTCACCACTTCGGGTAAACCAAGCGCGAGCTCCAGCAAATTATTTGCAGGTTCGTCAAGGTCAAAGCTAACCGCTTTCAATTGCTCATAATAGTGTTTAAGCAGTTGTTTATCAATACCGGCGGCGGTTGCAGTAGTATTTGCCTTTTCGACATTGATGGAAAGGTTTACTTTACCACGCTCAATTTGCTTGCTGCATTCGGTACGTAATTGAAACTCTTTTTCGGTAAAAGATTTTGGCAGGCGAAGCGACAGCTCAAGGAATTTACTGTTAAGCGACTTTATTTCGACGGTATATTTTGTATTGCCCGAGTCAAAACTCGCAATTCCATACCCTGTCATAGATTTTATCATGCGCAAAGATAGTATTTTGAGTGCGAAAGTCGGGAAAGTCCTAATGCTTTCTACTAAGCAATCTTAGTTAAGACAAAGAATCCCATTATATTTGCCCCTTATCATTGTATCCAAAAATGAAGAAATTACTGACCCTCCTTTTCGCCTTTTCAACACTTATCGCGGCAGCACAAACAAAACCTGCTGATAATTTGGTTCAATATGTAAGGCCAATTATTGGTACACAGCGTATGGGGCATGTGTTCCCGGGCGCTACTGTGCCGTTTGGGATGGTGCAGCTTAGTCCCGAAACAGACACGGTTAGCTATGAACTGAACGGGAAATATAACCCGGATGTATATAAATATTGCGCAGGTTACCAGTATGATGATAAAACGATAACAGGCTTTAGCCATACCCACTTTAGCGGTACAGGCCACGCTGATTTGGGCGACTTTTTAATTATGCCAACGATAGGCAAACTGCTGTTAAATCCTGGCACAGCTGACAAACCGGGCAGTGGTTACCGCTCGGGGTTTTCGCATGATAAAGAGGTGAGCGAAGCTAATTATTACAAGGTAAAGCTTGATGCCAGCGGAATCACTGCCGAAATGACGACCAGTGCACGCGTAGGATTTCATCAGTATACATTCCCAAAATCGGATGAGGCACATGTTATTTTAGATTTAATGGCTGGCATATACAACTATCCTGATAAAAACGTATGGACCTATTTGAGGCGGATAAATGACAGTACCGTTGCCGGTTACCGCATAACAAATGGCTGGGCGCGTACCCGTACGCTGTATTTTGCCATGACATTTAATAAGCCTTTTATACAAATGGGCTATAAAAACTTTAGCAAACGCGAGGTTTACGGCGGTTTCTGGGGGAAATTTAACCATGTGAAGAATTTCCCTGAGATAGCTGCAAGGCAGTTAAAAGTTTGGTTTGATTTTAAAACGGAAGAGGGCGAAAAAATAAAGATCAAAGTCGCATTATCCCCGGTAAGCATTGATGGCGCATTAAATAACATGCAAACCGAAATACCTGGTTGGGATTTTGACAAGGTAAAAAACGACGGGCAGCAGCTATGGGAAACCGAGCTGCATAAAATTGTAATTGAAGGTAGCAAAGATGATAAAGAGAATTTTTATACTTCTATGTATCATGCCATGATAAACCCTACCATTTACATGGATGTTGACGGCAGGTATAAAGGGCTTGATCAGGACATTCACAAAGCCGATGGGTTTACCAATTATACTACCTTCAGTCTTTGGGACACGCACAGGGCGCTGCACCCACTGTTCAATATCATCGAAACAAAAAGAAACGCCGATATGGTGCAAAGCATGCTGGCCCATTTCGACCAAAGCCCGGAACACATGCTGCCCATATGGAGTAATTCGGCAAATGAGAACTGGTGTATGAGCGGCTATCACAGCGTCTCTGTGCTGGCCGATGCCGTTGTAAAGGGCAACGCCCCTTTTGATGCCAACAAAGCGCTGGATGCCTGCATAACAACCGCCAATCACCGCGATTATGAAGGTATCGGATATTTTAACGATATGGGCTATATCCCGGATGAAAAGGATGATAACTCGGTATCTTCAACGCTTGAATATGCGTATGATGATTGGGCCATCGCCCAAATGGCTAAAAAGCTTAACCGTATGGATATCTATGACGTGTTCATCAAACGATCGCAAAACTGGAAAAACGTTTTCGACCCTAAAAGCGGCTTTATGCACCCCAGGATGGCCGATGGCACTTTTCGCAAAACCAAATTTGACCCGTTTACCACGATAGGAATGGGCTTTATTGAAGGTAATGCCTGGAATTATACCTTGTATGTGCCGCATGATCCGGCAGGGCTGATACAAGCGATGGGTGGCAATAAACGGTTTGTAATTTATATCGACAGCCTGTTCAGCTATGATCTGCCGGACAAGTATTTTGCCGAATCAGAGGATATTACAA
>Ga0207033_1048_pt1 | contig 26830 bp, 23 predicted proteins | sample Alteio_BWMinCont_35_FD_153262 | JGI IMG/M metagenome (GOLD analysis project Ga0207033, IMG submission 153262) | Enriched cells from forest soil in Barre Woods Harvard Forest LTER site, Petersham, Massachusetts, United States -... | ecosystem: Environmental > Terrestrial > Soil > Temperate forest >... | reverse complement strand
GATCCTGGCGGACACGGAAGAAAAGCTGAAGGAGGCAAACTTCCAGCGCCAGCAATATCAGAAACGATCCGCTTTCCTCGAAGAGCTGAACCACGATCTCCAGGAAATATCCGAACACAATAAAAAAATCGAAAGCCAGCTCCGCCGGGTCAGCGATATGGAATCGCTGCTGACCAAGATCACCGGATCGGGCCTCCGCGACGTTCTATAAACTTTCACTCGTGTCAAACGCAATCGCCGATATCCGAAAAGAATACAAACTTCAGACTTTAGCGGAAAAAGATGTCCGCAAAGACCCCTTCAGTCAGTTCGATCAATGGTGGCAGGAAGCCATTCACTCCAACCTGGAGGAAGTCAACGCCATGACGCTCGCCACCGCTTCCGCCGATGGCATGCCCGACGCCCGTATCGTCCTGCTAAAAGGATTCGATGAGAACGGCTTTGTCTTTTTTACCAATTATCATAGCGCAAAAGGACAGCAATTGCTGGAGAACCCGCGGGCCAGCCTGGTATTTTTCTGGGCTGCGCTCGAACGCCAGGTCAGGATCAGCGGGCTGGTATCCCTCGCCTCCTCCAGGGTCAGCGATGAGTATTTTGACAGCCGGCCCGTCAACAGCCGGATCGGCGCCTGGGCTTCGCCACAGAGCGAAGTGATCGAAAGCCGCGAATGGCTGGAAGAAAATGAAAGAAGGCTGAACAGCGAATTGAATGTGGAAGGATTACACCGGCCCGAACACTGGGGCGGATACCTGGTGAAACCCACCCGGATTGAATTTTGGCAGGGGAGGCCCAGTCGCCTGCATGACAGGATCCTATACACCCTGCAGGGTGACGGACACTGGAAGATCGAACGACTGGCGCCGTAATCCCATCCCAAAACGGCTATTTGCCTTTGGCAGCGGCGGCAGGTGCAGCAGGCGCGGAAGGCGCGGCAGGCGCAGCAGCAGGCTTGGCGGCAGGCGCCGATTTCTTGGCGGGCTTTGCAGGACGGCTCTTGCCGAACGAACCTTTGAATATCTTACCTTTTTTTGTCTTTTTATCTCCTCTTCCCATGTTGATTTTTTTTGAGCGCCGATAGCGCCTCCTGGATTATTTATTTGAATATCGGTCAAAGTTACAAAAAGCCCCGGTACCTGCAATTAAATGCACGGTAGCGGAGCTTTGCTGTGCCTCTACTCAGATCGGCCAAAGCAGCACTATAATTTTGCAGACAGTTCCTTACCTGCTTTGAACTTAGCTACTTTCTTGGCCTTGATCTTGATAACAGCACCGGTCTGAGGATTGCGGCCGTTACGGGCAGCTCTCTTGGACACGGAAAAAGTACCGAAACCAACCAGGGTTACTTTTCCGCCACCTTTCAGTGTTTTGGTAACTGCTTCAACAAAAGAATCAAGGGAAGCGTTTGCCTGAGTTTTTGTAATGCCAGCATCATCGGCAACTTTTGCGATTAATTCAGCTTTGTTCATAGTGTAATTTTTTTTTATTAAGCTCCGACAAATATACCCGCTTTTTGAATCCGACAAAATTTTTTTACTTTTTCGAATCAACGGCGCCATCTGCGCTAAACCGCTCCGGGCAAGGATTAGCGGAAAAAGACCTTGGTCGGTTTCTGACCCGAAATCGGAGACAACTCAATGAAATGCAATACAGTAAAGGGTTTCACGTCAGGCGGGCTGGAATCCTTGACTGGTAAGGATTTGGAGAGAATTTACAACAATTTTTAATTCAGGGATATTTTTTTAATTCTTATCCACAATTAGTGCACAAGCGAACCGCGGTGCTACACCGACTCCATCAGCGTGCGGAAAGCAATGAACCCGTCCCCCCATCTGTCCCATCCCGCCTGCTGCAGGGCCGGAGCATATTCGATGACGAACTGCCGGTATCGCTCCGCGGAAGAGGTGTGATACTGCATCACAAAGGTGGGTCCCTCGTCCTCATCCTGCTCCAGCAGCCGGTAGATCCGATGGCCATCGAACAGACCCGTAGCCATCATAGCAGGTATCTGCTCCTCCAATTGCCAGGCCAGCCAGGCTTCCAGGATATTCCACCGGACTTTGCAGGTGATATTATAAACGATCATTTTTTTCTTTTTGGGAGACGGCCCTGGCCAGCTTCACACTTACATAAAGCAGCAGCAGGAGTATAAAGATAACGACACCCCAGAGCAGCAGGCCCGACCTTCTGTTTGCCCGGATTTCACCGTCCTTGCCGGCCCCTGGTGACGCCGGCTTTACGGCTGCTGATCCCAATACCGGCGTCGAATCCACCTGGATAGATTTCAACCCGATATCGAACGGTCGCCGCCGCAGACTGTCGGTAAAATAATGAAGGTCGTAGTCGGGCGGAGAAGACCAGTTTTCGCCTGCCTCCAACTCATACCCATTCCCCGTGAAAGATTGCAACCAGGTCAGGATACAAATCCCCGACTGCGCTGAAGCCACCCGTGTAATGACCAGGGGAGCATTATCGCCGTTGGCAATGTCGATCAGCAGCGTCCGCGCTTTTATGGCAGGGATCCGGAACGCGGTGTCATTAGGGTCGATACTGACACAAACCACCGGCCCGTCATTTGCCGCATCGGCATCCGCAATTCCGGCATCAGCAGAATCTTCAACGGCCGTAATACGCACCGTACGCTTATACAGGACGGGGTTGGAAATGACCAGTGACAGGCGTTCGATCCGATAGGCATTATCGTATTGCAACCGGTAATAGGAGTGCTTGTTGCTGCTGTCCTGCCGCCGGACCAATGGATCGGGAAGGGAAAGCCAGCCCGCATTCAACGAGTCCCCGATGCCGGTTCTCAGCACATACGGGACCTGCTCGCCGCCAGGTTTAAAGATCCGCAGATCGGACAGGTCCGGCCGGCACCGGGCTACAAAGGCCGGCGGCAGGACGATCCTGTAAAAACCCGTTTTTACAACCGTATCCAGGTTAGCCCTTACGGAACGCTCACGCTGCACCCGCTGGGTCCGCCCCTCCCGCTGCGCCCGGACGACAACCGATAGCAATAGCAAGCCAACCGGCAATCCTATCCTAATCCAATTTTTTTTCTTCATCCTCGATGATAATTTTCTTCAGTCTTTGATACATAAAGGACACGACCAGTAACAGCACACCCAAACAGAAGAAAGCGGCGATCTTACCGGCTACCGGGATGTTGCGGATATCAAAGAGGAACAATTTGAGCAGCGTAACGGAAAATAAGGTCAGTGAAAAGATCCGAAGCGGCTTAAATTTATAATGCATGCCCATCCACATACAGATAAAAGAACACAACCCCCAAAGAATGGGAAGGCCCGTCTTATCATATACCCGCTGAAGGGTGTCGAGTGAATTCTCCGTTGAATAAAACAGCATGTTTACCAGCAGCTGCCCTTCGGCACTGAGGAAAATAACGGTGATGATACAGACACTCCACGTAAATACGGCGGGCTCTATTTTCGAACCACCGGCCCTGAATAGCCCGGTCAGTTTGTACAGGATCGAGAAAACGACGGCCGCGCCGATCCAATGGGCTATAAAATGAAGGGAGTACCGCTGGCCTTCCAGCATATCCTGCTGCAACCCAAAGATAGCAGGCAGCAAGGCCAGGTACAGCACGACCCCCAGGCCAAGCAACACGATATTCAGGAACCGGAAGTCGAAGGCTGTGAGCCGCGGATTGAAAGAAGTGAAAAGCCGGATAAAGACCCAGGTATAAAGTAAAATATACAACGTAGTGATATCGAAACCGTGATAACGACTGCTGAACTGGTAATTGATTTCCAGGGCGCCGGCAAGATAGAAAAGAACGGTTCCCGTAAACAGCATCAGCAACCCCGTTTTCGCCTCCCGCTGCAACCCAAAAAGCGCATAGCAGCAGACACTGCAGAAAAGCCCCGTCATGCACCCCTTGTTAAAGATGATCGGCAGCGCTTCCCTCCCTGCAACATAGATGTTGACCCAATCCCATACAAGGCTGACCAGCATAGCCGCCAGGATCAGCCGGGATGCCAGCCTGATTAAACGAAGGCTTGATTTGAGAAATAGCCAGTATAACAGCACCGACTCGGAAGCCCAGAACAGGGTGATATAATGACCATGCAGCTGGAGCGGAGCCGTAAGGCTGACGAATGACAAGGTTATCCCGATCAGCAGATAGAGGATATTGTTGTCCACCTTTTGCTTGCGGAAAAGAAAATAGGAGAGCGCGATGTGAAAAACCCCCATGACCGCGCAGTAAAGGCCTTTATAACGCTCGAGGCCCAACTGGGAAAGAAAATAAAGGGACGCCCCGAAATAAAGACAGGTATTCAGCAGCAGGATCGCAAAATCAGACCCGATAAACTTTTTATTTTCCCGGATCGTATGGGCGATATTGACGATAAAAAATAAAATATAAAAGGCGGTCGCAAACCCCGCACCACCATAATAAATCGATTGGGCGGCATCATAGGGGAGACGCATCAGCCAGGTGGAAAATAATAGGGCCGTAAAGGCAAAAGCCAGACCGTTCAGAAGGCGCCAGGCTTTGTTATAAGCGATGACCAGCAGACCCGTATTCAGGATCAGCAGATAGGTGAATAACACCTTGTAGTCGCCGCTGCCATTGCTCACCAGGAAGGGAGTGACGAACCCGCCTACCAGCGCGATGATAGCCAGCTCCTCCCGGTTATACAGCAGCGAAAGCACGACGGAAAACGCCGTTATGACCAGCATAATAATAAAAGCCGCCGTTTGCCTGGTGGCCTCCGTTTGCCCGAAAAGATGATATTGATGATAGGCAAGGGCGATGGTAAAATAGAAAACGACAAGCCCACCCCCCACAAGGACGGAGCTAAAGGCCGTATACTGATTCCGGAGCCAGTGCGCCAGACCGACCAGGATGCCCCCGCACAGCAAACCGACACCCACACGCCCTATAGGTCCGATCCAGTCATTGTCGATAGCATATTTTACAAAAAAGCCGATGGCCAGGACAAGGACGCCGATCCCTATCTTGCTGATCAGGTTCTCGCCGATAAACTTTTCCCAATCCGGCGCCTGCCGCGGAGGCCCTGATGAAACCGGCCCTGTTGGTATCGACGCCTGCCGTGGAGGTCCTGATGAAACCGGCCCTGTTGAGACCGGTTGACTTCCGACAGGTCGCGGGGCGGCGGCTTGCAGTGGATGGGGCTGTGGCGGTGGACGAAAGGGCTCTGTCTCCCTGGGGGCGGGGGCCGGCGGCGGCGCATACACCGGCGCCTTCGGCGCCGCAGCCAAATCCGGCTGTCCATATTTCAACTCCTTCCGGAGCTGGCCGATTTCATCTTCGAGCCGATCCAGCCTGTCCAGGAGAGTGCTGCGCAGCACAAGGATCAACAAGATAACGACGCTAAAAAGAAAGATAATAATTACTTCCATATGAAAAAGGCCGCACGGGCCGGATAGACGCGCGGGCCGGATAAAGATAATCGGCAAATCCGGTATGTAAAAGCGGCAGCCCCTTTATTTTACCCCTATAAGCTCAGCTCCAGGTAGACAGGACAATGGTCGCTTTGCCTGACGTCGGGATAGATGGCCGTCTTGAGCAGGCTGCCTTTTAAGGGATCGGTCACGCTGATATAGTCGATCCGCCACCCCTTGTTTTCCAGGCGCACCGTGGGAAAACGCTGGCTCCACCAGGTATAGTTATGCGGATCTGGATTCAGCCGGCGGAAGCCATCTACCCAGCCATTGGTCATAAACTTATCCATCCAGGCCCGCTCCTCCGGGAGAAAGCCGGAATTTTTTTTATTGCCTTTCGGGTCGTGGATATCGATCTCCTGATGCGCGATATTATAGTCCCCGCAGACGATGAGGCGCGGCTTCTTTTTCTTTAGCTCTTCAAGATAAGTATAGAATTCATCCAGCCACTGATATTTATAACCCTGCCGTTCTTCACCCGAAGTGCCGGAAGGAAAGTAAGCGTTGATAAGGCGGATATCCCCAAAATCCAGCTGGATGACCCTTCCCTCATCGTCGCTGACGCTATGGCCCGTGCCATACTCGACATGATCCGGTTTGAGCTTTGTAAAAACGGCTACTCCGCTATAACCCTTTTTTTTCGCCGAAAACCAATAGTCATGATAGCCCAGCTCCGTGATCAGGTGATGCGCCACATTGTCCTTATGGGCCTTCGTTTCCTGGATGCAGATAATATCCGCGGGATCCGTCTTTAGCCATTCGATCAACCCTTTGTTCATGGCCGAACGGATACCATTGACGTTATAGCTGATGATGCGAAGTGAAGACATAAGCCTTATATTAGTGGCGCAATATACAAAATTGGTTATATGGATAAATTAGACAGGATCATACCCGCCAAAGACAGCCAATTCCTGGAAGGCCCCAAGAGCCGCTCCTATGAGCTGGGCTTTGCCTGGAAAGTATTCAGAGAATTCATAAAAGGGTTCCGCACCTTGCATTTTGTCGGCCCTTGCATTACGGTCTTCGGCTCGGCAAGATTTAAAGAAGATCACCCGCATTACCAGTCCGCACGCGAAATGGGAAGACAGATCGCCGAAATGGGCTTTACCACCATGACCGGCGGTGGACCCGGAACGATGGAAGCCGCCAATCGAGGTGCCTTCGAACAGGGCGGAATGTCCGTGGGCTGTAACATCAAATTGCCCTTCGAACAGAAGCCCAATCCTTACGTCCAGACATCTATTACGTTCGAACATTTTTTCGTGCGAAAAGTAATGCTGGTAAAGTATTCCTATGCTTTCGTAATTATGCCCGGCGGCTTTGGGACGATGGATGAGTTTTTCGAAACTCTTACGCTGGTACAAACAAAGATCCTTGTCCGCTTCCCCCTGGTATTGTTTGGGAAGGATTACTACCAGCCATTGTTTGCGTATATGGAAGAAATGGCAGCACAGGGCACGATCTCAATAGAAGACCTCTCGCTTGTCCTGCTCACCGACAGCATCGAAGAAGCAGTACAGCATATCGACAACTTTATAAAAAAGAATTATCAGCGGCAGCCCGCCCGGCGGAAATGGTGGCTGTTTGAAAAATAAGATTAATATTTCTTTGAAGTAGGTATCACAATGCCGAGGCTCAGGATCATCTCATAGGTCCCGAAAGCCTGGTGCGCCTTGCCCTCATAAATATTCAACCCGGAATAACGGGCATAGTCCAGCTTGTTGGAATACTCCAGGTAAACATACCGGAAGAAAGTGGCCCGTAATGAACCTTCCGTTCCCGTATTCCAGCCGCCGAATTGAAAACCCTGATGGTTAGGATGACCGAAGAGCTCGTTCTGCGTGTGCGGGATCACCGGACCCACACCAAATTTGCCAAGGAAGTCCAGCTTGATCTTTTCGTCCTGGGTCTTCCAGATATGCAGCTTCTTGGTGATATTGAACAGCAGAAAGTTGGCGCCGTTATTCAGATAATAATAAAAGCCATTGGCCTGGTTGAAGGCGATCGAGCTGTCGACGGGATGATTGTAAAGGAGGCCCTTGATACGCACATTCTGGTCCGAAAAAATATACTTGACATGATCGAAATTGATCTCGAAACCCCAGCCTTTCTCTTCGTTCAAAAGAAAACCGAGCCGGTAATTATATTGCGGAATAGACAGCGCTTCATTGAACAGACCATCGTTCCAGCCCTTGTGATCTTGTGCACGAACATGTACGAAATTATAATCATTGCCCAGGGCAGGCTGTGAGATATGAATGGTACTGTGCGTGTACCAGTCGGCATTGTACCCCCAGGACCCATATACTTCTTTTATAAAGTGTTTTTTCTTTTTGGGCGGCTGCTGTTGCTGCTGCGCCAGCGTTGCAACAGGTACAAATGCCATCAACAAAGCCGTTGCAAGGAGGTGGTTACGGAAGGTATGATCAAATATTTTCATAAAAGTCGATACAAGTAAATTAATAATTACCCGCAAAAATAAGCAATTATCAGACATCATACTCCAGCACCGGCCTAAGCCATTTCTCCACCTCTTCCAATGGCATAGCCTTTCGTGCGGCATAGTCTTTCACCTGGTCCTTTTCGATCTTGCCGACTCCGAAATATTTGCTTTCCGGGTGGGCAAAATACCAGCCGCTGACGGTAGACGCGGGATACATGGCCAGCGATTCGGTCAGCGTGACGCCCGTATGTTTGGAGGCATCCAGCAGGTTGAACAGCTTTCGTTTTTCCGTATGATCGGGACAGGCGGGATAACCCGGAGCCGGCCGGATGCCAAGATATTCTTCGCGGATCAATTCTTCGTTGCTGAGATGCTCTTCCCCGGCATATCCCCAGTATTCCAGCCGGACCTTTTTGTGGAGCAGCTCGGTAAAGGCTTCCGCCAGCCGGTCTGCCAGCGCCTGCAGCATGATCTTGTTGTAGTCGTCATGTGCGGCTTCGAAGCGTTTGAGATGCGGCTCGATCCCCTCGACAGTCGCGACAAAGGCGCCGAGATGATCGCGCAAACCCGTCTCTGCCGGAGCGATAAAATCGCTGAGCGACATATTAGGCTGATTAGCCGCTTTCTTGATCTGCTGGCGCAGGGATTCAAGGCGCACTTCGCCATTGCCATCGGCGCCCTGTCCGGCCGCAGCCGGCTGCGCCTTAACAATAATCGTATCTTTTCCATCGGAATTAGCCGGCCAGAAGCCAATAACGCCCCGCGCCTTCAGCCATTTTTCCCGCACGATCTGCGCCAGCAGCGCCCGTGCGTCGTTATACAGCTTAGTAGCCTCGACGCCGACAACCGCATCCTGCAGGATTTGCGGGAACTTCCCATGCAGTTCCCAGGCAATAAAGAAGGGACCCCAATCGATAAAGGGAACGATCTCCGCCAGGTCATAGCCATCGAATGTCTTTGTGCCGGTGAATTTGGGAGCGACCGGCCGGAAGGCTGACCAGTTGATCTTCACCTTGTTCTGCTGCGCTTGCCCGAAAGACAGGTATTGTTTGGCCGATTTTTTATTGGCGAAATCTTCTTTTAGCTTCTGATATTCCGTCCTGATAGAATTCAGGAATTCCGGCTTCTGCTCGGGGCTGAGCAGCGACCCAACGACGGTAACGCTGCGGGAGGCATCCAATACGTGCACCACTCCCTGCGAGAATTCGGGAGCGATCTTTACCGCCGTATGCATCCGCGATGTCGTCGCGCCCCCGATGAGCAGCGGTACTTGAAAATCCTGCCGCTTCATCTCCCTGGCCACATGCACCATTTCATCCAGGGAAGGCGTGATCAGCCCGCTGAGCCCGATGACAGCCACCTTTTCCCGTTTTGCCGTCTCCAGGATCTTATCGGCGGGGACCATGACGCCCAGGTCGATGATATCATAGCCATTACAGCCCAGTACGACACCGACGATATTCTTGCCGATATCATGCACATCGCCTTTTACGGTTGCCAGGAGGATCCTGGCGGCGCCGGCGGCTTCCGTACCCACCGTGCCCGCTGCCAAATGAGCGAGCCGCCGGTCTTCCTTTTCCTGCTCGATATAAGGCGTCAGCACCGCTACGGATTTCTTCATCACCCGGGCGCTCTTCACCACCTGGGGCAGGAACATCTTGCCGCTGCCAAACAGATCGCCTACGACATTCATCCCGGCCATCAGCGGGCCTTCGATCACTTCCAGCGGTTTGGGATATTTCTGCCGGGCTTCTTCCGTATCGGCGTCGATGTATTCGGTGATCCCGTTCACCAGCGCGTACTTCAGCCGTTCTTCCACGGAGCCTTCGCGCCAGGCCTCATTCTTTACTTCTTCCTTATCCTTGGCCTTGACGGTCTCGGCAAAGGCCAGCAGCTTGTCGGTGGCCTCCGGGTTCCTGTTTAAGATCACGTCCTCGCAGAGCTGCTTCAGCTGCGGTTCGATCTGATCATAGACGACCAGCTGTCCGGCGTTGACGATGCCCATGTCCATACCGGCGTTGATGGCATAGTAGAGGAATACGCTGTGCATGGCCTCTCTGACCGGCTCGTTGCCGCGGAAAGAAAAGGACATATTGCTGACACCGCCGCTGATCCTGGTGAGCGGCATTTTTTGCTTGATCTCTTTTATGGCTTCGATAAAATCGACCGCATAGTTATTGTGTTCCTCTATACCGGTTGCAATCGCAAAGATATTCGGATCGAAGATGATGTCCTGGGGGTCATAGCCGACCCGCTCGGTCAGGATCTTATATGCCCGTTCGCTGATATCCACTTTTTTCCGGAGGGTATCGGCCTGACCGCTTTCGTCGAAGGCCATGACAATGACGGCCGCGCCATAGCTGCGGCAGATAATGGCCTGCTCGATGAATTTCTCTTCCCCTTCCTTCATGGAAATGGAGTTGACGATACATTTGCCCTGGACACATTTCAGCCCCGCTTCGATGATCGAGAACTTGGAGGAGTCGATCATGATCGGGATCCTGGCAATATCCGGTTCTGCCTGCAGCAGGTTTAAAAAAGTCTGCATGGCTTTTTCCCCGTCCAGCAGCGCATCGTCCATGTTTACGTCGAGGATCTGCGCCCCATTTTCTACCTGCTGGCGGGCGACGCTCAGGGCTTCTTCATATTTGTTTTCCCGGATGAGCCGGGCAAATTTTTTGGAACCCGTCACATTGGTCCTTTCCCCTACGTTTACAAAATTTGTGAGGGGCCTTAGCACTAAAGGCTCCAGACCTGCGAGCCGCAAAAAGGGTTTTATTGTAGCAACTTCCATCGTTTATCGATCCTTTAATTATATACTGTTTAATCTTTTTCGCCGATCCTTCTCTCCGTTCCGCCCCCGACCCGCGTCAGACCAATTCCTTTTCCAGCACCGGCAGGGGCCTCGGCGTGACCGAAGCCACATGCTCCGCGATATGCCGGATATGGTCCGGGGTAGTGCCGCAGCATCCGCCCACGATATTGACAAAGCCATTCTTCGCCCAGTCTTCGATAAAATGAGCGGTATCTTCCGGCAATTCGTCGTACTCGCCCATGGTATTGGGAAGACCCGCGTTGGGATAGGCCGAAGTAAAACAGGCGGCAATCTGACTCAGCTCTTCGATATGCGGCCGCATTTCAGCAGCGCCCAGCGCACAGTTAAGCCCGATGCTCAAAGGGCGGGCGTGCATGACGGAAACATAGAAGGCCTCGAGCGTCTGTCCGCTGAGCGTCCGTCCGCTGGCATCCGTGATAGTCCCGCTGATAAGGATCGGCAATTCCGGCTTCCCCGAATCGCGGAAATATTTTTTGATCGCATAGATGGCCGCCTTGGCATTCAACGTGTCGAAGATCGTTTCGATCAGCAGCAGATCCGCGCCGCCCTGCACCAGGCCTTTTACCTGTTCGTAATAGGCCGAGGCGACTTCATCGAAACTGACCGCGCGGAATCCCGGGTTGTTTACATCGGGGGAAAGGGAAAGGGTCTTGTTCATGGGGCCTATGGCGCCGGCCACAAACCTGGGCTTGCCGGGGTTGCGTGCCGTATAATCACTCGCCGCCTTTTTGGCCAGCGTCGCCGCAGCTACGTTGATTTCAAAGGCCAGCTCCTCCATATGATAGTCGGCCATGCTGATCTTTTGCGCGTTGAACGTATTGGTCTCGATGATGTCTGCGCCGGCTTCGAGGTATTCCCGGTGGATGCCTTCGACAATGTCGGGTTGGGTCAGGACCAGCAGGTCATTATTTCCCTTGAGGTCGGAAGGCCAGTTGGAAAAGCGTTCGCCACGGTAGTCTCTTTCCTCCAGCTTATGCCGCTGGATCATCGTTCCCATGGCCCCGTCGATGATCAGGATGCGTTCTTTGAGACAATCCTGAATAGTTTTGCGTGTGTCCATAATTCGATCCTCCTTTCTTTTGGTGCTTAAATCCGGGAGGTCAAACGCTTTTTCGCTGAAAAAATTTTCTGAACGGTTGATAACGAGGGAAATAACAGATGAGTGGAGTAAGAAGTTATTTCGGACGTTTATTAGTTCAGTGATTTCCGCTTTCGAAGCGCCGGCTCCGGCCATACAAGCTGAACAATAAACAAATCCGCCTGTACAGACCGCAAATATACAAAATAATCGGGATTTCACCGGTAACTTCCTACCGGCTGCCGGTTGGTGATCGATCGGGCCAGGGTCATTTCATCGGCATATTCGAGCTCCCCGCCAAAGGCGATCCCCCGGGCGATCGTCGTGATCCTTACCGGGATGTCCTGCAGCTTCTTTTGGATATAGTAAATAGTAGTATCCCCCTGGATGGTAGGGTTCAGGGCAAAGATCAGCTCCTGGGGACGTTCTTTCCGCACCCGGTTGACAAGCGACTCTATATTCAGCTGTTCGGGACCAACGCCATCCAGCGGCGAGATAATGCCTCCCAGGACATGATAGGCGCCATTGTATTGCTGGGTGCTTTCGATGGCGATGACTTCCCGGAGGGTCTCTACCACGCAGATCAGCTCCTGCTTGCGGAAGGAATTGGAACAGATGGAGCAGATATCGCCATCCGCTACATTATGACAGCGCTGACAGAATTTGATCTCCTGCCGCATCCGGACCAGCGCCTCGCTCAGCCCCTGTACACTGGCTGCATCCGCCTTTAGCAGATGCAATACGAGCCGAAGGGCTGTTTTTTTCCCGATGCCCGGCAGCCGGGCAAACTCACTGACGGCGCTCTCCAATAAGGAGGAAGAAAATTGCATGGGGTAAAGGTACGAAGTGGGCGTTATATGCCTGTTATGGACTGAGGGTTATATCCCGGTCATTGTCCCAGTTGGCCTTGACGGTAAACTTTTTCAGGATAATGACCTCTCTTTCCGGCTGCCGGTGCTTGCCAAAAAACTCCCCCGGGTCCCATTTCCCGTTCCCGTTGGTATCATAAAGGACCCGCAGCTCATAATCCCCCGGTTTGAACAGGATTTTACGAATCTCTTTCTTATTGCCGAAAGGATACGAATACTTCAGGGCATCGGACGCATATAAGAGCAGCACCGGACGCCGGGCCAGGTCCAGGTTGAATACCCGGACCCGGATTTCGCCGTAATCGATATCCTTTTTTGTTCGAAAGGTGATCGTATCGTCTTTCAGGAGCCGTCTTCCCACCGAATCCGAGGCAAAAGTCTTTGGCAGGATCAGGTTGAACTTTGTGTCCAGGGGAAAGATATAGGCGAGATAAAAATTCTTATTGGTCGTATCCCGGACCCAACGGTATAGCTTCAGATCGATGTCCTTAAAATTCTCGTTGGTAAACCGGATCAGGGAAGAGTCGAAGGTCTTCAGCCCCGTAGCAAAGGTCAGCCGGAAGGTGTCCAGGATATCGAACACTCCATTGGGGCTGTTGGTCTGGAGCTCCAGTCTCTTATCTTTATCCCTCGACTTTTTTGTGCTTTTCGCAGGTGTATTCGATGTTGCCTGGCCATTGCCGCTGCTGCTGCTTTTGGAAGACGATTTGGTATCGGCGACCTCCGAATAGGCATAAAGGGTCAGCGGCGGGGTGTAATTGCCGACGACCACCGGCGAATCTGCAAACGCAAAAAGCTGGGACTTCGATAAATATTTATGAGAGCCGCCTTCGTCTTTCATCGCATACACGGCATAGCGACCCGGTTCGATATAATGAAAAAGGAACGCTCCGGTGGTGTCTACACGGGTGAGATAACGGGGACGCTCCTTAAAGACGGCCGAATCGTCCAATTTTTTTTGCAGCACGACGACAAGGCTGGAATCTACCTTGCCGGTCAGTGCCATCAGCACATTCCCGGCGAATTGTCCGGAATCGATCCGGTCGCCCGTGGAAAAGACATAGGTAAAGTTTCGCAGGATATTGCCTTCGTTGACATCCTTGATGCCTTTGTAGAAATTTAGCGTATAGGTCGTGTTCGGCTGTAAGGTATCTTTCAGCTTGATCGTCAAATTCTGAAGATGGCCATCCGAGAGGGGCTCTACCTTTGGAACCGGGTTTACAATTAACTCCGCCCGGATATCCTTCGGGTCGATGTATTCGTCAAATTTAAAGGCGATCTTATTGCTGGAGATATGTTTGCTGAATTCCACCGGGGTGGAGCTGAGAAGGACGGGGGGGAGGGTATCTCTCGGCCCGCCGGTGGGGGGGATGATATTGGCGCATCCGGAATGGGTGAAAGCGCCGACGATAAACAGGGAAAAGAGGGCGAATAAACACAGATCGGCATGTATTCGGATCTTCATCTTGCAAACATAATTGGTTTAACTCGTAAGAAATTGTTATTTCGTCACCCTCAGACCTCCTCCTCCTGCTCCCCGATTTCATGCAGCGCAACGGCCAGGTTATTGGTTTTAACAAAATTACACCAATGGCAGTCCGGTTTGCCACAGCCGGTGTAGAACTCCCTGTTTTGGATCTTTTGCCAGACGGTTACAATTTGCTGGGTGACCGTAGTAATGTCCTCCGGGGTGATCATGATCTTTACCTTCCGGTATTCCTTTTTCTTATCGGGCTCCACAAAATCGAATTCGGTGCTGGTGACCTTCCAGTCTTTTTGTTCGTAACCGTCCACCAGGATCTTATAAAATACGGCTTGCCGCCAGTAATCTCCGCCGTCAGGATTTTTCGCATTGGGCGGAGCCAGCTTTTCCCTTGCCTTGTCCGCATCACCGGTCTTATAGTCCACCACATTGACTTCCCTGCCAAAGAATTCCAGCTTGTCCAGCTTGCCTTTAAGGGGCACGCCCCGGACGACGACGTTACGGATATTCCGTTCCACCGTGACGATCCTGTTCCACGACTGCAGGTATTTGTCGTAATAATTGGCCAGCACCTCCAGCCCATATTCCATCCGCCGGGAAAACGCCTCCCGGGTGAAGATCTCCCGGTGGCGGTGCATATACCACTGGAAATCGGTCAGCAGCTCCTCTTTTACCGGGAAGGCTTCTGCAGCATGCGCCTTCATCTTCTCAAAAAGCCGCTGCAGGGCAAAGTGAACGGCACTCCCGAATTCCGTCGCCTCATTCTTGGGCGAAGGGATCCGGACAAGGTTCCGGTAGTAGAATTCCAGCGGGCATTTCAGGTAGTTGTTCAGCGCCGTTACATTCATGACGAATTTTTCCAGCATCCGGCCGATAAAATCTTCTTCCGCTGCATGGATCTCCGGGGCGACGATTTCGCTGAAGGGCAATGCGTCAAAATCCGCCAGCTCTTCTTCGTTCAGGACCACCTTTTCAACAGGCAGGGCATGCTGGTCAAGGATTTCGGCGATAAAGACCGAAGGCTCCAGCTCCTTCCCATCATCCCGAAAACGGGACCAGGAAATAAAGAGATGGCGTTCCACTCTTGTCAGGGCCACATAAAAAAGCCGTCGCAGCTCTTCTTCCTCCGGGCCGCCGCCTGCCGTTCCGCCCGCCGAAGCCGCGCCCGCCGCCCGGGTGAAAAGCGTAGCCGGATATTTATACCCGCCACCCGGCCGGCGTTTCTTTTCCCAGATAGCGGCATTGCAGCCGGCAAAAAATACATATTCAAATTCCAGGCCCTTCGATCCATGGGCCGTTAGCAGATTGACGGCCTTATCGCTGCCGGATACCTGCACCAGCGGGAGCTTTAACCCGTTGTCCTTCATCAGGTCGATCATCTGGACCAGCTTTTCGAGATCGAGGTCCGGGTTACGCCGGGATTCTTCCTTTATAAATTCAAAAAGGGCCGTCAGCACCTGTATCTGCCAGATCTTGTCGGGGCTTTCCAGGACAATGGCCAGGATGGCTGTCTCCCGGATGCAATTTTCAAACAGGGCCTGCAGCGTCGTGTTGGGGACATCCCCGATCAGCTTTTCCAGCACCTTGCTCGCTTTTTTCATCCCTTCCGGCAGCCCGCTGTCAAAAAGATCCCGGGCCGGCCGGTTTGCCTTTTCATAGAGCAGCCGGCGCAGGGAGGTACGCTGGTCGCCGAACTGCCGGTCAGCCACTTCTACGGATAATTTGGCGATCTCGATGGGGGGGATACCAAAAAAATCAAAATGCAGGATCTCGAATAACATTTCATCGCCGCCATAAGGGGCGTCATGCTCTGCGCCCAGATAGCGGAGCAGCAGGAGTATCTTTTGCGCCAGCGGAATCCCAAACAGATCCAGGCTGCGTTTACTGTAGACAGGGACCTTCTTCAGCTGGAGAAACCGGGCCAGCTCTTCCCCGTATTTGTTTTCCTTATAAATAATGGCGATCCGGCCGGGTGTCACGCCGGCAGTCAGCAGCATATCCACCTGCAGGGCAATATGCGTCATTTCCTGTCTTGGGCTGAGGTATTCCTGAAGCCGGGGCGGGTCCTGGAAACGGCTGACCAGCGGATGGCTGGAAACGAGGTTTTTGGAAAGACCGGGGATTTGGTTCACCAGCCGCTCCTGGTTGCGGTCGATCAGGGTTCTGGAGATATCCAGGATCGGCTGGGTCGACCGGTAATTATTCGTCAGCACCACCGTCAGCAGATCCTTCTCGTATTCCCGGGCGAATTCCAGCATATTTTCCACGTTGGCGCCCTGGAAGCGGTAGATGCTCTGGTCGTCATCTCCCACGACGAACACATTGGGCTGGTCCCAAAAACCGATCAGGAGACTGACGAGCTTATTTTGCGTGCCGCTGGTATCCTGGAATTCGTCCACCAGGATATATTGATAACGTTCCTGGTAAGCCGCCAGAAGGTCTTTATTTTCCTGGAAAGCGCTGATGACCCAATTAAGCATGTCATCGAAATCATACCGGTTACGCCGCCGCATCAGTTCCTGGAAGGGGTTGAATTCGCCCACCGCAGCCCTCAGCTTATCCATCCGTTCTTTTTCCTCCGCGATCTTATCGGTGCGGACCTCCCCCTTTTTAAAGTCCTTCGTGGCACGTTTTGCAATGTATTCGTCCTTTAAAGGCAGCTCATCCAGATATTGATTTATTTTTTCATAAATGTACTCCGGGGACCAGCCTTCGCGTTTCATGGTCGAAAAGAGGTTTTGCAGGTTGCCCATCTCGAAATAAACATCGCCCCGGTATCGTTTAAGGGGATGGTTTTTAGGCCAGCCGTCGATCAGCGTTTTGAATAGCTGGATCCTTTCGAGGTCGGAAATGGGGTCCAGGACGGTCTTTTCAAAAAGAGGCAGGTTTTCCTGGATGATATCGTTGCAAAAGGAGTGGAAGGTGTGAATATGGACTTTATAGGCATCGGGGCCGATAAAGGACAGGAGACGGCGTCGCATGGCAATCGCGCCGGCATCCGTATAGGTGAGACAAAGAATACTGCCGGGAGTGCTGTCGGTTTCCAGGAGGATCTTGCCGATACGGGCCGCCAGGATCTGCGTCTTGCCGGTACCCGGTCCCGCGATGACCATTACGGGACCCTCGATGCTGTCTACGGCAAGCTGTTGCTGTTCGTTCAACTTTCCGTATTCAGCCTCAAAATGTTGCCGGAGCTTCTCCCGATTGATTGACATGCTTCAAAGGTAAGAATGCGCCCCGAATTTCCCCTTTTAATGCGGGGGCAGTGAGAAAGAGGTTGGAAAATGTCCACATATGGGAATAAATTTGTTGTTTCTGCGTTAGAATCGTATCCAATGTAAACGCAAATATGAAAAACCATCACTCTTTTAAAGTCTTTATTGTTGAAGATGACACATGGTATGGTTCCATGCTGCAGCATTATCTGTCCCTGAATCCCGAGTACGAGGTTAAAAGATTCGAATCTCCCCGTGATTTTTTTGCTCAACTACATGAGAATCCAGAAGTTGTAACGCTGGACTATTCCCTTCCCGATTGTGATGGCGCCGAGGTGCTCAAAAAGATCAAGGAGCATAACCCCGATATCCGGGTTATCGTCATTTCCGGACAGGAGGATGTTGCCACCGCTATTAACCTGTTGAAGAATGGCGCCTTCGATTATATCGTCAAGGACGATGACACCAAGGACCGCCTTTGGAACAGCATTTTGCATTTACGGGAGATCAGCAACCTGAAACAGGAAGTAGAGACGTTAAAAAACCAGGTCAGCAGGAAATATGATTTCTCGCAGATGATCCTCGGCAAGAGCGAGCAGATCGAGCGGGTCTTCTCCCTGATCGAAAAGGCGGCCAAAACGAATATCACCGTATCGGTCACCGGCGAAACCGGGTCGGGTAAGGAAATGATTGCCAAGGCAATACACTATAATTCGGAAAAACATAAACAGCCCTTTGTAGCCGTGAACGTAGCGGCCATTCCCAAGGATCTTATCGAAAGCGAGCTGTTCGGTCACGAAAAGGGGGCCTTTACGGGGGCGGTTACCCGCCGGATCGGCAAATTTGAAGAGGCGGATAAAGGCACCTTATTCCTTGACGAGATCGGTGAGCTGGACATCAACCTCCAGGCCAAACTGCTCCGCGTGTTACAGGAGCGGGAGATCACCCGCATCGGCAGCAACGCCGTGACCAAGATCGATGTGCGGATCGTTGTGGCGACTCACAAAAACCTCCTTGAAGAAGTAAAGAATAAGAATTTCAGAGAGGACCTGTACTATCGCCTGATCGGCCTGCCGATTACCCTGCCGCCGCTGCGGGAAAGAGGTAACGATATCCTGATCCTTTCCAAGCATTTTATCGACGCCTTCTGTAAGGAGAACAAGCTGGAAAAGAAATCCCTTTCCCCCGATGCGCAACAAAAATTATTGCAATATCCTTTTCCGGGCAATGTGCGTGAGTTGAAGTCAGTGGTGGAATTGGCCGTCGTCATGGCGGATGACGAGACGATCCAGTCGGAGCATATTACGCTGAACACTTCGGCCAGCATTGCCGATCTGCTTAATAAAGAAATGACCCTTAAAGAATTCGAGATACAGATCCTTCAGCATTACCTGGACAAATATGAAAAAGATGTTCTGCTCGTAGCGAAAAAGCTGGACGTAGGCAAATCCACGCTTTATCGCATGATCCAGAACGGAGAGCTGAAGATGAAATGACGCTTATACTAAACCATCAATAGTCAATGCCGTTAGAAAGCAGCTTTTTTGAGGAAATTCTCGACAAGGTTCCTGCGGAAATTCTCGTAGCGGATGCAGAATACCGTTTTCTGTATGCCAACCCGCTTGCGGTACCGGATTCCTATATCAGGGAGTGGATGATCGGGAAGACCAACGAAGAGTACTGCACCTATACCGGCCGGCCGGTTGCCATGGCAAGGGCCAGGAGAATGGTTTTTGAAAAGGCCCGCCGCACCCGGAAGGCGGTGGAATGGTCCGAGTCGGCCCAGGACAGCGAGGGCATCGTTCAGCACTTCTTACACCGGATATACCCGGTTTTTGATGCGGATGGTAAATTACAGGAAGTCATTATCTATGTGGTCCGGATCACGGAGACAAAAGAATTTGAGGAAAAGGTAAGGGTCCATGAAAAAAGATATCGTGACCTCTTCAACCATAGTCAGGCGCTGATCTGCACCCATGATCTGGATGGGAAGCTGTTGACCGTCAATCCGGCTACCTGCAAGATCCTGGGCTATGAAGAACAGGAAATGCTCAGCCGTAATCTCGTGGAATTTATCCCCGAGAAGCACCGGTTCAGGTTTGAGGAAGAGTACCTCAAGCCCATAAGGCATAGCGAAGCCGCCGTCAGCGGTGAATTTTGTGTGATCAGCAAGGCAGGCGAAGAGATCTACTTGCTGTATAAGAATTACCGGCGGGAAGAGCCGGGCGCCGAGCCATATGTGATCGGCTTTTCGCAGGATATCACCGATAGGATCAAAATGGAGAAGGAGCTGCGGTTTACAAAACAGCTTACGGACGACATCGCTCGCGCAAAAGAATCTTTTTTGGCGCATATGAGTCATGAGATCCGGACACCGATGAATGGCATTTTGGGAATTGCCAGCCTGCTGAGCAAAACCCAGCTGGAAACCCAGCAGCGGAATTATCTTCAGCTCATCCAGGAGTCCGCCAATAACCTGGTGGTGATCGTCAATGATATTTTGGATCTGGAGAAGATCGTGGCGGGTAAATTACAGCTGGAAACGATTCCTTTCAAGATCGTGGATAAGATCGCTACCACGATCCAGTCCTTTATTTACCGGGCTGAAGAAAAGGAGCTGGGGCTGATCTTCCAGAATTTCATCCCCGCCGATCTTGTCGTAAAAGGCGATCCATACCGGCTCAGCCAGGTGTTGAATAATATTCTGAGCAATGCGTTGAAATTTACCGAGAACGGCCATATCACCATTGCGACGGGATTAAAAGACAGCAGCGAAGACGAAGTGGTCGTAGAAATCACCATCAGTGATACGGGCATCGGTATCGTTAAGGAACGGTTGAGCACTATATTCGAACCTTTCGAGCAGGCCGATGCGACGATCTCGCGCAAATACGGGGGGACCGGTCTTGGCCTGGCGATTTGTAAAAACATGATCGAGATGCAAAATGGCGAGCTGCTGGTCGAAAGCGAGGAAGGGAAAGGTTCTGCCTTTACTGTCCGGATTCCTTATCAGCTTAGCATCGAAACCATGCAGGAAAGTGAAATAAGACAGGAAATAGATTATAAGAGCCTGGGACCCAGAAAAGTGCTGGTGGCGGAAGATGTAGAGCTGAATCAATATCTCGCCCGGCATATCCTCGAATCCTGGGATTTCAAAGTGGTCATTGCCGGCAATGGGTTGGAGGCCATCGAGGAATTGGGAAAAGCCGCTTTTGACTGCATCCTGATGGATGTGCAGATGCCCGAAATGGATGGGATAGAAGCTACGCATCATATCCGCAGCCTTTCCGATCCTGTAAAGGCAAATATTCCCATCATAGCCCTTACGGCAAATGCGCTGAAGGGTGACAGTGAAAAATACCTGGCTGCCGGCATGACAGACTACCTGGCCAAGCCGTTTGACGAGGAGCGGCTGTTCAGGGTCATTTCCAGAAACCTTTCGCAGGCTCCGGAAAACAAGCCTGCGGCGGGTACAATACTAACAACGGATATCTCCCTTAAAAACAACAATACAATCATGTCTTCTGCCAATTCAAGATTATACGACCTGACGATGGTACAATCCGTATCGGGCGGTGATGAAGGGTTTATTAAAAAAATGGTGGCTCTTTTTATCGAAACGGTGCCTCAGAATATGCAGGATCTCAAAAATGCATTACAGGAGGAAAACTGGGAACAGGTTGGCAAAACCGCACACAAGCTGAAATCCACCATCGATTCTATGGGCATTAAGTCCATCCGCCAGGAGATCCGGACAGTGGAGGCCAATGCAAAACAGCAGGATGCCCTGCAGGATATCCCGTCCCTGGTAGCTATGATCGATTCCGTGATCCTGGACTGCATCAGTCAGCTGAAGGCAGAAGTACTGAATTGATTCCCAGCAATTAACGGACTTTCCCAAAATGAGAGTTATATTGATCGAATTATTTTTGTTACTCGTTGATAATCAATAAGGTATTACAGGGTTTTTTCTGGCACCATTTTCCGGGTTTAGAGACGCACCAGACCGAAAACCAATGGAATTATCACAACAGCCTGTAATCTTTGTCGTTGAAGATAATATTATCTATCAAGGCCTTATCGCTAAAGAGCTGGAAACGCTTAGCAGCAATCTCCACTTTTATACCAACGGAGAATCCTGTATCCTGGATTTAAATAAGCGTCCGGCTGTTATCGTGCTGGACTATAACCTGGATGGGAAGATGAATGGTCTGGACACCCTCCAGCGGGTACGTGATTTCGACCCCAATGTATATGTCATCTTATTTTCCAGCCAGAAAGGGCTTAACACAAAAGAGATCTTTCTGCAGTATGGTACTTTCGACTTTCTCGAAAAAAATAGCCTTTCGCTTCGTACGCTCCGCCAGATGGTTGATTGTGTGACTTCTTCCGGAGGTAAGCCGATCGAAAATTAACCCGGGTACCCCTTTCGTCATTTTCCAAGGTTGCAGTATGGCAGTCCACTCGTTCCAAAAAATACAATGTATCCCTGCAAGCCTGGAAAAGGTATGGGATTTTTTTGCTGACCCCGCTAAACTTCCTTCCATCACCCCACCTTACATGCGATTCGAGGTTTTATCCCGCGACCTGGGCGACAGGATCTATGCCGGTCAGGTCATCGAATACCGGGTAAGCCCGTTGCCCTGGCTCAGGGTTTATTGGATGACCGAGATCGTCCAGGTAAAGCAGGGCGTCTATTTCATCGACGAGCAGCGCCGGGGGCCCTACAGTCTCTGGCATCACCAACATCATTTCAGGAGTACGGCGGCCGGTATCGAGATGACCGACATCGTACATTATGAGATACCCTATGGCTTTATTGGCGGCTGGGCGAACACCCTTTTTGTCCGGCGCCGGTTGGAAGAGTTATTCAGCTATCGCTATAAACGGATCGAAGAATTGCTTGGCGCCTTCGATCCCCGGCGAACCGCCCCTTGACCCGGCGAGCCGCCCCTTAATCCCGGGATGCGCCCCTTCCCTTAACCCGGGATGCGGGAGATATACTTCTCGATTTGTTTGATCTGATCGACGATCTGCGGGGTCGTAGGTTTCAACGCCTTGGCTTTACGGAAAAAATCCTTGGCGGCGCGGAATTCCCTTTTTGTCATCATAATGGAGCACAGCTGCAGGAAGGCGGCGGCCTGGTTTTCCTTGTCGGGCAATCCCTTGCGGATGGCCTGCCGGATATAGCTCTCCGCCTGCCGGATATCGTTCTTTTGCATGCACAGCATCCCCATCTGCAGCAAGCTGGCGCCTTCTGCTTCTTTCATGGGCATCCCCAGGTCCAGCCCTTTTTTCATATTCTTTTCCGCGCCGGTGAAGTCCTGCTTCATCATGGCAATATTACCTTTCAGCGTATAGTATACGGAGCGGATGGGCTTGTAGAGCAGCCCGGGGAATTTGACGGAATTCAGCACCTTTTCAGCAGCTTCCATATTACCGCTTTCCATATGTTCCTGGATCAGACGGAGCGGGCCGAAAAAGAAATAGCCAAACAGCAGCAGCACGGCAATGAAGTAGAGGAGGAAGGCAGGCCAGAACCCTGCATAGACATTGGTCACTATGCCCAGGATAAGGAGGGCTATAGCAATTTGAAGCCGGTATTTGATGACGAGGTTATAAAACTTCATGGTCCTGCTTTTATGGGTGCTCTCGGCGTCGGACGGTCAGCCCGCCGGAAAGGGATGCAAAGATAGGGCTATGACATGACACCTCAGAATGAATCGTCGTTGACTTCGATCCAGAAGCCGTCGGGATCCTGCAGGTAGATCTGTTTTACCTTGTCGGGCCGGACCTGCGGGGTCTTGGTGTTTTGCGCCCAATTGCCGTATTTGACGCCTGCTTCGTCCAGGTGTTTGGTAAAGGCGTCCATGGAGGGGACGCTGAATGCGAGGTGTATATTGATATCGTGGGGGATGTCCTCTTTGGCGCCGGACACGACATGCAATTGTCCATGTTCGGAGATCCGGAACCAAACGTGTTTGCCATCGTGGAAGGGCTCCGGTATCCTTTTGAGTTCCAGCACCTTCTCATAAAAGTTTGCAGCCCGGTCCAGATCCGTTACAAAAATGGTCTGGTGGCTGAAGCGCGGGCCCTGGGAATGGGCGGAAAAGGCCATCAGCACAGTAACCATCAGCATCAGGACAGCGCGGCCCCCGCGGGGCAGGATCGATTGGTTCATAAAGGGAATTTTTTTGAGAGGGTAATAGTAAGGAATTCCTTTTAGCTAAAAAAAAATGCCTTATTTTTGCGGCCCTTGCGCCGTGGTTTCCGGGCCTTCCGCCGGTCCCGATTTTCCGCGTAAAGGTTACCGGTCCCGTAGTTCAATGGATAGAATAGAAGTTTCCTAAACTTTTGATACAGGTTCGATTCCTGTCGGGACTACACTTCTTTTAACTGTCTGATTTGTGCTATAGGCGCAATCGGGGCAATGAGTTCTTATTTGTTATGGCATCTTTATTATTGTTTTAAAAGTTCTTGCATCAGATTCGGTAAGGGAATCGCTGTAATACCTTCTCCCATCGAAAAACTTTCCAGCCCAGAATAAACGCAAAAACGCTTGTCCGGCTTTATATCTTCGCATCCGCTATAAAAACCCTTTGAGATGGAAGGGGCCGAATTACGCTTGATCTCAATAGCCCACTTCGCGCCCCCGGGGAATTCCAGCACTAAATCTATTTCCGCGCCGCGGGGTGTGCCATAATAATACGGCTGCACCCTTGCGGGAACTACTGACATTATGTTTTCAATGACAAATCCTTCCCAACTTCCGCCTACGACGGGGTGGCCAAGGAGGTTATTATAGTCGGGGATATTCAGCAATGCATGCGTAATGCCGCTATCACGAACATAAATCTTAGGAGATTTGACCAGGCGTTTACCGACATTGGATGTCCATGGCTTTAATCGCCTGACCAATAATAGCTCGGCCATCAAGTCAAGATAACGACCAATGGTTGTGCCAGACACATCCAAATTCCTTGCGAGATGTGAGGCATTTAATACCGAACCTTGGTTATGGGCCAGCATGGTCCAAAACCGTTCCAATGTTTCGGCGGGAATTCGGGGCCCCAGTTGAGGTATATCGCGTTCAAGATAGGTTTTGATAAAATCATGACGCCAGTCCAGGCTGTTTTGATCAGAAGCCGATAACAAGCTCTCTGGAAAACCGCCGCGGACCCAGAGGCTGTTTAATTTGTCCAGGCCGTTATCTGAATATTCTGTTGCATCTATGGGATGGAGTTCCATGTACGCGATGCGACCAGCCAGGGATTCGCTGGACTGCTGCAGAAGCTCAATTGAAGTCGCCGCTTAATCATGTGCAAATCTAACATGAAATGTGCAATTTGCACAACTCGGAATATTGACTAAATTAGGCCTTGTTTATCAACGACTTATATTTGTTTCAAATGATTACTAAACCAATATAAGCCACAAAATCAGCTAACAATCGGTTAGAGAATTGTTCGGTTCGGCAACAAGTGGAGTTTCCGAGGCCTGCTCCAAAATTACGAAGCATAAGCCGACACAATTTTTTTCAATGAAAGAGTACCTGGATGACCTCCTACAACGAATGAACGACGATTCCTACAGACCCGGTGAAGCAAGGCTCGAAGGTGCATATGAAAGCGAGTTGGCCATCTATGACCGATGGGGGCAGTTGGTGTATCTTTCGAAAAATGCCAGTCAGGGCTGGCACGGGGAAATAGATGGTAAACCCCAGCCTGCCGGATTGTATGTATGGAATTGCCGGTATCAGCTACAGAAAAAGAAGCCGGAATCCAAAAACGGCACCGTATTACTGATAAGATAATACTACCCGGGTGGCAGGGTTATTGCACCTTTATACTAAACATTGACATATGAAAAAGTTCCTACTCACCCTTCCAGGATTGTTTTGTATACTTATTGCGTTCTCTCAGAACAATCACCGCCCACCTGCCGCTGTTCAGAAATCATTTCAAAACGACTATCCCCAATCAAAATCCGGCCAGTGGATTCATTCCAACGGAACTTGGAATGTGAGTTTTACTGATAAGGATCATAATAATGGGGAAGTTACTGCCCATTTCAATGATAATGGCGATCATACTGACACCCATATCCCGTATGACCGCAATGATGTACCCGCTCCCGTGAAGGAAAACGTTAAAAATAATTATTCAGGATACGGTAACGCTGATTTTACGCGCATAGACCGGGCAAACAGCAATTCAGTTTACCAGGTTAATTTGAAAAACAAAAACGCGCACAAGACTGTGTATATGGACGAACGAGGAAAGGAAACCAAGTACAAGGATAGTCATCGGTAATGGGTATGTTCTAGCCTATCAAAACCCTTTTTCCCGATATAGTCTTTTATATCTTTTCTTTGTCCATGCAAACTCTTCTCGTACTATTTTAGATTAACCTGTTTTATATAATCCGGGAACAAAACCACCTTTTTTGCGTCTGCCGGATCAAATAAAAATGGTTGTACATCTTTTGCCATCGTGTCCATATTAATCTGGCTGCATTTTTCCAGAACTCTTTCTTTCAAATGCGAAGCAGTTGAAATATTTGCTTTAAGGCTCAAATAATCATAATTCGGGGAGTCGATCTTGGATAAGATAAATACAACATCAAAGAAATCCCGCCCCTTATTCCTTTGCCTGTTTAATATTGCATAAAATTTTTGAGCGAGTAAAATATCAAGAGGAGTATTGAATATTTGTGTAAATACATCGAAGCGGTTAAGGATATATTTTTCAGGTGTGAAGGCAAAGTGCTGCGGTTCTGTATCGAGTTGAATCAGGATCTTTTCTTCCAGGTGGCCGGATAGCCCCTCCTGGTAAAGCAATTTCGGAAACCGGATATAACAGTGGTAGGCGCCGCGGTAAACGGTTTTCATTTCGACGGTATAACCTTCCTGGACAAGTTTGTTTTTTATATGCGTGGAAATGCTTTCAAAAACATCCTCGCCGAGCCCGAAGTTATCAAAGTCCAGATCTTCCGAAAACCTTGTGTTCCCATGAACAATACGCAAACAAGTCCCTCCCAAAAAAGACAGGTGCGCCGCATAGTCACTGTCAAATATGATTTGCAGTATTTTATGCTGCAGGTACTCTCGTAGAATAAAAGGTTTATAGGCCTTTAGATTATCCGGGTAGTTCTTTTCTATTTCAGATAGCGTCAGCATGTTCAAATAATGTTTTCAGGGTCTTTATTCTTTTATCCAGTGTTTTACTTTCAAAGACAAGCTGGTATTTTCCCAGCTTTTCCCAATCGAGGTTTTTGTGTAATTCATTGTAGTTGAATCGAAGTTGCTCAATATCCTTTGTGGACCTTAGTGAAGCAGTAAGGTATAGATAATCCAGGATCGCTTTTTCCATTTCAGCCATCATTACCGGTAGGTTACCCTTGTGAAAGATGGAATATCCAAAAAATAAACCCGGCTTTAGGCTATGAAAGTCAAATGTTCCGACTGGAGTCGT
>Ga0207033_1045_pt1 | contig 27190 bp, 21 predicted proteins | sample Alteio_BWMinCont_35_FD_153262 | JGI IMG/M metagenome (GOLD analysis project Ga0207033, IMG submission 153262) | Enriched cells from forest soil in Barre Woods Harvard Forest LTER site, Petersham, Massachusetts, United States -... | ecosystem: Environmental > Terrestrial > Soil > Temperate forest >... | reverse complement strand
TGATATTTAATTTTATCCGGTAAGGTGAAGTTTTATCCGTGCCGACAGCGGCCGTTCTGGCAGCAACCTGCACGGTAGGTGCAATATCAATTGCAGTTGTATTAGTATTGTCAATCGCCCCAATATAAGTACCGTAATCAACGGTTTTAGCGAGCAAAAGATCCTGCAAATAGGCGGTTAAAATAAAATGATATTCGTTTTGAGTTGGAACATAAAACCCCCCAAAAACAGCTACACCTCCCGAACGGGGATCTCCGGCGGTAGCATCCTCAATTTCGGCCCGCTGATGGGCTAAATCAAGCCTGTACATTGTTAATTTAGGCTCAGGTGAGTATGGTATACCGGTTCCCGGGATTGGTGTTACCACTAACTCTGCACGGTTTAAAATAATATCACTATCCTTTTTCAATAAATTGCCCCGCAGGTTGGCTAATAAATTAGGGAAACTGATCTTTGCCCTTAAACCTGCAAGCCCCTGTACGTAAAATGTATTCCTGGATGTTGTGGTATTATTAAGTTCAGTGTTAATAGTTGTAGTATAGATATGGGCTGTGCTGGAGGCAAACTGCGTTAAGGGCAAAGTAAGCCGGGCAGTATCAATAGTAGCGCCGTTAACTGCCCTGTAATAAACAAATATTGAATCTGCCGGCTTTATCATAAAAATGCCGCCCGCACCTGTTGTTTTGGTTGGATCGAGCGTAATATACAAGCCTTTTACATTATTTTGGAATATTGCATTGGACCCAAGTACCGTACTGCTCGCATTAAAAAGGTTTGTATTAATGAAAGCGGGGTTAATAGGTATCCGGATTTGCGGCGGAACTTTAATAAGCGTGTCAGGGCCCCCGGTTATTATATTGAAGATTTTTACAGAATCGTGCGTCCTGGCATTAAATGTAAGGGAACCTATAAGATTATTGCTAACACTCCATTTGGTAGTATTATAATAAGCCGTTGAACCGCTATTATACTTTTGATTCAGAGTGTAAACATTAACCCTATAGGTAGACGCAATTGAATCGCCATAAAATCCATCTGCATATTGAAGTACCAAACGGGCCGAGTCGATTGTAATTGTTCCCGTCGGCAGCGAATAAGAGGCAGATCCGGGTAAGTTTAGATCAGTGGCTATGCTTGACGTTGTAAGCCCAAAAATAGGGTCATTAAAATAACCTAAGGGGTTTTTAGCTAACTGGAGTTGAGTTGTAGGGTCAATAGAGGTTATAACGGAATCCTCCGGAACTGTATTGATGATAATTGTTGAAGTATCAACCAGGCTACCGTTTACCTGGCCTGGTGTAACTACACCCAGCCCAAGGGAATCCTGATTTTTGCAACTATTCAAAATAAAAAGACTTATTAACAGGGTCAATAAGTCTAAACGGAAAAATTTCATATATGATCTCAAAGCTTATACAACATGTGCCAATTCTTCGTTGGCAATTTCGTCGTAAAAATTGTAATAATTTTCGAAATCTGAAGTGGAATCAAACTCTAAAACCGATTTATTGCTGTTTTTAACATTATTTAACACTTCTTCGTCAATGTTCTCACTGGCCAAAACTATTCCGTCGCTGTATTGAATAGCACCTGCGTACAATGCCGAATTTGTGCCTGGCTTGTAAACGTCAGTATGCTTTTCAGTCATATCACCCATTATTGCTTTTTGGGTAAAATCCGGATCCAATGTTTCCGTAAAATCATTTTCGTAAATAGAGTAAACTATTTTTGAATTTTTGAAAGTAGGGTCGTCTTTGTACGTCGTTTTTAAATAAGCCGGTACAAGGGCGCTTAACCAGCCGTGGCAGTGAATTACATCCGGAGCCCAGCCTAATTTTTTAACAGTTTCTAAAGCGCCTTTACAAAAGAAAATCATTCGCTCATCATTGTCAGCGTAAAATTTACCGTCTTTATCGCCAAACACATGCTTTCGCTGAAAATATTCTTCATTATCTAAAAAATAAACCTGCATGCGTGCTGCCGGAATAGACGCAACTTTAATAATCAACGGATTGTCGTTATCGTTAATGATAATATTCATTCCCGACAAACGGATCACTTCGTGCAACCTGTTCCTGCGCTCATTGATATTTCCAAAACGCGGCATAAGGATACGGATTTCGTAACCTTTTTCCTGCATAGCCTGCGGTAGCTGGCGTGTGATTTCAGAAATTTTTGAGAGTTCGAGGAACGGGGACATTTCATGAGTTATAAACAAAAGCTTAGATTTACCCATCACTATATCTGTATTAAATTAAGTATAAGAAGTCAAAAAAATTTGAGTTTGCAAATATAAGCATTATTATATAAACTGGCAACGAATAATGCAAGTTAGTTTTGGTAATTTTTAATCAATTACACAACTTTGCCAAATTCCTTAATTTCAACTCAATTGAATATATTTATAACAAAGAAGACCCTTCAGGAATATTTGCTGCAAACCAGGGCTTCAGATAAAACTATTGGCTTTGTTCCAACAATGGGCGCTTTGCACCTGGGGCACCTCTCTTTAATTGAACAGGCAAAGCAAAGTAGCGATGAAATTGTATGCAGCATTTTTGTTAATCCAAGCCAGTTTAACGACCCAAAGGATTTAGAGAAGTACCCGCGCCCCATTGAAGCTGATATGAAGATGCTTGAAGCGGCAAAATGCGATGTTTTGTTTAATCCGGCTGTAAACGAGATTTATGATGATAATGAACAATGGCATTTAAATATAGGCGAACTGGAGCATTTGCTGGAAGGAAAATTCAGGCCGGGGCATTACCAGGGCGTTACCCAGGTGGTTTACAAATTATTTAATATTGTTAAACCCGACGTTGCTTTCTTCGGCCAAAAAGATTACCAGCAATTTTTAATCATCAGCAAAATGGTTGAATTGCTGAACATCCCGGTTAAATTGGTAATGTGCCCAATCATGCGCGAAACTGACGGCCTGGCGATGAGTTCCAGAAATATTCATTTAACAGCAGCTGACCGGCAACATTCCCTTATCCTATCGAAGACGTTGAATTGGGTTAAAGATAATTTTGATAAAAATAACATCTCCTGGCTAAAAAAAGAAGCTAAACTGATGATCAGCCGGGAACCAGGGGTTGAACTTGAATATTTTGAAATAGCTGATGGCGATACTTTGCACCCCGCTAATAAAAACACCAAAAATATTGTTGCCCTAGTAGCCGCTAAAGTTGGTAAAACACGGTTGATAGATAATATTTTAGTTAATGGTTAATCGAAAAAATTTGTGGGTTATGGCCGAACGTTTCTATCATTAATCTTTTTACTTCGCCAGATAAAATTTCTCCCAAAAATCTTCTGATTTAAATAAAGCGTCATGGCCTTCATCTCCGGTTGGGTTAGCATGGCTGCCGCCCCTGCCGCCATGATGCCCGCCGCCACCCATGCCACCGCCGCTACCACCCATACCGCCGCCTCTGCCGCTATGGCCGCCAGAACCATCCTCGTCACTGCTTTGGCCTGGCGCTTTATGCTGCAAACCATTTATCCTGAAATTGAAAGACCACTCGTTTTTTGAAGGATCATCCACATGGAAAAAGATCATAGGTATTGCCGCTTCGCATACCAGGTAGCCTTTGTCGTCGTAGTTTACGGCTGTTTGAATGCCATAAGTATTGGAGGTGGTGATCATCTCGTCTTCAATATCTTTAAAACCCACAACCTTTATGCCCCTTAAAGTAGTGATCCGCTCGCGCATCAATTCATCGCGTTCCTGCTGAGTAACCTCACCAGGGGCCTCGTCTTTGTTTTGCAGATCGGTCAGCGAAACTTTTCCACCTGTATTTACAGGGAAGGTAATGCTATAAGCTTCCTTTTTTTTACCCTTCGGGTCGATGGTGAAAGTAAGGCCTGCCTTTAATATCCTGGTTTGTTCCGAGCGGTCATTAATGCGGATAGCCATATAGAGGGTATCCTTAGTATTCGCGATCGAATAATTGATCTTTTTTTCGGCATTGTAATAACGCAGACTGTCACCCCATTCCTTAATATCGCCATCAACGGCAATTTTTGGCGGTGGGGCTTGTAGTGTTGCCGGCGTTTTATCTGATTGTGCGCTGCATACACTAATTGCAAATAACGGGCCGATAACAGCACAGGCGAGGCAGGGGAAAAATGATTTCATTGGAATAATGAATGGAGAATTTGTTAAATTTTAAACATTGTTTACTTAACGAATGTTTTAGCATACAAAGAACATGTTTTTAGGGGTTTTATTGCAGTTTTTTGAGTAATTTTGTAGTTACGTATGCCAACTGAAGTACAGGAAGAAACCTTTACCCTCGAGGACTTGCTAACAAGCCTCAAAGAATTGCATCGCCTTATTTTATGGAATGATGATGTGAATACTTTTGATCATGTGATATTCTGCATGATGAAGTACCTTGATTATACCGAATCGCAGGCTGAAAAAATAGCCTGGAAAGTACATAACGAAGGTAAATGCGCCGTACTTGAAGGCTCATTTACCGAAGTAGAAGTTTACCGTAAAATATTGCAGCAGGAAGGGTTGACGGTGAGTGTGGATTAAGTCCGAAGTCTTAAGCCCAAAGTCTTGAGTCAAAAGATTTGCGCTTCGACTTAAGACTTAGAACTTATGACTTAAGACTTAAACAAGATAATTCCACCCGTGTGTATCCTCAACCACGCCATATTTTATGGCATCCATTGCTTTTAATGCTTTTTGCGAAAATTCTCTTTCTTTTGGATCAATGAGAAAGTATTCTTCACCATCATGACTTATAGAACCTACGGGCGCTATGGTAGCGGCTGTGCCTGCGCCAAAGGCATCAGTCAATTTGCCGCTTTTTGCGCCTTCTAATATTTCGGCTACGGATACACGGCGTTCTTCAACCGGCATGCCCCATTCGCGGGCCAGGGTTAATACGGTATCGCGGGTAACGCCATCCAAAATAGTATCGCGGGTTGATGGGGTGATCAGTTTGCCGTCTAACACGAACATTACGTTGGCCGCGCCCATTTCCTCTATGTATTGGTGGTCTTTGGCATCAGTCCATATCAACTGGTCAAAGCCTTCTTCGGTAGCTTTTTTGGCAGGATACATGCTGCCTCCATAATTACCCGACGATTTTGCATAACCCATACCACCTTCGGCTGAGCGGGTATAATGTGTTTCGATCTTAACCCTTAAAGTTTTTGAAAAATATGGCCCAACAGGGCAAAGCAACACCATGTAGCTATAGGTTGTTGACGGTGCAACGCCCAAGAACCGGTCGGTTGCAAACATAAACGGTCTGATGTAAAGCGAGTGATTGGGTTTTGAGGGCACCCAATCGCGGTCAACATCAATCACAGCGGCAATGCTTTGCAGGAATATTTCCTCCGGCAGCGTCGGCATGCACAAACGCTCTGCCGACTTGTTAAAACGCACTGCATTTTTATCCGGACGGAATACAGATACCTGCCCGTCGGCATGTTTGTATGCTTTTATCCCTTCAAAAAACGATTGTCCATAATGCAATGATGAAATGGCCGGGCTAAAACTAATATCACCGTAAGGAACGACCTGTAAATTTTTCCATTCGCCATCAGCATAATCAGCCACAAACATGTGGTCGGTAAATATTTTGCCGAAGGGTAAATTGTTAAAATCCGTTTCATTTAAACGGGAGTGTTTAGTCTTTGTGATTTTAATGTCAAGCGTCTCAGTCATGGCCTTTTGTATTTAATTCTGAAAATGGCAAGGTAAGGAATTTTTTGTTCATAGTTGAGGGTTCATAGTTCATTGCCGTTTTTTTACAATAAAAAGGCTTTTTTGTTCATAGTTCAACTTGTTTTGGGGAATAGTAAATTATTCGGGCTATGAATTATTATCTATGAACCATGAACTATCTTCTCCACCCACCCTTTTCCCCAGTCTTCAACTTCTTTCTCACTCCATAACGAAGGATAAAATATCCGCTTTTGAAATCTTGGCGGCAAATATTTTTGCCAGTTAGTGCCGCCGGTAGCTTTTATATCTTCAGGGTCGCGGTTAAGGTAACGTACTGCCGATTTATAATGAACAAGCGGCCAGTTAACGTTCACATTTATATCCAGTTGTTTTAATTCGTTTTCAAGTTCAGTTGTTGATTGGGATAAAGCGTTAAACTGCCGGTATATTGCATTAAAATTTTGGCTGATGTTTGCTTTACCCAAGTCAATAAACGTTTTGGCGTATTTCTTCTCAAACTGCTTAAGTGTTAAGGTTTTTTTGCCGGTTGACAATTCTGTAGCGCCAAATTTCCAGTACAGGTATTCAAACTGGTCATCAATCGTAGTCTTCTTTAGTTCTTCGCGTTTATCGCTTACCACCAGGTTAATAAAATCCGTGGCATATATCTCTATCATCCTGTATTGCCCCGACTGAAAACCACTTGCTGGTAATAATGACATCCTGAACTTTAAAAACTGATCCTTTTCCATCCCTTCAACCATTATCCCGAACGATTGGGTGAGCGCTTCAAAATATTGGTTTATACGTTTTAAACGGGTGGTAAAAAACTCAGCGGTTAAAGGTTGTGCCGTTGTGATCTGCTTACATTCGTGCAGAACAAGTTTAAAATACAATTCGGTTACCTGGTGATAGATAATGAATATCTCCTCGTCAGGAAATGGCGTTTTGGGGTTTTGCAGGCTTAACAATGTATCCAGGTGGATGTAATCCCAATAGGTTAAAAAATCAGCATGGAGCAAGCCATCAAGGTACGATACCATGTCCTGGCCCATAGCCTCGTATTTTTCCTGAAGCCGTGCCAGGCGTTCTTCTATTTCGGGTGAAAAATGCATGGGATAAAGGTAGGAAAGAAAAGGATTTACTTGTAAGTCCAGGTATTTAAACCAAAATGTAAATTTTATGAATTTATCAAAACATATTCCTCCTGACTTGTTATTACCTTTATATCCAAATCCTTTACAAAATGATGATTAAAAAAATACTTATTGCCATTGATGACAGCGCCCATGCCGAGCATGCAGCTGAATATGGTTTTGATATTGCCCGGAAGTTTGATGCCGCAGTCGGCCTGGTAAATATCGTTGTACCAGCTATGATGCCGCAGATGTCAACAAGCAACGACCCTATTTTGGGTGTGCCATCGATGGGCATTGGAATGGAGGAAATGGAGTTGCTTGATATTCAAAAAAATCAGTCAGAGAATATTATTGACCGTACCATAAAGAAATTTGCAGGAGATATGCCGGTAACCCACTTTACCGAATATGGCCAGACTGCCGATGGCATTATAACCTGCAGTAAAGAATTTAAAGCCGACCTGATAGTAATAGGTACGCACAGCCGTTCAGGTATTGACCGCCTGCTTATGGGCAGCGTTGCCGAGCATGTAGTGCGCCATTCCGAAGTACCGGTGCTGGTGGTGCCGATTAGTTCATAGTTGATGGTTCATAGTTCATGGTAGCTGCATTTTGCTATGAACTATGATCCATTAACTATGAACCGCTCAATATAAAAGCCTGAATTTTATCGTCTGCTCTATGGCCTTCAGCTCGTTTAGCACGGTGGCTTCATATCCTGTATTTACATCTGTAATTACATAACCTATTTGTGCATTGGTCACAAGGAATTCGCCTACTATATTGATGTTGTGGCGGGCAAAAACATCATTTATCTTAGCAAGTATACCCGGCACGTTTTTATGGATGTGAATTAAACGATGCGCATTGTTTATCCGTGGTGGTTGCAGGTCAGGAAAGTTGCAGCTGGTATGCGTTTTGCCTTCGTTCATAAAAGCCATTACCCTTTTGGGGATAAAATCGTCGTTGCGCGGGTTGTTTTTGGGATCGTCAAAAATTATGATGCCGCTTTCACAGGCGGCCTCGGCCAGCTTGCGGTTGCTGATCCTGCCGAAAATACCTATCACTTTTAACCTGCCTGCATTTTGTAATTGCTCAATGGTTGGTTGGTTTTCTTCATCACAAAACAGTATGCCGGCTTCCTCCAAATATTTTTCTTCGATGCTGTCCCGCTGGCGTATGTTATAACCTTCCTTCTTCATCTGCGCCAAAGCATCTTCTTCAACATCGCCAACCACTAAACATTTAATGCGGTTTTTGGGGTAGGATATAGCCCTGGGCAGTTTATTGATATACAAAAACTCATCAAAGCTGGGTGTGATATGATCCGCCTTTTCAGCAACGGATTTACGCTCGATATTCTCCGTAAAAGCAAAGAACTTTTTGATCATCCCCGATTCCTTTAGCTGGAAATCAGAATAACCATCGCCTATGCCATAGATATCTCCCTGCAAGTTCAATTCTTTTAATAACTTAACCTTGCCGCCCTCCTGCGATAGGGGATTGCTGCGGTCATAGCCTATAATATTGCCGTCGGCATCAAACTCAAAAGTATTGGCATAAATATTTTCCTTTTTAATTTGGTATTCTGTTACAACCGGGATAATAAATTCCTTAAAGCCCCCCGATACAATTAAAACTTCGTCCTGGTGATTTTTAAAAAATATGGTATTGCGTGAGAAAGAAGTGGATACCTTTTTCTTTAAATGCGTAACTAATTGCTTTAAATGCTCCCGGTTAGCTTGTAATAACTTAACCCGGCTTTCCAGGCTTTGAGTGAATGATAGCCGGCCTTCCATAGAAGCATTGGTAAGGTCTTCTATTTGTTTGTAGATATTTTCCCTGTCTGGATGATTTTTTAAGGATATTCGGGCCAGTTCATCTAAAGCCTCTACCTGTGTAAATGTGCTGTCGAAATCTATAATAAAGTATTGATCCATTTTTGATGATATGCAGATATGTCAGCCAACTGGCTGGTGCAAATGTGCGGATTTTTTGGATTAATTTTTAAAGATGTTTATAAAGTTGATAGGATGAGTAGAGTAATGTTGGAAAGCAATTTGCAGAACATGAATTAGCCAAAATACATTACACTTTCTATATTTGCAAAAAAATCAAATACCAAATGGAACCTAAAGCTTTTTACACCCCTAATGCTCCCCGTCCCAATGCGTTTGTTCCTCAGGCGGTAATAGCAGGCAATTTTATTTTTGTATCCGGAACTGTAGGTTCCGATGTAAGCACAGGCAAACTCGTAGAAGGTGGCTATGAGGCACAGGTTACACAAGCCTTTAAAAATGTGAAAACTATTTTGGAAGATGCAGGCAGTTCAATGGATAAGGTGGTGAAGATAACTGTGTTTATGGTATCTGGAGCCGATCCGGATTTTTCCGTAATCAATAAAGCTTATAGCAATTTCTTCCCCAACGTAACGCCAGCCCGTAGTGCGCCGCAGGTTATGCCGTTTCCTGGAGGTATTCTTTTCTCGGTTGAATGTATTGCGGTCATTTAATAAAATGGCCCTAATGCAAATTAAATTCCCCATTTAGAGATATCTTGTACTTGCATTTTTAACAAGAATGTTAGGATTGGTTTTATATATGATTAAAATCACAAGGTGGTCTGTTCAAACACCGAAATAAATACTCCCGTTTTTTTGGTAATGTAGATTGTTTTTTATTAGATTTGATATATCAATTTATACCTTAAGTCATTAATTATCAAAGCAAAACCTGCTTAATATTAAAAGATTATACAACCTAAAAACACAATTATAATTATGGAAGTTCATGTAAATTATCTTGCTGTAGCAGCAGCGGCAGTTGCCAGCTACATTTTTGCCGCCATTTGGTATGGTGCAATCTTTGCTAAACTCTGGATGCGTCTTACCGGTATAACCGACATGAAGCCCGCGCCGATGAACATGGTGTTGATGCTCATAAGTTCGTTTGTAATGGCCTATGTGTTGCATCATTCCATTGTTTTTGGCGATGCCTATTTAAAAACAAGCGGCATATCGGGCGGATTGGCCGGTGCATTTTTCCTTTGGCTGGGATACATAGCCACCACAACCCTGGCCACCAAACTTTACGAAAAAAAACCATGGGGACTTTGGGTACTTGATAACGCGTTCTGGCTAATTTCTCTCTCTGTTATGGCCACTATCCTTTCAGTTTGGCCGGGGAACATGTCAGCATAATATATTGATGAACGATCATTGGTCGCCTTGAGCACTGTTTTTTAAAGGCAGGGCGGCCAATATCCTCAACTCCTTCGGATAATAATTATTAATGCGATTTGGCAATAGCTTCGCCCAGCCCAGCGGATGCCCTTCAAAGGCCATCAGGCTCCAGCCTTTATCCGTTGTATTTAAATCGATATTTTCCCGCCTTAAATATTGTATAGCCTGGTTATGGTCAAGGTCAGTTTGCAAAACCGCATCCTTATTAACATAGATGCTCAATGCAAGCTCATGATCAGGAATTAAATCGTTTCCCATCAGCTTGCCCAATCGCACACCAGATTTTTTGATGTATAAATGCCGCTGCAAAGTATCAAGGCTTTCTTTGTGCTGATGGTTTATGGCCAGCCAATCATCATTGATCTTAAAAAAGTAAAAATCATCAGGCTTATTAATATAGACTTTCACCAATTCTATCTCTTTCGCTGCCAACTTTTGATTCCCCTTTGTTTTAAAGGATGGTAATTGCGGGGTTTGCTCCGTCTTTTTTAAACATGCCGCAAACAAACCTTCTCCTTTTACTTTGTCAGGATAAAAGCGATAACCCCACGCTTTATGCTGACTTGATTGCGTTTCCACTATACCCCACTCCTTATATATAGGTATGCGAATGCTTTCCATATCAAACTCCATACAAAGCCAATCCAGTATATCTTCATTTTCCTGGTGCGAGTAAGAGCATGTACTATATATAAGGTGTCCGTCTTCTTTTAATGCAGGATAAATATCGGCCAGTATCCGTTCCTGCCGCTGGTGGCACAAGTTCACATTCGCTTCCGACCATTCATTCATAGCTGCCTGATCTTTCCTGAACATGCCCGACCCCGAACATGGCGCATCAACCAGGATAATATCAAAAAAGCCTGTAAGCCTGCCGAAATCTTTCGGGTCGTTATTGCTTACAATTATATTAGGTGTACCCCATCGGTTAAGGTTATCACACAAAACCGGGACGCGGGTTTTTATAATTTCATTTGCTACCAGCAAGTCATTGCTGCTGATAGCCGAATTGATGAGTGTGCTTTTACCGCCAGGAGCGGCACACAGGTCAAGGATTTTTATGGGTTCATCATCTTTTTGCTTTATATATTTAAGGATATGATCGATAAACATAGATGATGCTTCCTGCACATAATAGCACCCGGCATGAAAAAGCGGGTCGAAAGTAAATGATGGGCGGGTGTCTAAATAATATCCGCCAGGGCACCAGGGGACTTGTTCAGTTTTTTTTATGGATGATATTTTGAATGGATTTAACCTTATTGAGGTGGGCGTCACGGAATTTTTATGAACATTTATGAAATTTTCATGTGCAAAACCCGGTTCGCCGGATAATGAGTCGAGGAAATTTGGGGGGAAGATTTGTTTGTCCATAATGAATTTCAAAGATAGTAAATCACTTTGCTCAATACACATCTGCACATTCGCACATTTGCATATTTGCACATCGCTATAGTTTACAGGTAGTTATATAACAGGCTTTGGGTTTTTGTAAATTTCTTTTTGCTGGCATCAAAATTCTCTGTACATTTGAGACCGCTTTATAAAAAAGGGGTTGTTTTTTGAAGATTTAGCGACTAAAAAATAAACTGAAAATAAGTGAAAATAACACTTGACAGGTATTAAAAATAATCGCATCTTTGCAGCCGCTTCGGGAACGAGGCAAATGCTAAAAAAAGCAAAAATAACAGAAGCGATTTTCGGTATTAAAAATTGAAAAAGTGATCATTGTTAGAGGTGATAACATATATAATCTGAGCCGTGAGGGTGAAGGTGACAAGTTCTTATAAGGTATAGATAATCATGTAGCGTAACGGCTGGAATTCGGAGCGAAAGTGAAGAAGGAAGGTTGGTTATGAAAAGAAGAGAGAGCGGATATTGTAAAAAGAATAATTTTTTTACAGATTCTATTATTAATAATAGGGTCAGTGAGCAAACAAACACATTATACAATGGAGAGTTTGATCCTGGCTCAGGATGAACGCTAGCGGCAGGCCTAATACATGCAAGTCGGACGGGATTTGGGAGCTTGCTCCCGATGAGAGTGGCGCACGGGTGCGTAACACGTATGTAACCTACCTTTATCAGGGGGATAGCCTCTCGAAAGAGAGATTAAGCCCGCATAATATGAAGACACAGCATTGTGATTTCATCAAATATTTATAGGATAAAGATGGGCATGCGGAACATTAGCTAGTTGGTAAGGTAATGGCTTACCAAGGCTACGATGTTTAGGGGATCTGAGAGGATGGCCCCCCACACTGGTACTGAGACACGGACCAGACTCCTACGGGAGGCAGCAGTAAGGAATATTGGTCAATGGGCGGAAGCCTGAACCAGCCATGCCGCGTGCAGGAAGACGGCCCTACGGGTTGTAAACTGCTTTTGCAGGGGAATAAACCCCCGAACGTGTTCGGGGTTGAATGTACTCTGAGAATAAGGATCGGCTAACTCCGTGCCAGCAGCCGCGGTAATACGGAGGATCCGAGCGTTATCCGGATTTATTGGGTTTAAAGGGTGCGTAGGCGGCCTTGTAAGTCAGGGGTGAAAGACGGTAGCTTAACTATCGCAGTGCCTTTGATACTGCAGGGCTTGAATGTACTTGAGGTAGGCGGAATGTGACAAGTAGCGGTGAAATGCATAGATATGTCACAGAACACCAATTGCGAAGGCAGCTTACTAAAGTATGATTGACGCTGAGGCACGAAAGCGTGGGGATCAAACAGGATTAGATACCCTGGTAGTCCACGCCCTAAACGATGAATACTCGATGTTGGCGATATACAGTCAGCGTCAAAGCGAAAGCGTTAAGTATTCCACCTGGGGAGTACGCCCGCAAGGGTGAAACTCAAAGGAATTGACGGGGGCCCGCACAAGCGGAGGAGCATGTGGTTTAATTCGATGATACGCGAGGAACCTTACCCGGGCTTGAAAGTTAGTGAATGATTCAGAGACGAATCAGTCCTTCGGGACACGAAACTAGGTGCTGCATGGCTGTCGTCAGCTCGTGCCGTGAGGTGTTGGGTTAAGTCCCGCAACGAGCGCAACCCCTGTGTTTAGTTGCCAGCACGTAATGGTGGGGACTCTAAACAGACTGCCTATGCAAATAGAGAGGAAGGAGGGGACGACGTCAAGTCATCATGGCCCTTACGTCCGGGGCTACACACGTGCTACAATGGGCAGTACAGAGGGCAGCTACCTGGTAACAGGATGCCAATCTCAAAAAGCTGTTCACAGTTCGGATCGGGGTCTGCAACTCGACCCCGTGAAGTTGGATTCGCTAGTAATCGCAGATCAGCAATGCTGCGGTGAATACGTTCCCGGGCCTTGTACACACCGCCCGTCAAGCCATGGAAGCTGGGGGTGCCTGAAGTGCGTAACCGCAAGGAGCGTCCTAGGGTAAAACCGGTAACTGGGGCTAAGTCGTAACAAGGTAGCCGTACCGGAAGGTGTGGCTGGAATACCTCCTTTCTGGAGCAGTATCCCTTGTTGGTTAATTAGGGGTTAGCGACTATAGATTAGTTGAAAAGCCACCCATTAATCATACTCTTCACATAACAGCTGACAGCTGTTGCCTACATGATCTATTCTTATATTTTGGTTGATTGGGTTGAATAAGTTGATTAAGTGAGTAGTTGAAAAACAATCACTAATTCACTAATTCAATCATTCACTAAATAAAAACACACAAAAGGAAAACCCAAAAGATGAAGCCATTGGTGGCTGTGATCATCTGAGGAAACGAGATTGTAAGAAATTACGATTTACGATTTACGAATTACGATTGCTTAAATCCGAAATCGTAAATCCGAAATCCGAAATCAATAAAGTCCTGTAGCTCAGTTTGGTTAGAGCACTACACTGATAATGTAGGGGTCAGCAGTTCAAATCTGCTCGGGACTACACGTAGCGAAGCTGCGAGGCGATCAGAGGTTAGAGATCAGAGATTAGTAAACCAGAAAGGAACTAATCACTAATTAACTAATCTCCAATCACTCATCAATAGGGGGATTAGCTCAGCTGGCTAGAGCATCTGCCTTGCACGCAGAGGGTCAACGGTTCGAATCCGTTATTCTCCACACTTTAAGTCGAAAGCCTAAAGTCGAAAGTCCAAAGTCCCGCAAGAGACTTAAGACTAACGACTCAGGACTAAAGACTTAGAATCGTTCTTTGACATATTGGAAGAAGTAAATTGAAAGAGAAGACAACAGTATAGAGGACTGTTAAGGCTTCAGAAGTAAATGAATTCAAAGGTGAGGAGGTAGTAATACCAATGAACCAATGAACGAGTGAACCAATGAACGTAGCAAGAATCAAAAAGCATACCATACGAGCAAAAGGCGTATGAGTAGAAGAAAGTAAGAAAGGGTACACGGGGGATGCCTTGGCTCTCAGAGGCGATGAAGGACGTGATAAGCTGCGATAAGCCGCGGGGATCAGCAAATATGAATTGATCCGCGGATTTCCGAATGGGGAAACCTAACTATTTGAAGAATAGTTGCATAAATGCGCGAACGTGCTGAACTGAAACATCTAAGTAAGCATAGGAAGAGAAAACAACAGTGATTTCCTGAGTAGTGGCGAGCGAAAGGGAAGAAGCCCAAACCTATTATGTTACGGCATAATGGGGGTTATAGGACCACAACATGAGACTTAAACAAAACCGGAACGGGGTGGGAAACCCGGCCATAGAGCATGAGAGCTGCGTACGGGTAATGGATAAGAGGATAGTGGAATCCTGAGTACCGCGAGGTCGGAGACGCCTTGTGGGAATTTGCCGGCACCATCCGGTAAGGCTAAATACTCCTGAGAGACCGATAGTGAACCAGTACCGTGAGGGAAAGGTGAAAAGAACCCCGAACAGGGGAGTGAAATAGAACCTGAAACCGTGTACTTACAAGCGGTCGGAGCTGCAGCAATGTGGTGACGGCGTGCCTTTTGCATAATGAGCCTACGAGTTACTCCTCCCTGGCAAGGTTAAGTGTTTAAGACACGGATCCGAAGCGAAAGCGAGTCTGAAAAGGGCGTATAGTCAGGGGGGGTAGACGCGAAACCTTGTGATCTACCCATGGACAGGTTGAAGGTGCCGTAACAGGTACTGGAGGACCGAACCGATAAACGTTGAAAAGTTTCCGGATGATCTGTGGGTAGGGGTGAAAGGCTAATCAAACTGGGAAATAGCTCGTACTCCCCGAAATGTTTTTAGGAACAGCCTGGCGGTTGAGTTAATAAGAGGTAGAGCTACTAATTGGGTGCGGGGGAGTCAAATCCTACCAAATCCAGATAAACTCCGAATGCTTATTAATATACGCTGGAGTGAGGCTCTGGGTGCTAAGGTCCAGGGCCGAGAGGGAAAGAACCCAGACCATCAGCTAAGGTCCCCAAATTACCACTAAGTTGAACTAACGAGGTCCGATTGCACAGACAGCTAGGATGTTGGCTTGGAAGCAGCCATTCATTTAAAGAGTGCGTAACAGCTCACTAGTCGAGCGATCGGGCATGGATAATAAACGGGCATCAAGTGGTATACCGAAGCTATGGATTTCCGCTAACTAGCGGATCTGGTAGGGGAGCATTCTATTAACCGGAGAAGCAGGAAGATAACTGACTGTGGAGGGAATAGAAAAGCAAATGTAGGCATAAGTAACGATAAGGCGGGAGAGAAACCCGCCCACCGAAAGACTAAGGTTTCCTGATCAACGCTAATCGGATCAGGGTTAGTCGGGGCCTAAGGTGAAGCCGAATGGCGTAGCCGATGGACAACTGGTTAATATTCCAGTACTATTTATAACTGCGATGCGGTGACGGAGTAGTGAAACTGACGCGAACTGACGGAATAGTTCGTTAAAGGCCGTAGGTATAGGAGACGTAGGAAAATCCGCGACTCTTGCTGAAAGCTGATAGTACCTTAAACCTTCGGGGGAGAGGATAGTTCAGGTAATCAGACTTCCAAGAAAACCCGCTAAGCTTCAGGTTATGAATACCCGTACCGTAAACCGACACAGGTAGTCGAGGAGAGAATCCTAAGGTGCTCGAGTGAATCATGGCTAAGGAACTCGGCAAAATGGCCCTGTAACTTCGGGAGAAGGGGCGCCCGCTTAACAGCGGGCCGCAGTGAAAAGGCCCAGGCGACTGTTTAACAAAAACACATGGCTATGCAAAATCGAAAGATGACGTATATGGCCTGACACCTGCCCGGTGCCGGAAGGTTAAGAGGGGATGTTAGGAGCAATTCGAAGCATTGAATCGAAGCCCCGGTAAACGGCGGCCGTAACTATAACGGTCCTAAGGTAGCGAAATTCCTTGTCGGGTAAGTTCCGACCTGCACGAATGGTGTAACGATCTGGGCGCTGTCTCAGCCATGAGCTCGGTGAAATTGTGGTATCGGTGAAGACGCCGGTTACCCGCAACGGGACGGAAAGACCCCATGCACCTTCACTACAACTTAACATTGAAATCGGCTACAGGATGTGTAGGATAGGTGGGAGACTGTGATCTGGCTTCGCTAGGAGTCAGTTAGTCAACGTTGAAATACCACCCTTTCTGTATCTGGTGTCTAACCCGGCTATGTCGGGGACATTGTTTGGCGGGTAGTTTGACTGGGGTGGTCGCCTCCAAAAAGGTAACGGAGGCTTTCAAAGGTAAGCTCAATACGCTTGGTAACCGTATGTGGAGTGCAATAGCATAAGCTTGCTTGACTGTGAGACAGACAAGTCGATCAGGGTCGAAAGACGGATATAGTGATCCGGTGGTTCTGCATGGAAGGGCCATCGCTCAAAGGATAAAAGGTACGCTGGGGATAACAGGCTGATCTCCCCCAAGAGCTCATATCGACGGGGAGGTTTGGCACCTCGATGTCGGCTCGTCACATCCTGGGGCTGGAGAAGGTCCCAAGGGTTGAGCTGTTCGCTCATTAAAGTGGCACGCGAGCTGGGTTCAGAACGTCGCGAGACAGTTCGGTCCCTATCTGTTGTGGGCGCAGGAAGTTTGAGTGGGGCTGACCTTAGTACGAGAGGACCGGGTTGGACCAACCACTGGTGAATCTGTTATGGCGCCAGCTGTATTGCAGAGTAGCTACGTTGGGAATAGATAAGCGCTGAAAGCATCTAAGTGCGAAACTAGCCACAAGATGAGACTTCCATTGAGGGTCGTAGCAGACTACTACGTTGATAGGTTACAGGTATAAAGGTGGTGACATCATAGCCGAGTAATACTAATCGCCCGAAGCTTTCTTCGTGTGAGAGATTAGAGGTCAGTTAATTAGCGATTAGTTAACTGCCTCTAATCCCGGAACAAAACAGATAAATGAATGATACGGTTGTCTTTTCTTCAAAATACTTCTTTCAATTATGTTTAAGTTAATTAGTTAATCGGTGATTAGTTAATTAGGCGCCATAAAGGCCTAATCTCGAATCCCCGGTCTCTAATCAACTATAAAATATGTCAAGTTAAATTGGTATAGGAGCAGGTTAGCCCGCAAATGCAACTAATCTCTAACCTCCAATCACTAATTAACTAAAATCTTCAGGTGCCTATATCGGCGGTGTCCACCTCTTCCCATTCCGAACAGAGAAGTTAAGCCCGCCAGAGCCGATGGTACTGCAGTAAAATGTGGGAGAGTAGGTCGGTGCCAAATCTTACCGTGTCCGCCAATAGGCGGAAAGAAACCCTTCGTCGAAAGATGAGGGGTTTTCTTGTTTTTAGTAGGTTTTCCTTAATTTGACAGCAAAATCCAGTTATGATACCTATTGTTTTAAATATTATTTTCTGTCTCGCCTTCCTGGCATTCGCTTACGTAAACCTTAATGATATCGATGCGCCGCTATGGGTTACAATTTACATGGTAGCTGCAACTTGTTGCGGCCTTGCCGTTTTTGAAAAGTATTATCCAATAATATACCTTATAGCTATTGCCTTTTACATGGTGTATGCAATTATCCTGTTTTTTGCCAAAGACGGCGTGCGCGACTGGATAATAAAATATAAACGCCTAGGTAATGTAGAAACCATGCAGGCCGAAAACCGTATATCGAAAAAACGCGCGAATTTTTTGGACTGCTTATCATCAGCGCTGCTTTGGCCATTGACTTTTTTGCCCGGTAACCAGGGAGCCGGAGGTCTCTGGAATACCAGGACAAGAAACTAATCTCTAATCTCCAGTCTCTAATCTCTCCAAATTAAGTGTTCATTTTCAAAAACTCTTGAGTAAATTGAGCAATGTACTTGTCAACATTATTCCTGATCTCTTCCAGGTCGCGGCCTTCTACCTTAGCAAGTATCTGCATCAACAGCAAATTATTTATTTTGTTGTAAGCATAAGTCGAAGCTGCGTTACCTAAGAGTTTGGCATTTAAATCAATTACCTGTGCTAATTGGTCGACTTTTATTTTGTCGTTTTCTGTTTGATCGTTCATAAGGGGAATATATAAATTAGAAATACCGAAAGTACAAGAATATTTGGAATGGTTTTATAAAAATAAAAAAGCCATGGATCTTATAACTTTTACAATAACATTTGCAGATAATTGGTATTTATCGCCTGGCAAGCGCCTCGTAAATCTCTGCAGCCAATAAACCACTTCCGCCACCATAATGCTGCACTATTATGATATGCTGGTTAAGCGCCCTAAAAGCCGTACATAGCTTATCTTCACTTTCCTTTTCAATACCACTACCGAGTAAAACCAGTTTAAAGAGATGGCTATTAAATTCCGCTATCGCATCATCATCCGTAACTGCTCCTGTTGCATTCCATTCAGGGTTATTATTTACTAACCTAACTATGGTTTGCAGGATGCCCTCATGCCTGCAAATAACTAATATTTCTACTTTACTCATTTCTTTTTTAGCTTAAAGCGAAAAGCAGAAAGCAAAAAGCTTTAGACTTTATGCTTTCTGCTATTATCTTTTACCTATCCTCAAAACTTCATCGGAACTTCCATTAACAAAAATTCAGCGTCTGTTTCGGCGGTGATAGTAAACTTATCGGTGTCCCAAATTCCAAAACCATCGCGGGTATTTAACAACTGATCGTTTATTTTAACGTCTCCAGTCAATACAAAAACATATACACCGTTTCCTTTTGCCTTTAAATTATATTCAGTGCTTATGCCTTTGTCAAACTTGCCCAAATGGAACCAGGCGTTCTGATGGATCCATACACCCTCATCATTCGGGTTGGGTGAAAGTATCTGCTGCAGTTTATTATGCCTGTCTTCCAGGTTTAAAGTGATCTGGTCGTACCGTGGTTCTACATTTTTTTTATCGGGATATACCCATATCTGTAAAAATTTAACCCGGTGTGCCCTGTCTTTATTGTATTCGCTGTGGTAAATACCTGTACCGGCGCTCATTGCCTGTATATCGCCATTTTTTATAACAGCGACATTGTTCATGCTGTCTTTGTGTTCCAGGTCGCCTTCTAACGGTATGGAAATGATCTCCATATTATCGTGCGGATGGGTGCCAAAACCCATGCCTGCATCAACGGTATCATCGTTCAATACCCTTAATGCCCCGAAATTCATCCGGTTGGGGTTATAATAACTCGAAAAACTAAAAGAGTGATAACTATTAAGCCAGCCATGGTTTGCGTGTCCACGGGTTTCGGCTTTATGTAATATTGTTTGTGCCATGATGTTTAATTTTTAAATTGATATACAAATGTACGGCACAGATATAGGCTGAAAAGATGATGTAGGTTAAGAAAATTAGTTGATTAGGTTGATTGGGTTGTCCCGATAGCTATCGGGAGGTTGATTAAGTTTATCAACGTTCAACCTAATCAACTTAATCCAATTAAGAAAATTAGTTGATTAGGTTGATTGGGTTGTCCCGATAGCTATCGGGAGGTCGATTAAGTTTAGCAACGTTTAACCTAATCAACTTATTCAACTTATTCAACTTAATCCAACTCAATCAACTTCTTTTCAACAACCCGCTTCTCATCCGGCTAAAAAACTCAGGGGTAACGCCGATATAGGATGCGATTTGTTTTTGTGCCAGGTGATCTATCAATGTTGGATACCGTTTGCAAAATATGCCGTAACGTTCTTCGGCCGTCAGGCTCATGTTATCAACTATGCGTTGCTGGTTGGCCACCAATGAATTTTCTATCAGGATACGGAAAAAACGTTCAAACTTTGGAATTTCATGATACAACTTTTCCTGGCTTACTTTTGATAACAGAATAGCTTCGGTATCTTCTAATGCTTCGATATTTAATATGCCCGGCTTCTGGCTAATCAGGCTGTACATATCTGCTATCCACCAACCGGGCGGCGCGAAACTTAAAACATGTTCGGCGCCATTTTTATCAACAGTATATCCGCTTAAACAGCCCGATGTTACGAATGTTGAATATTTGCAAACTTCCCCTTCATTAAGTATAAATTCTTTTCTTTTAATGCTTTTAGGCTTAAGATGCGCCAGGAAAATTTCTTTTTCCCCATCGGTCAAATCGATATACTTTGAAATGTTATTAAGCAGCAGGTCAAATGGCATGAGTATATGAATTTATGTTAAAACACGAATTTCACGAATTTTAATTCATTCGCGAAAATTAGTGCATAAATCCTTAATATTAAGCACTTGTAATTTAACCATTTAGTAACACTTATTTTAATATTTCGCAATAGCGAATGGGTACACTTGCATTATAATATTTAGCGATATTACTTGAAAACGAGCCCCTCAATTTTCAGCGTAAAGTTACTAAAAACATTAATTTTTGTTTTACAAATCTTTAGCCTCCAGTCTGTCCTTTCTCAATCTATCCCGCTCCCAAATGCTTTTGCACATAACGATTATTGCCACCCTCACCCTTTGTTTGATGCGCTTGAAAATGGGTACACCAATATTGAGGCCGACATTTTTTTAGAAGGCCATGATATAATTGTAGCCCATGTCAATCCCTTTTTCAGGTTTAATAAAACATTGGAAACACTTTATTTAAAACCATTGCACGATCGGGTTGTAAAAAATAACGGGCAGGTTTATAAAGGGTATACGGGGCAGGTTATTTTGATGATTGATGTTAAAACGGGGGCAAAAAACACTTATAACGCGCTTAAGTCATTGCTTGAAAAATACAAAGCCATATTATCCAGTTATGATCACGGCAAAGTTACGCAGGGCGCAATAACTGTTGTTCTATCAGGCCATAAGCCCTATAAATTGATCAAAAGCGAAGAAACCCGCCTGGCTTTTATTGACGAGGACCTTAGAAAAACCGCTAATGACACTACTGCAGCCAACGTATATACCATGTCGAGTTGTAAATATTCAAAAGTTTTAAAATGGACCGGCGATGGCAACATGCCTGAAAATGAACGAAAACGTTTATGTGATTATGTAACTATGGCCCATAGATTTGGAAAAAAGGTAAGACTTTGGGCCTCGCCCGAAAATGGCACAGTTTGGCAGGAATTATTAAAATGTGGTGTCGACCTGATCAATACGGATAAACTGGTTACCCTGAAAAACTTTTTACTTAAGCATAATACCGGCAATGCAAACTCAGAAAGCACTGACCCAAAAAACAAAATGAACCTCACCGCACTGCTGTATTAGCGAAAGCCGGACCAATTCATAAAATTCATGCCTATTACGTTTTTAGTGTTTTCTGTCCATTTTGCAGCATAATTAATGCTTTGGCCGCACGTACCTTGCGGGTTTCCTCCGCTTTTGCCGAACCTACCCAATCACAATAGCCTTGTTTGTATGATTTTGATAAACTCTCAAAAAAAGCGCCTGCCTTTTCATCAGTTGATAATAATGTTTCCAGTTCGGTTGGAATGCCTTCTATATGTTCGCCTTTTTTCAGCATAATATTTAGATTTGAGTATTGAGATATGAGATTTGAGACAAAAAGACCAAATCATAAATCTTTTCTAAATATCCAAAAAAATCTCATATCTCATATCTCAAATCTCACATCTAAAGTGAGAACGCTTTTAACGACGCCTGCGCATAATTACCCCAATCATTCATTGCTGCGTCAAGGGTTTTACGCAGTTCCTTGTTATTAACCGGTTTCCCTTTTTTTGGTGGGGTCAATGCTTTGGGTTCAACTGTCATTTCGGTTACTTTAGTTGCAAACCATGTTATATTTTCATGAGGCAGCGCCAAGCCTAATATCATTCCGGGCAACCCGGTGAATGATTCCGGGCCACCTGGTACAGGAATTTGTTCGGTATAGAATGCTACCACGTACACAGAATCTAATATCAGCGCATTTGCCCTGCGGCATGTATAACCGGCTATGTCGCGGGTTTCGTCGGTAATTTTCCAATGTATATTGCGGGTGCTGTCTTTTAAAAGGAAGGTTTCTTCAAAAACTTTTTTCTGACTTATAAAGCTTTGGGACAACAAATCAGTAAAAGTTATGTTGTTTTGTTTCACCATAGCGTCGTTACCCCAAAAGCCGCCGTTGGGGTTTTCTTCTTCAATTGGGGTGAACAAGGTTTTACTGTCAGCAAAGTTTAGCGTACTTTTCAGTTTTTTGAATTGTGGTTGATTTTTTTTGTATGATTCAAACGCCGGCTGCAAAAAACTCTCATTGTCTTTATTGATTCCTTTTTGGAATACGGCAAACATGTTTATCGTCTTTTCAAACTCGATAACGCCCGAAGTTACAAAATGTGCATTCTGGCCAAATGAAAGATTGACCGTTGATAATAGTATTGCTGTAAGGGAAAATATAATGTTTTTCATAATTCTATTTTTTTGCTGTAACACCGCCCATTTTATTAAAGTCCCAAACAAGGGAAATCATGAAATATCTTTTTATCGTAGTATAGCTGTTCTGGGTGATGAAATTCCCGCTCGCAGTTCTGCTAAAACCAACATTTTGATTCAGCAGATCATTGCCCGATAAAGAGAGTTTTAAATTATCTGCCTTAAGGAAAGTCTTGCTCAGGGCGGCGTTTATCAATGTCCGGTTAAAATCTGTATTAAAAGTTTCCGTTTTCCCTTTATTCTCATAACTGCCATCCGAACTTACCTGGAATTTGCCTGGCAGGTAAATTGTAAACCCGTAATCGGCGTCAAATCCCCGCCCATTGTTATTTATACCAGGCAATAACGACGAGCCGCTGAGGGTATAATTTGGCCCTATGTTCACATAAAAATCATATTTCTTTTCCTTGTATTTTGATATTTGCAGCTTGCCGGAATAGGTGTCTGATTTTGTAAGGTTAAGCTCATTGTTTAAAAGATTATAGGAGCTGCTGCCGTTTAATCCAAGATTAAATCCAACGTTCCAGTCGATCGGAGAGATTTTCCACTCGAAATAGGCATTTAAATTGTAGCTCGATTGCCTTTTATTGCTAATGTTTACATACTGGTTTGTGCTTTTTCCTGTTGTTGTATCAGTTACCTGGTTACTTACAATGGGGTTTGACGTAATGGTATAGTTACCGTACAGAAAAATTGATTGTCCTGTTAAAACCTTATATGTGTTGTAGTTAATGAAAAATCTGTTGGTAAATGACGGTGTCAGGTTAGGGTTGCCTATTGTAATATTAAGCGGGTCGGTATTTACAGCAATCGGTTGTATCTGGCTGATGGAAGGCTGCACAGTAGTGCCCTGGTAGTTTAAATATAAACCCTGCTGCTGCGAAAAACGGTATTGTAAATTAGCCTGGGGCGCCCAGTTTATAAAATCCCTTTTAAGCACGCCGCCCGATACCTCGTCCGTCTGGTTGAAATTCACATTAGATACCTTTGTACCAAAATTAAGGGTAAGCTTATTCTTTTTATAATTAAATATACCTCCAACCTGGTTTGATAGTTCATTCAACTTATAATTATCACTTAAAGAATCAACCTTTACATTGTAAACACCCGGGATGGACTGATTGAATGTATTGAGGTTGGACGTACCATCGTTAATGCCAAATCCATAATTTAATATTACAGAAAAATCTTTTGAAAGCGGTTCGGTATACGTAAGGTTTGTTTTTAATATTGTGTTATTAACTTGGGCCGTTTTGTTTTGATCGATCAATTGCGGTATGCTATCTGGTTTTCCTGTCGGCCCATAAAAATCGAGCGTTGACTTGAGGTAGCCGTTCGAAGTAACCTGGTTTTGCGTTATACTGACCAAAAAAGAAAGCGTACGCCCTTTTTTCTTAAATTTTTTGGTATAAAAAGCGCTTGCATCAAATATGTGGGTATTGTCTTTATTGTCAACATTGCGGTCATTGTCGTTTATTAATGTACCATTGCCACCAGTGTTTGTTGTGGCGTATTCACTTTTAGTGTGGGTATTTTTTAAGGTACCGTCCACCATGAGTTTTAAATTCGATGAGGTATCCAACTTTACCTGGTAGGTAAGGTCGAGTTTTTGACGGAACATTAAGTTATTGAATGTTTGATTAGAAACACCGTTTATCGGGCCAATAGGATTTTGCGTTATCGTGTTGTTGGTGCCATCAACCTCTAACGAACCAATTTTATAATTAGCATTGATAGATTCTTTATCGCTATTCCATTTACTATCGTAGTGAACGCCACCATTTCGGGCAAGCGGTGTTCCCTGTCCGTTATACTGGCCATTAAAGGAATCGAGACCATCGCCGCTGCCGCCTGTAATATATATCCCGCCATCATCACCAAATGAGATATTATCTGATGTGCCATATTTCTGATTATCCTGCCAGCCTAAGCCTATTTTCCCAGTATTGCCTACAGTTGCATAGGCCGAAAATTTCTGTTTGGCTTTAAACATATTAAATAATAATTGCCCTTCGTAGTAACCATCAGTAGCATCTCCTATATCTATCTTGCCAAAATAGCCATTCTTTTTATCCTCTTTTAGCTTAATATTAAGTGTTTTTGTTTTTTGTCCATCATCAATGCCTGTAAATGCGGTCTGGTCGCTTTTCTTATCGTAAAGCTGCACTTTATCCACCATATCAGCGCGAATGTTTTTGGTAACAAGCGTAGGGTCATCGCCGAAAAATTCCTCGCCATCAACCAAAACTTTATTAACAGTTTGGCCCTGGGCTGTAATTTTGCCATCCTTATCCACCTGTATCCCGGGTAATTGTTTTAGTAGGTCCTCTACCTTGGCGTTGGGTTGTATTTTAAAAGCCCTGGCATCAAATTCAGTAGTATCCCCTTTTATTTTTATAGCCGCCCTGGTGCCTTTAATAATTACATCGGCCAAAAGTTTTGCCTTAAGTATCATATTAAGTTTCCCAAAATCATGATCGTTTTTGGCAGAGTCTAAACTGAATTGTTCAACATAATCGGCATAACCGGGATAGGTAACCAGCAATATAAATTTCCCTTTGCGTAAATTATTGATAGAAAATGAGCCATCAGCGTCTGCGCGGGCAAACTTGACAAGAATGGAATCTTTTGAATTTAAAACCATTATGGTTGTTTTTATCAGCTTAGCCTTAGCGGCTGTATCAATTATCACCCCTTTAATAGAATAGGGATTTTGCGCAAATAATGTAAAGGAGAAAAAGGAACAGAAAATTAATAGTGAAATTTTAAGTTTCATAAATAAGGTTTAGGAAACTAATGTATAACTAAATTCTTAGTAATCGATACGGGTTAACAAACATTAACAATATTTAACAATTGGGAGAATCAGGTAAAAGGCAAAAGGTTTTGAAATGAATATTAATGCACCAGCAATTTTTTAAATGCAAGGCTGTCGCCGTTGAAAACGTCAAAATCAACAACGTAGTTGATGCCGTTTACTTTCGCCTTGTCAGAGTGCTGCCAGAATTTCCAGTTAATAGTGCTGCCCACAATTAGTTGAGGCTGATAATAGTGAGCTATCCACAAAGTATAATCATCAAAATAACTCAAAAGATAATCCTGGTAAAAACTTAACCCCGAATAAATAATGGGTTTAACCTTGGTTTTGATTTCTATTTGACTTAAAAAGTCCTTTAACCTTTCACGCATTTTAGCAGGCTGAACGCCATCCAACTCCTCAATATCAACCACCATGGGCAAGTTGCCTTTTTGCATCTTTACATTTTGCAGAAAGAACCGGGCCTGCCATTTTCCGCTAAGCTTTGGGCGGAAGTAATGGTACGCCCCGCAGGCAATACCGGCTTTTTGACCTTCGCGCCAGTTGCGCTGAAAATAGGGGTCGACAAGCAGGACGCCTTCTGTAGCTTTTATAAAAGCAAAGCTGATGTGTACGCTGTCCTGCCGCATGTTTTTTACTCTTTGCCAGTCGATTTTGCCCTGGTACGAGGAAACATCAATACCATGAATTTTATAGTTTGTAGGGATACGGATGTTAAAGTTTTTGTATGTACGGTAATTTGAATTGGTGCCGATGTCCCTGATCCAACGCCAGGTCGAAGTGATGTTTTTTACAATATAGCCATAATAAAAAGGCGAAAGCAGTAACAGAAGCAGCCCGGCCAGTCCAATTTTCCATTTTATGGATAAGCCCTTTTTTTTAACTTTTCTTTTATAGGCAACCTTTTTCTTTGCAGGAGATTTTCTTTTTGGAACTGTCACAGCGCAAAAGTACGAAAAGCAGGGAGTTGTTTAAACGTTAAGTTTACAGCCTCCCGGAGAACTTTAAACAAGAGAAAACACAAATAAAAAAGTTTTGTGTTAAGTTTCAAACGCCGGCCAAAAAAGCTACCAGCTTTTCCACCGCTTTGGCCCTGTGGCTGATCTTGTTTTTTTCCTCCAAACTCATTTCAGCAAAAGTTACAGCAAATCCATCGGGCTGAAATATTGGATCGTAACCAAAACCTTTCACGCCCGTGCGTTCGTGGCGGATAGTGCCTTCAACGCTGCCTTCAAAAAAGTGTTCGTCGCCCTCCCAAACTAAAGAGATCACCGTAAGGAAACGCGCCTTCCTGTTTTCAGCCGGGCCTAAGCTGGCAAGCACTTTATCTATGTTGGCCTCATGGCCGCCCTGTTTCCCGGCATATCGTGCCGAATAAACGCCTGGCTCACCATTCAGAGCGTCAATCTCCAAACCGCTGTCATCGCCAAAACAGTTGGTATGGTATTTATGATAAATGTAATTGCTTTTTATGGAAGCATTTTCCCTGAAAGTTGTACCAGTTTCAGCAATTTCATCGTTACAGCCAATGTCATCCAGGCTTAATAATTTAATTTCTCCTTTTA
>Ga0207033_1044_pt1 | contig 27342 bp, 22 predicted proteins | sample Alteio_BWMinCont_35_FD_153262 | JGI IMG/M metagenome (GOLD analysis project Ga0207033, IMG submission 153262) | Enriched cells from forest soil in Barre Woods Harvard Forest LTER site, Petersham, Massachusetts, United States -... | ecosystem: Environmental > Terrestrial > Soil > Temperate forest >... | reverse complement strand
CAGGTCACGGTGCATATAACCCACTAAGGCAACCGGGCCGCCAAAGCCCCAGGTGCCCAGCTTTAGAAAATAAAGCCCCAGGTCTTTCAGACCATAACGTTCCATTACATTTTCATACCGCCCATCGGCGCTTTACCCAGCACGTCTAAAGCCGCGCGGAAACCCTGCGCCAGATCGGTAACCGGATGAGTAAAAGAAAGGTAAACTCATCGCTGCAGCCATTTTTTTTAAGCCTTGCAATTACTGCCTTATACGCTTTGCTGATCCTTTTAGTATTGAACATTGTTGGATACCCGCCAAGCATGTTCACTTCAATTATTGCGGCATTTAGCGTGGCAGCGGGTTTTGCTTTATCGGGCACGTTTCAAAACTTTGCGGGCGGGGTGCTTATTCTTTTGCTGAAACCTTTTGAGGTTGATGATAATATTGTGGCGCAAGGCCAGGATGGCAGGGTGACGTCCATTCAAATATTTTACACCGTATTATTAACCGTAGACAACCGTACTATTATTATCCCCAACGGCAAGCTATTTAACGAGGTTATAGTAAATGTAAGCCGCCAGCATATAAGGCGATTAGATTTTGAGGTTAAACTGGGCTATGCTGCGGACATTGACAAAGCAAAGAAAATTATTATTGCCGCCATTAATTCAACTGAAAATGTATTAACCGACCCTGCAATCCGGGTAGGCCTTATAGGGTTAGAAATCGACAGTATAAGGTTTACTATAAATGTGTGGGTTGAGCCTGCAAATTACCTTACTGTTAAAATAGCCTTAATGGAAAAAATAATAAAGAATCTCGGGGCCGCCGGTGTTGCCTTCCCTAAAGCCGGTTAGTTAAAGAGAATCAGGATTTTAAGATCTCTAACACTGTGCCACCCGTTTTCAAACCCGGCACACTCCGTTGCTGCACTAAAATTGCCTAACATATTGTAAGCCAGATATTTGATAGCGAATTTCCAGCGGCGGTAGCGGCTTTTTTTTGCTAAAAAAAGCCCCCTTTTTTTCACGCAAAAACATTATTTTTTGGCCTTTTTTAGTGTACAAAAGGGTCTTTTTTGATCAATTTTGATGCAAGATTTACCGCTGTGCCAACTGTGCCAAGCGTGCCTGGCACACCCGCAATACTTGACAGCCAGGGCTCAAGTTATTTTTGCCGAAACGTTAGTTGCAGCTTCTTTCGGACTAATCTCTAATCTCCAATCACTAACCTCTAATCACTAAATCTTCTGCCTCGCTTTAATTTCAAGGTAACTGTTTATTGTATTGATGGTAAGGTTTTGCGGGGTGCTTAAAATGGATTGTATATTGTATTTAGCCAATTCTTTCACAATCAGCTTTTTATCATAAGCAAATTTTTCCGCGATGGTTTTTACATAAATACCTTCCACATCGTCAACCGGCTTTTCGCTTAATTTTTTTAGTTCCGTATTCTCAAAAAAAACGACCAACAACAAGTGGAATTTTGCTATGCGTTTTAAAAACGGAAGCTGCCTTTGCAAAGCCGACATACTTTCGTAATTAGTAAAAAACACCACCAGGCTACGCTGTTTTATTACCGAGCGAATGGTAGTATATAACAACTCCATATTTGTTTCAAGGTAGCGTGTTTTTTCCTTGTATAAAACTTCCAGTATTTTATTGATCTGCGTGGGCCGGCGGTCGGCGGGGATTACTGCGCCAATTTTTTCGGCTATGGTGATCAGGCCAGCCTTGTCCTCTTTTAATAATGCCACGTTTGATAGTACCAGGCTTGCATTTATCGCATAATCAAGAAGGCTTAAACCATCAAAAGGCATTTTCATTGCCCTCGATTTTTCAATCACACAATACACGTGCTGCGATTTTTCGTCAGTATATGTATTGGTCATTAGGCTGCCGCGCCTTGCGGTGGCCTTCCAGTTGATGGTTCGGTAATCATCGCCCTGCACATAGTTTTTTACCTGCTCAAACTCCAGGCTATGACCAAGCCGCCTTATTTTTTTAACGCCGATTTCTGATAAATGGTTTGAGATGGCCATGAGCTCATATTTGCGCATTTGCAAAAAAGAAGGATATACAGGTAATGTTTCGGACTGGCTAAAGTTATACCGCCGGCTAACAAGACCTAATGGCGATCTCACAAATACCCTAACCTGCCCAAACTCGTATTCACCGCGTTTGGTGGGCCTTAAAATATAGTTTATAAGCTTGCGCTGACGAGGCTTTAGCTGGGTTTTAAACCAAATATCCCTTTTTTGAAATTGAAAAGGTATTTCATCAATAATGCCCGCATCAATATTAAAAGGGTACCAGTTTTCGAGGTATATCCCCAATTCATTGTCATCGCTATTGCTTAGCCGCTCTGGTGCATGTCGTTTTGCAAATACCCCCTTCGCGGTATTGTAAAGCATGAACACGTCAATAAAAATGAGCATTAAAAGGGCATAGAAAGCTAACTCAGGTATAATGCCAAGCCATGGGAAAAAGAAGGAGAACATAAACAGCACCACACAGCAGCCAAGCCCGGCAAAAAGACGGCCAGTCAAAAACAGGTTTTTGTAAAACAAACTAAAAATTTTCTTCACGCAATTTTATTTTGTTGCTGATACTGTTAAAATATAAGTAACTGCTCACTATTCACAACTCACTACCTCACCTCGGAACTTCAATTTTCTGAATAATTTGTGCCACTACATCGTCAGGCGTTACACCTTCCATTTCTTTATCGGGCGTAAGCATAATCCTGTGCCTTAAAACAGGTGCTGCCACATAAATAATATCATCAGGGGTAATAAAATCGCGTCCTTTAATGGCAGCCAGCGCTTTGGCGGCGTTTACAATGGCGAGCGAAGCCCGCGGGGAGCCACCAAGGAACAATGATTTGCTGTTGCGGCTTTCATGAATGATACGGGCTGCATAAACTAATATTTTATTTTCAACATGCAGGCCCATTACCAATTGCCTTAGCGAAACTATATCCTTTCCCGATAACACAGGCTCAATATGCTTTAATTGGTCGGTTGTTTTTTGATTATGCTGTTGGGTAAGAATGGCTATTTCTTCATCAAGCGATGGGTACTTTATTTCTATTTTAAATATAAAACGATCAAGCTGCGCTTCGGGCAGCCGATATGTGCCCTCATGTTCCACCGGGTTTTGCGTTGCCAGTACAGTAAAGGGTTCTTCCATTTTATAGGTTTGACCGTCAATAGTTAACTGGCGCTCTTCCATCACCTCAAACAAAGCCGACTGTGTTTTTGCCGGGGCGCGATTGATCTCGTCAATCAGGATAATATTACCGAAAATAGGGCCGGGTTTAAACTCAAAGTCAGTGGTTTTAGGGTTAAATACCGAAGTCCCTAAAATATCCGAAGGCATAAGGTCGGGTGTAAACTGTATGCGTGAATACTTTGCGTCGATTGATTTTGCAATGAGTTTTGCTGTTAAAGTTTTGGCTACCCCCGGCACGCCTTCAATCAATATATGCCCATCTGCAAGTATGCCGGCTATGAGTAGGTCGATACTTTCATGCTGCCCTACAATTATTTTGGCCAGCGTAGCCTTTATCTGTTCAACAGCAGTGTGAAGTTTGCTCAGATCAGTTCTTTGTTCAAATAATTCTTCTTCCATTTTTATGCAGATTGGATATAAAGTTTCTCTATTAATTTATTTAATTCGATTAGCTCATGGTCAGAAATATAATTCTGAACGCTGATATACTGTATAAAATTCACAAATTCCCTTGCAAACGCGGCTTCAATACCCAATTTGGCTGTCAGCTTTTCAACAAATTCATTATCCAGTTTATTGGTTTTTATTTGGTATTCATCGCGTAAATGCGCAAAAAGATAAAGGATTTTTTTATGGGCTATATTGGTATTATTCCTTTTTTCATAATATACCTGGCCCACTACCTTAACAAAATCTAAAGTGGAGTTTCTAAGGGGCTCTATTACAGGGATAATGCGTTGCCTTCGTTTTATTTCAAAAATAACGAAAACAAGCATGCCAAACAGACTTAAATACCAGGCCCATTGAAGGCTGGGATGATTAAAAAACACACGCATAGGCGACTCATCTTCGGGGATATCACCGTTTTGAAATTCATCCCAATAAATATTTTGTGTAACAGGCAGGTATGATAAAGCTTTGGCAGCATAATCGGCTCCTTCTTTAGTCAACAAACTATAATTGCTAAAAATAGATGGGTTGGCACAGAGATATAAACTACCCTTTCCAAATTTAAAGCTTAAATAAGTACTGCGCCCATTGTTGTTTTTACCAATCACGGTAGCCTTTGCAGTATCAAAGCTGCTAAAATACTGGGTGGTTATATCCCTGGTAAATGCATAACCGGATGGTTGTTTTAACTGGTCGCTTGTAAAGTTTAGCTTGCTGTTTTCTTTTGAAATTTCATATCCCTGCGAAAGCTTTAAAGTATCGGTTAAAAAACCTTTAAAATCAAAGCAGGAAATAAATACTGAATTTCCGGCCTTTATATATTTAAGCAATTCATTAAAATCGTCTTTATTTATATCGACAGTTTTCGCTATAATAATATAATTGCCGGGCATGGTGCTTGTGTCACGAAATGTATTGTAAACAGATGCGTCCGTTTTTATGACATTGGAGCCGGGGAATAACTGGTTTAACTGGTGATATAAAATATAGGTTCCAAACGGTATTTTATCATTATAATAAAGTGTCGGGGCCCAGTTAACAGGCGTAGGTTTGTTATACTGGGCAACCATGTAAATTACCATAATTGCAACAGCAATTGAAAGATATATTTTAAAGTCTTTCATGCTATATCGTTCTTAAAGTTTTGAAACATGAAATTTATGGTATTATAAACATTGCCGTCAATTGCAAATTCGCCATACCATACGTATTCAAACTGGCGGGTCAATAGTTTGAATGCTGTGCGCTGCCCGGTATCATTAAGTTCATTTATATAAGCGCTGTTGGTTTTTTCCGGCTGCCATTTAATTAAAGTGGCATCGCTTAATTGTTTTAGGCATTTTAAATAAAGCATCCTTACAGCAAGCCTGTAATTGTGCTGTGATACAGCTTTTTCAATCTCGGCATCAAAATCTATCTCATGAATATTTTCCAGAGACTCGGAATATGGCAAGTTAGCAGAAAGTGATTTACGCCTGAATATGTTTAGCATATCTATGCCGGCAAGTTTTAGTATAAAAAACACAACGGCCACAATAGCAAGAAGGAGTATAAGGTATTCTAAAATTAAAAAGACTATTGAGAAAAAACTTGAATGGCCAAAATTTGAAAAATCAAATAAATTTTTGAGCCAATTCCAAAACCAATTCCAAAACCTTTCCCACAAGGATGGCTGGTTTTCATTATCGTTATACTGAAATTCGGGTTGCTTACGGTAATTATTTATAGCCGTTTTATCAAAATATCGTACATTAACTGTTGAACTGTCGGTTTTTAAAATTACTTTTTTATCCGGTGGTAATGCAGGTTTTGAAGCAAAGCTAAAACTTAGGTCAAGAGCAACAAAAAAGAAGATAAGATATAAATATCGTAACATTCTTAATATTCTTCTACAGGTGAATTATTATCCGGCGCGTTATTTCCGAGCTGGTTAATACGGTCCATTAAACCGAAGCCGTCTAACCTTTCGGTAAGGCTGAAGTAGCATAAGCTAACCGTCACTAAGGGTATAATATAAAATACCTGGCTGAGATGCTCCAACACCGCCGTGATCATTGTTATTGTTGATGATATGTGCAAGCCGCCCTTGGGGTGCAGAAAAAAATTGCTGAAATTAAGGATAGTTAAAGGCGCAATAATTGCCATTGAGGCAAAATATACAATAATCCATACAACGAAAAGCGCACCAAATGTTTGCCACCAATTATCTTTAATCAGCCTAAAGCTCCTGTTAAAAGCATACCCAAATGTAGTGTTTTCAAAAATCATTATCGGGAATACCAATGTCAAAACGGTACCAAGGTAAATACCCGGGATAATGCACAATAGCGTACCTACAATAATTAACATACAAAGCAAGAACCCGCTGCCAAGTATTTTTAAATAAAAAAATTTAAAATAGCCCCAGACCTCTTCATGTGTAGGCGGTTCATTCCCTTTAATTTTATACAGGCATATGTAGGAGTAAACGGTTACATGTATGGCAATATAATTAAGTATGGAAAACAGGATGCTTAAAAAATATTCAACACCAAATAAGGTAAACGGGGTTGTTTGATATAAACGGCTTTCGTTCCTAAAAGTGTCAATTCCATTTATAGTATTTATCATTTTTCCTTGTTGAATGGCTGATAAAACTGCGCCTGCAACTAAAAAAAATCCACAAAAAATAAAAAAGCATTTAAGAAGAGGGACAAGATTTTTACGGATAAAAATAAATGTGTCCGTAATTAATTCGCCAAAGTCACGAATTTTTGGAAGGTCAAACTTTTGCGCCATATTGATTTAGGTTTTTAGATAGTGAATTTGGATAAATGACAACGTACCATATCATAAATAAAAGGGATGAAATTAAAATTGTAAGACTGAGCCAAACCGGCATTTCTGTATGCCTGGTTACAAAGCTCTCGAAAAAGGCTGCGGTTAAAAATATAGGCACCAGCCCTACAACCATTTTCATGCCATCTTTGGCCCCTTTTTTTAATGAGGTGATACGGTTATAAGTTTTTGGGAACAGAAAACTGTTTCCTAACACCAAACCGGCTGCTGATGCTATTATAAGCGAAGATATTTCTAATGTTCCATGGATCCAGATAACTAAAACTGAAGAGAACCCCAGCCCTTTACTAAAAAAATAATATTGAAATGTTCCGACCATTACCGCATTGCGGAATAAAAAATAAACTGCACCTACTGAAAAAATAATCCCGGCCACAAAATTCACAAAGGCAACAAAAATATTGTTTGAGGCTATGTAAAAAAACATCGGTACCTCACCGGCCTGTTTATATACCCCAAAAGGATCGCCTTTGGCAATATTTTCATTGGTCATATCAACATATTCGGGAGGTAAAATAAGCCTGACAAAATTTTCGTCATATTTGGCCGAAAGGACGCCTATTAAGAAAAATACAATGAAAAAAATAAGGGAATATAAGAGTTGTTTTTGGTATGCTTTGAATAGCAGTGGGAGCTCATATTTCCAGAACGTGATAAAGCGGTTGCTTTTTTCTGTTTTATTTTTATAGATAGATTGGTGCAAACCGGCAGCCAGGCCGTTTAAATAGGCTGTTGTTTTTGAGTTTGGATAAAATGTTTTAGCATAAGCCAAATCATCAGTTATTTGTATAAACCTATCGGCAATCTCGTCGGGATCATTTGTTGGAAAGCTTTCAAAGCTGCTCCACTTTGCTGAGTTTTGTTTTACAAATAAGGGTTCGCGCATTTAAAAAGCCAGGTTTGAAATTATTGTGTTAAAATAATTACAAATTTCTATCTTTCAACAATAAAGATGATATTAGGCATATATTTATTTCAATGCAAACAATCAGGATAACAACCTCCCAGAATATCGACATCGATTATGAACTAGCAGGGGTGGGAGAACGTATTCTTGCCCGTTTAATTGATTACGCCGTGTTTATTGTGATTTTGATTGTTGGATTCATTTTTGCCGGCATAATTGGAAAGATCGATTCGAATGTGGCTATTATCGTACTTATTGCTATTTACGCAACCCTTTATGTTTTTTATGATCTGGTCTGCGAAACACTGATGAATGGTCAAAGCATTGGGAAACGTGTAATGAAAATAAAAGTAATCAGCCTGGATGGCGGCCGACCCTCATTCAGTCAATACTTATTACGATGGTTATTCCGAATTGTTGATTTTACATTGACCTCAGGTATCTGCGCCTTGATAACAGTAGCCGTTTCTGATAAAAGTCAGCGTGTTGGCGATATGGTGGCGGGCACTTCACTTATAAAAACTAACCCCCGTACACAAATAAATAACCTGGTTTTTACACCTGCACCTGATACTTACGAACCTGTTTTTAAAGAAGTAACCTTACTAAACGACCGTGATATCACTTTAATCCATGAAGTTATCAGCAATTATTTTAAATCGGGCAATAATATGCTGGTCTACAACATGGCCGAACGTTTAAAGGAGCATTTATCAGTAACAATACCTCCCGGTATGAACAGCATGCAATTTTTACAAACCTTAATAAAAGATTACAGCCATATTATAGCTCAGGCCGATGCCTTGTAGTGGGCGTATAACCCCCAGATTTTTATACTGTAACTAACCAGGATAATAGTCCCGACGAAAACAAAAAGCGTTTTTTTTATGATGTTTTTTGATGTATCAAGCTTAAAAAATTTGTCGGCCAGGGACAGGCGATGCGGTCAATTTTCGGATGTTCGCGGGTGATCCATTTCATTATGGGCGAAGTTAACGGGCGGTTTAATGGAAAAACAGAAAGATAACAGAAACAAACCCTAAATTCGGTTATTCAATTCAATAATCATGAACCACTATCGTTTAATACTGCTATTTGTTACGTTGGGTTGCTTTGACAGGTGCCAGGCACAGGAATCCGGCAAACAATTGCTCACGCTGCAAAAAGAAATTACCCTGCCCAATGTAAAGGGCCGCATTGACCATATTGATGTTAACCTGAAAGACCAGGTCGCTTACGTTTCAGCATTGGGCGACAATATGCTGGAAGTCGTTGATTTAAAAAGCGGAAAAGTAACAGGCAGTATTACAGGGTTGGATGAACCGCAGGGCGTGGCGTATATTGAAAAACATATGGAGTTGTTGGTCGCCAACGGCGGCACGGGCGAATGTGGCTTTTATAATTCACTTACACTAAAAAAGACGGGAAGCATCAAATTAGCTGATGATGCGGACGATGTGCGTTATGACGCGGCTGAGGATAAAATCTATGTGGGTTACGGCAGCGGCGGCATCGCCATCATCAGTGCCGCCAGCCATAAGCTGATTGGCAATATTACTGTACCTGCGCATCCCGAATCTTTTCAACTGGATACCAAAACAAATAAACTATGGGTCAACCTGCCGGGTTCGGGGATGATCGGCGTTGCCGATCTGACACAATTAAAACTAATCGCTAAATGGTCTAAACTGCTTCCCCGCGCTAATTTCCCGATGGCTTATGACGAGATGCAGCACCGGATCATAGTGGGCTATCGCGTTCCTGCCAAAGTTGTGATATATGACAGCGAAACAGGTAAGGAAATTTTCACCGCGCCGATGGTGGGTGATGCAGATGATCTATATTGGGATGTCAAAAATAAAAGCGTTTATATTAGTGGGGGCGGCGGCGCGGTCGACATTTTTAAGCAAACGAATGCTACCACTTATAAACAGATCGCGCATATCAAAACCCGTGATGGCGCCCGTACCTCTTTACTTGTTCCTGAACTGGGTCTATTCCTCATCGCGGCGAGAGCAAGCGGCGACCAAAAAGCAACTTTGTTGGTGTATCAAACGAATTAGGGTTTTCTTTTAATAAAGGAAAGCGCCGCTTCAGGAAAAATAATACAGTTATGATTCGCAGGCTGCTTTAAAAGGGAATATAATTACTTCCCGTAGATAGTTATGAATAATTCGGGGCCTTTAAAAAATACCCATTCTACTATTTGGCTTTGCAGTTGTTTTGTTTTTTCGGTTAGATGTTTCATAATGCTCGTATTTATTCAAATCCCATGCCTGATATTTCTCATTTGATTTGTTATACAAAATTATGCTTAATTGTAACGCGAAAAATACTTAATCAATCATTTGATTAACAAATGACCATCCCTTTACCTTAAAATGACGAAACAAAAAGTATATAAAAAAATAATCCCTGTCTGTTAAAACAGACAGGGATTATTTTATATGTAGAGACACAATACTTGTGTCTCCAACCATGCAGAGCAGATATACAAAGCTGTATTTGCAAGCGAGAGACACAAGTATTGTGTCTCTACATTGAATCCTCACGGACTTTATTACATCATTCCGCCCATGCCGCCGCCGCCCATTGGGGGACCAGCAGGAGCATCTTCAGGATCATCAGCCAATACACATTCTGTTGTTAACAACATTGCTGCAATTGAAGCTGCATTTTCTAAAGCTACACGGCCTACTTTTGTAGGATCAATAACACCTGCTTTAATAAGGTTTTCATATTTATCGGTACGCGCATTGTAACCAAAGTCGGCTTTGCCTTCTTTTACTTTTTGCACAACGATTGAACCTTCAATACCTGCGTTTTCGCAGATCTGGCGTAAAGGCTCTTCAATAGCACGACGGATGATCTGGATACCAGTGTTCTCATCGTCATTATCACCTTTCAGGTTAACCAAAGCGTCAACTGCACGAATGAATGCAACGCCACCACCTGCTACTATACCTTCTTCAACAGCCGCACGGGTTGCGTGTAAAGCATCGTCAACACGGTCTTTCTTTTCTTTCATTTCAACTTCAGAAGCTGCACCGATATATAATACAGCAACACCGCCTGATAATTTGGCTAAACGTTCCTGCAATTTTTCTTTATCATAATCAGAAGTTGTAGTTTCTATCTGTGCGCGGATTTCACTTACCCTTGCTTTAATAGTATCAGGGTTACCAATACCATTAATAATAGTAGTGTTGTCCTTATCAATAGAAATCTTTTCTGCCTGGCCTAAAAATGAAAGATCAGCGCTTTCTAATTTGTAGCCTCTTTCTTCCGAAATTACCGTACCGCCTGTTAAAACAGCAATGTCTTCCAGCATAGCTTTACGGCGATCACCAAATCCTGGTGCTTTAACAGCTGCCACTTTCAGTGAACCCCGAATTTTGTTAACTACGAGGGTAGCTAACGCTTCGCCGTCAAGGTCTTCAGCAATAATTAATAAAGGTTTGCCTGTTTGAACTTGCTTTTCCAGGATTGGAAGCAATTCTTTCATGGAAGAGATCTTTTTATCATAGATAAGCACATAAGGGCTTTCCAGCTCAACTTCCATTTTATCAGCATTGGTAACAAAGTAAGGTGAAAGGTAACCACGGTCAAACTGCATACCTTCAACAGTTTTAACTTCTGTTTCAGTTCCTTTTGCTTCTTCAACAGTAATTACACCTGATGTTCCAACTTTTTTCATTGCATCGGCAATCATTTCACCAATAACCTCATCGTTATTTGCAGAGATAGACGCTACTTGTTTAATTTTGTCAAAATCATCGCCAACATCTTGTTTCTGCGCTTTCAGGTTTTCAACAACAACCCTAACGGCTTTGTCGATACCGCGTTTCAAATCCATTGGATTAGCGCCGGCAGCTACGTTTTTAATACCTGCAGTAACAATAGCCTGAGCTAAAAGCGTAGCAGTAGTAGTACCGTCACCTGCAATATCAGCAGTTTTTGATGCTACTTCTTTTATCATTTGAGCGCCCATATTTTCAATAGGATCTTTCAGCTCAATTTCTTTTGCTACAGTTACACCATCTTTTGTAATAACCGGCGAACCGAATTTTTTATCAATAATTACGTGACGGCCTTTAGGCCCTAATGTTACTTTAACTGCGTTAGCTAAAAGATCAACACCGCGTTTTAAAGCGTCGCGTGCTTCAACATTGTATTTAACTTGTTTTGCCATTTTTTTATTTGTTTGAATGTTTTAATGTTGTAAAGTTGAAATGTTATTAGATTAGGACATTAATGTTGGAAGGCAACTTTACAACCTTTCAACATTGCAACCTTTCAACAAAACTTACAATACCGCGAATATATCCGATTCACGCATAATTAAAAGTTCTTTACCTTCATAGGTAATTTCTGTGCCGGCATATTTACCATATAAAACCTGGTCGCCTACGTTAACGCCAATAGGGATTAAGCTGCCTGAGTCAGCATATTTACCTGGCCCAACGGCTACAATAGTTCCTTTTTGTGGTTTCTCTTGCGCTGTTTCAGGTATGTAAATACCAGATGCAGTCATAGTTTCGGCAGGAGCAGCTTCCACTACTACCCGATCACCGATAGGTTTAATTTTTAATGACATAGTTATACAATTATTTAATTTTTATAAAAATTTAAGTTTCTGCAAGCCATTCCTCATCAATTATGCCAAGCAAATACAATCGCCCTTATTGGCATATAATTTCTGTTTTATTGTCAGATTAGGGGAATAGAGGTTTTATAAAAATGGCATCTTTACTTATTAATGCCATCGTGTCAGTAGGTTTTTAAAGCAGAAAAGGCTTTGCCCGGTAATCCCGATAATTATCGGGACGGGGCAAAGCCTTTTTATATAAATCTTAATCCCTATTTACCGGGGGCCGATTTTTTCGGTGCTACCGGTGAAGGGCCGGCAGGCAAATTCAATTGCCCGGGTACACTTGGGTTAGTAGCGGGTTTCGATGCTTTTTCAATTCGCTCCTTATTGGGGTTAACGGTTGTTTCAGCACCGCCCTTTACTGCAACGTTAATTATCAGCGATAATGCCATTAAAGCAATAGCCAGGCCCCAGGTTCCTTTTTCCAAAAAATCACCCGTTTTTTGTACCCCCATCAACTGTGATGAGCTTGAAAAATTTGACGATAAACCACCGCCTTTAGGATTTTGTATCAACACCATAAGTACCAAAAGGGCACAAACAATTATTACAATGATTATTAAAAATAAATACATTTCTTTTATATTAACTGGTTTTCTTTTCTAACTGTTCTATCTTGCCGGCAAAGTAACGGCTTTTTTCCGGGAATTTCAATATCAATTTTTTATAGGATGCAATGGCCTTATGATAAAGCATCTGGTCTGTATAAATAGCGGCAAGTGTTTCTGTTACCAGCTCGTCGCGGTCTTCCGAGCTTTTCTTTGCTTTATTTTCATTGTCCAGCTTATCGCTGCTTTGCGGTTTAATCTGGGGCTCCTCTTTTATAAACCGCTCAATTATTTTATGCTCTTTGCGCTTTATATCAAAAGGGACTATTGGCGGCGCTGTACTTTTGTCTAATTCATCAACGGAAGTTATATGAAAAATATTTTCAAAATACTGCTGCTGTAATTCATCAGTGGCCCTTTTTGGCTTGTCATTTGAATTTACAGTTTCAGATTTTACATAAGGCTGATAAGTCCCGGCATGCTCTTTACGTGTTTTATCAAGCCACCACATAAAAGTATAAGGCATCTGCTCATCATGATACTTTGAAACATCCTTATGATTGGTATCATCGGTTACAGCGCTATTTATTTGGGTTGTTTCAGTTGTCGGTGCAGATAATTCTAAAGATTCCAGCTTATCCTCCACCTGTTCAACCGGCGTATTATCCGGCTGTTCAGCAGGTTTAGTTTCGCCAAATGTGCGATCAAACAAATCCGAAGAGGCAATATTGTCAGTTATTAATCTCTCTTCCTCATTGTTTATAATGGCTAACGGTTCAGCCTTCTCATCCTGCACGTTTACATCTTCCTCATCTATAATAGCTAACGGCTCATCTTTTTCATCACGAACATTAAAATCTTCCTTATCTATAATGGTTAACGGCTCATCTTTTTCATCAGGAACATCTAAATCTTCCTTATCTATAATAGCTAACGGCTCATCTTTTTCATCAGGAACCCTTATCTCTTCATCAGGTACGGCTGCCACAGACCGGTTTGCTTCCGGTTCAATACTTATATGTTCAATGCCCACTATTTCATCGAAGATTTCGTCGCTGATCCCCTTTTCTGCCTCTTGTTCCGGGAGTTCATCAGTATGGGCCGCTTCCGGTGCATCAGCAGACTTATTTTCAATTAGCCCCTCAACAACAGCATTTTCTTCCATTCCGGAAGTAGCTTCAGGCAAATTGTGGGTATCGGTCACAGGAATGTTTGATGACAGATTTACCTCATGTTCCATTGCAGGTTGATGATCCACCTGATCCGCAGCTATTTGAGGTCCTGTTTCAATTACTGCATTATCTTCGACAGCGGTATCGTTAATATTATGATCCATATTTTCATCCGTTGCCGTATTCAAAACCTCAACCGCTTCCTGGCGTTTCTCATTTTGATAATTGCCATTAGCACGGATACCAGTTTGAATAATAATTTTCTCCTCCTGAACTTCAGTAAAAGCTGATGGTGAATTGATCAGTTTGTATAATGATTTTGCGTTAAAATAAACAGACGCGTGCCTTAAATTCTTCTCATCACTGGCATGTGCAAGCAAAGCCTGCAAAATACCACTTTGCGGAAATTCGCTAACCAGCACCTCTAAATTATTTGCATACAAGTGCGCGTCATTAGCCGGATTGGCTAACAATGCCCATAATGGTTCGTTCAAACTGTTATTAGTATATTGATCCACGTTGTTAAACTACGAATTGCTTACCAATTTGCAAAGGCCTTGTTAAAAATATCTTCTGTTAACTGTTTATCAATAGCAGCGATCAACGTTTGCTCCTGTGTATTTATATCACCCGTAAATGGCAAAGCCTTTGAAAATGTTTGATCAAAGTTATTTTTTTTATCCAGGTTATCTATATATTTCACATTAACTGTAATAGTTAACTGGCTGGCCCCGGCAATTGGGGCTACATTATTTGCCGTTGCATTGATTGATACCGGTGAAATATTATAATCGGTAATACTGCCTGACATTACTGCGTCCGCATCCTCTCTCGTCACAATACCCAGGCGTGTTGTATTCCTGATACGGTTCTTCAATGCCTCGGTAAACTGGGTACTAAGATTATTTACTACTAAGGCGGCATTGTTTTCAAAAAAATCGACCCTTATGGTTTTCAAATTCCCGATCGACGAACCATTCAGGCTCAGTTTATAGGTGCATGACGGAAAAATTAATATCAAACCAATAAATGCAATCAATGCCCTTGTTATCCTTTTCATTTATTATAAATTTAATTCTTTGATCTTCCTGTACAAGGTACGTTCTGATATACCCAATTCACTTGCCGCCAGTTTTCGTTTACCCTTGTGTTTTTTTAATGCTTTCCTTATCAGGTCTGATTCCTTATCAATTAGCGAAAGGGATTCTTCCACCTCTTCGGCATCCTGCGTTATATTATATGGGTTAGCATTATTATTGTTATTAACTGGTTTTTGCAGCGTAAATTGTGTTTCAGGTGTTCCGGGTAATTCAATATCCCGGTATAACTGGTTTAATGTTTGCGAATGGCTGGCATGATTTATAGAAACGCCGCCATGTTCGATAATATCCGCCACAAGTTTTTTTAATTCAACCATATCGCGTTTCATATCAAACAATACTTTGTATAAAATATCCCGCTCCGAAAAATCTTCCTTCTGCTGGTTATCCAGCCGCATAGGTAAGTTTCGTCCGCTTGCTTCCATAGGTATATAAGTAAGCAAGGTTTGGGCAGTGATAATACGGTCGCGCTCCAGTACTGCCAGTTGCTCGGCCATATTTTTTAGTTGCCTGATATTACCCGGCCACGAATAATTAATTAATACCTGCTGCGCTTCCTCATCAAGCTGTATTGGCGGCGTGCGGTATTTATCAGTAAAATCGGAAGTAAATTTCCTGAACAACAGGTAAATATCTTCTTTCCTGTCGCGCAATGGCGGGATCTTTAATGGCACCGTATTTAAACGATAATAGAGATCTTCCCTGAATTTTCCGCTTTTAACGGCATCATAAACATCAACATTTGTGGCGGCAATAACCCGCACATTTGTTTTTTCGACCTTTGACGAGCCTACTTTTATATATTGACCAGATTCAAGTACCCTAAGCAGACGCGCCTGGGTACCCAAAGGCATTTCGGCAATTTCATCTAAAAATATCGTGCCACCATTTACTGTTTCAAAATATCCTTTACGCTCGCCAACCGCACCTGTATAAGCCCCTTTTTCGTGCCCGAACAATTCCGAATCAATTGTACCTTCCGGGATAGCCCCGCAGTTTACCGCTATAAACGGCCCATGCTTGCGCGGGCTCATCTGGTGGATGATATGCGAAAACACTTCCTTTCCGCTGCCGCTTTCACCTGTAATTAAAACCGAGATATCAGTTGGCGAAACCTGGTTAGCTATATTTATAGCCCGGTTTAGCAAAGGCGAATTGCCGATGATACCGAAGCGTTGTTTTATTTCTTGTATTTCCATGATGTTAGATTCAAGAACCAAGAGCCAAGAACCAAGATTCAAGACTCTGATTGTAATCGATTTAGAAAGTTAATTCGAAAGCACTAACTCCTATTTTAAATTATCTCTGAATGCGAAGATCATCCTTTGCACCTCAGAAGTCAACATTAAACAATTCTTCAATTTTTCTGCATCCCCATATTTCCTTCTTTCACATATAAGGAGTTGCGTTTCCAATTCAAACGACGATGTTAACGCAGTAGTTAAAAATTCACCAAAATGATTAACAGTACGCTTTCCCGAACCTTCGGCAATATTTGAAGGAATGGAACAAGAAGACCGATTTATCTGATCAATTAAATTATATCGTTCTTTAGTTGGCAAATCGTCAGTATAGTAAAGAGATAAATCAGTTAGATCCATCGACTTCTGCCAGATTTTTAAGTTCCTAAAATTGTGCATTAGATGAAGCTTTCTTTTTTATTTCTTGATTCTTGGCTCTTGGTTCTTGGCTCTAAACTACTACGCCAATCAAAGTAGCTGTTGTACTCCGTTCTACCATTACGTTTACATATTGTCCCGGTTTATAATCCTTCCCTACGGGGAAAACAACCATTGCATTCTGGTCGCTTCTCCCGCAATAATCATTGTTTGATTTTTTTGAAAATCCTTCTATTAGTACTTTTTGCGTGGTGCCCACTTGTGCCTGTAACCTTAAAAAAGAATGTTCCTGCTGTTTTGCCACTATTTCTTTTAAGCGCTGACGTTTCACGGCATCAGGAATATCATCTGCATAGCGTTTAGCTGCCAAAGTTCCGGGCCGTTCGGAGTACATGAACATATAGGCAAAATCATAATGCACATAATCCATCATGCTTAAGGTATCCTGGTGCTCCTCTTCCGTTTCGCTGCAAAACCCGGTGATCACATCGGTTGATATGGCACATCCCGGAATAATACGGCGGATTGCATCAATACGGTCAATGTACCAATCGCGATCATAAGTGCGATTCATCAGCTCAAGCACCCTGCTATTGCCTGATTGTATGGGCAGATGAATGTAATTGCAAATGTTATCGTGTTTTTTTATGGTGTACAAAACTTCATCGGTAATGTCCTTTGGATGTGACGTCGAAAAACGCACACGCAATTCAGGGCTTATCAAGGCCACCATTTCAAGCAGGTTGGCGAAATTAACAATGGGTTCAGCAGTTCCAGCCCCCTCTAACCCGATAGCTATCGGGTCTCCCCCAATACTTTCAATTTCCGACTTCTGACTTCCGACTTCTGACTTCCGACTTCCAACTTCCTCCCTCCATTTATACGAATCCACATTCTGCCCCAGCAAAGTAACTTCTTTGTAGCCCTGGTTAAAAAGATCGGTACATTCTTTAACAATTGACTGCGGATCGCGGCTGCGCTCACGGCCACGGGTAAACGGAACTACACAGAAAGAGCACATATTATCGCAACCCCGCATAATTGAAACAAAGGCATTGATGCCATTGCTGTTTAATCGTACGGGGCTTATATCCGCATAAGTTTCCTCGCGCGATAAAAGCACGTTTACCGCCCGCTGACCGCTATCAACCTGTTCAATAAGGTTTGGCAAATCACGGTAAGCATCAGGGCCGACTACCACATCAACAAGTTTTTCTTCTTCTAAAAATTTTGATTTTAAACGTTCGGCCATGCAACCCAATACCCCAACCACTAAGCCCGGGTTTTTAACCTTGGCTATTGTAAATTCCTTTAAACGGTTACGCACCCGCGTTTCCGCATTTTCGCGGATGGAGCAGGTATTTATAAAAATAACATCGGCAACGGTGTAATCAGATGTGGTTTCAAATCCTTTTTCAAGCAAAATGGAAGCTACTATCTCACTGTCAGAGAAATTCATGGCGCAGCCATAACTTTCAATATACAATTTTCGGCCATTGTTTTTATCACTAAGCGGTTCTAATAACAAAGCCTCCCCCTGCCTGCTTTCATCATGTATCTTATCCGGAATAAGCAAATCCATCATCATATAAAAATTAGTCTGCAAAAATACATAAAATTTAAATACTGTGACATATTGTCAGGAAAATTCATTGGTTCACTGGTTCATTGGTTCATTAGTTCATTGGTTCACTGGTTCATTAGTTCATTGGTTCATTAGTGACAAATGAATAACCTTTCAATCTTGCTACATTCCAGCATTCCAACCTTACAACATTCCAACATTCCAACATTACAACCTTACAACATTCCAACATTCCAACAATCCCCCCCAACAAAACTTAACGTATATTGTTGTAAATTTAAATCAACCGGAAATCAGAAAAAATGCCCCCGAAAAAAACAATACCTGTATGGCCCTTTATTGTATTATCGGCCATATTGATCATCGGGGGAACCGGTTACTATTTTTACAATAAGTATTTAGCGAACATTAAGTGGAAACCATTATTGCAGAAGCAGTTAAAAGAACTGGTAATAAAAACAAGCGATAGTTTATACTTCATCCAATACTCTGACTTTGACCTGAACATTGCATCTGGTAATGCAACGCTTTATGATTTCAAACTCATACCTGATTCTGCGGTCTACAAAAAATTGGTGGCCCTAAAAAAAGCGCCTGATAACCTGTTTATGCTAAGCGTAAAAAAGCTCACGATTAAAAACGTTGGGGCCCGCAAAGCTTATCGTGAAAAAATATTGGATATCGATAATATTTCGATAGAAAACCCAAACCTCACCATAGTAAATAAACGATATGCTTTTAATGACACTGTTAAAGTGGGCAAAGCAAAAACCCCTTACCAGTTAATCAAAAAAATATTCAAGCAGTTGCATATCGATTCTGTTTCGCTCAGGGATATCAGCTTAAATTATATAAATAAAAGTGACCCAATAACAAAACGTACAGTGTTAAAACACGTGGATATTAATATTTCTGATATTGTTATCGATTCGCTTTCAGGTGATGACCCAAGCCGTTTTTATTATACCAAGGGGATCGATGTCACCTTGCCCAATTATCATATCAATACCCCCGATGGTTTATACAAAGCCGATGTGAAAAAAATCTATTTCTCAACTGCGGAAAGAAAAATCATACTGGATAAGGTATCTTTTATACCAAGATACAACCATGTTGATTTTTATAAGCAAACCGGCATGGCAGGGGATATTTTCACATTAAAATTTAAACGAATTGCAATTAATGATATTGACTTGCAGAGGTTTCTGCGTAACCAAAAGCTATTTGCCGGCACGATGGATATTACTAACCCTGATATTCAGATATATACAAATAACGCTTTTAAGGGTGAAAAAAAATCCAAAATTGGTAAAGACCCACAACAAGCTTTACAAAGGGTATCGCTGGATATGCGGTTAAAAAGGTTGAATATCAAAAATGCTAAGATCGATTATTCAGAAACTGACGCCATTACCGGCGCTACCGGGCAAATATTGTTTACGCACACCAACGGTTATATTTTAAACGTAACCAACGATATAGCCGCAAAAAGGAGAAATCCCTACATGAGTGCCTTTATTAATACCCGTTTTATGGATGTCGCCCCCTTACACGTAAATTTTAAATTCGATTTAACGGCTGCCGATGGCGCCTTCAATTATTCAGGGGAGCTTGGTGAATTTGATGGCAAAATATTGGATAAATTAGTAAAACCACTTGCAATGGTCCATGTGGTTTCTGGGGATATTGAAAAACTCACCTTTAATGTTGATGCCAGCAACTATAGCGGCAAAGGTTACCTGGACTTTTACTATAAAAATTTAAAGCTTCAGCTGCTTAAAAAGGCTGATGGCAAAATAGAATTGCAAAAACAAGGTTTAATTTCAATTTTAGCCAATAATTTAATTATTCAAAGCAACAATCCGGGTAAAAACGGTATTTTAAGGCCGGGGCCTATTAATTTAAAACGTGAACCTGCCACATCGTTTTTCAGCTTTTTATATAAGGGATTACTTGATGGATTAAAACCGAGTGTCGGATTTGATAAAAAAACTGAAACCAAGGTTAACACAGCTATCGTAAAAGTTAGTAATTTGGTTGACAAGTTTAATAAGTTTAAAGAAAACCGGAAAGAAAAACGTGCAGAACGGAAAGAAAAACGCCAGGCCAAAAGAGACTCGATAAAACAAAGCAAGCTTACCAAAGAAAATTAATGGCCTTTAAATACATAAAACGCAAATGGCATAAAATAACTGTTGTTATTTCAATAGTATCTGTTTCACTAATTTTGATTCTGGGGTTTCTTATCAACCTGTATTGGTCGCCAATATTAGCCTATAAAGTTAAGGAGGTTGTTTTTAAAAGCAGTGATAGTTTATATACTGCCGACTTTTCATCTGCCGAATTACACGTGCTCCGGGGTACCATTGTAATTTTTAATATTACCCTAAAGCCTGATACGGCCGTTTACAACAGGAGAAAAAAACAGCACATCGCGCCCAATAATTTGGTTGAACTGCATGTAAAACGCCTTACTTTATCGCACATTCATCCATTCAAACTATATTTTCAGCACAAGCTTGAAATTGGCGAAATAGTTTTAAGTGAGCCTGTCGTAAATATTAGTTATCAATTAAACCATACACGCGATACGGTATTAAAGCCTAACCAGACGGCCTGGCAAAAAATATCAAAAAGCCTTAGTTTAATTCATATCGGGACTATTTTATTAGGTGATGTTAAATTAAAGTACGAGGATTATTCCGGTAATAAATTAGCGATCTCCGAATTAAAAGAATTGAACCTGACTGCCAACGACCTGCTGATTGATTCGGCTACCCAAACAGACACATCGAGATTGCTTTATTGTAAAGACATTATTGCAGAACTGAATAACTACACGGCCAGGTCACCCAACGGTTTGTACACCTATAAATTTAATCATGTTAAGCTCTCTACACTAACATCTCAGTTGAATGTTGAAGGAATAACGTTAAAACCGATTAATGCCGCCGGCTTTTTTGTTAAAAGCCATAGGGACCGGTTTATCATGAGGCTTGATTCGCTCCAGCTAAATAAATTTGATTATTTAAATTATCATAAGTACCGGATCCTTACGGCATCAAGCCTTATTTTAAATAATGGCACCCTTGAGATATTTGGCAACCCTAATCACCCAAATGATAAAAAAGATAAAATAACAAGCTTTCCTAACGTCGGCTTGTTTAAAATAAATGCCGATATGAAGATTGATACAGTGCTTGTGCATCAAATCAATGTTTTTTACACTGAATATAATGAAAAATCGAAGGAACCCGGAACAATATCCTTTAACAATACCAGCGGGCATTTTTTAAACGTAACTACAAACCAGGCAGCTTTACAAAAAAACAATACCTGCGCAGTACAGCTTACCAGTTATTTTATGAACCGCGGTAAACTTAACGTTGCGTTTGCCTTTAATTTAACAGATAAGAATAACTCCTTCAGCTATAAGGGCAGCCTGGGGCCAATGGATTTGCAATTCGTCAATCCCGCGGTAAAGCCATTAGCGATGATAAAAATAAACTCGGGAACAGTTAAACAATTAGATTTTGACATCCATGCTGACAATGCAACAGCAAGAGGAAAGGTTGATGTGCTGTATAATGATCTTAAAGTAAGCATATTAAAAGTTGATACTATCTTTGATAACCTAAAAAAAAGGCCCATTGCTTCCTTATTTGCTAACTTGTTTATTGTTAAGCATGATAATCCTGATAAAGAAGGCGGGCAGCCCCGTTCAGCTTCTGTATATTATACCCGCGCTTCCGAAACCCCATTTTTTAAATTCACCTGGCAAACACTGCTCTCCGGTTTAAAGCCATCTATCGGACTGAATAAAAAAGTGCAGGACGCCACTGTCGCCCTTATAAACCAACAAGCTATAAATAAACAGAACCGCAAAATAAAAAAAGAAGAAAGGATGGCACGAAGAGAGGCACGGCGTGAAAAAAGGGCGGAGAAGAATCTATTGCAGAGCCAGTGAAATGTGCGGATGTGAAAATGGATTATCAAAAAAATCCATTAAATCTGTGTAATCCCGGTTCAGACAAAAAAATTAAAAAATCCTCATCCCATGCAACATTTTAACTGGTAACCGCATCTTATCAATTAAAACAAGCATTATGAAAAGAATAACCTATGGCATTTTTGCGGCAGTATTAGTAATTGCAGCAACTTTAAAAGCATCAGCCCAGTCTGAAGAAACAAGACATGTTTCAGGATTTAACAGCCTCGCCTCCTCAGGGCCTTTTGACGTACATGTAAATATCAATGGAACGGAAAGTTTAAAGATCAGCGCTAACCGGGATATTATCAGCGAGATAGAAACCGTTGTGGAAGATGGGAAACTGGAGATAAAGTTTAAACATCACCACGAATGGGGTAATGACCATACAGGCAATATTGACGTTTATGTCACTGCTAAATCATTATCGTCCCTGGCTAATGCCGGTTCGGGCTCAATTAAAGTTGAAGGAGTAGTTAGCGGAAGTAATGTCGATGTCGTGTTGAGCGGATCGGGTGATATTGAAACATCCGTAAAATCTGAAAGATTGCATGCAACTATCAGCGGGTCAGGCTCAATTCATCTTAAGGGGAGCGCCGAAGATGCCAAAGTAACTATAACCGGTTCGGGTGAAATGCAAGGCAAACAGCTAAAAACCAGTTCAGCATCCGTAATGATAGCAGGTTCAGGCAGTGCGTATTTTAGCGCCGATAAAACTGTATCAGCCCATATTGTAGGATCAGGAAACGTTGTTTATTCGGGCAACGCATCTATTACTGATAGTAAAACTGTTGGATCAGGCAGCGTTAGTAAGGCCGATTAAGGGAGTGGTGAGTAGTGAGATGTGAGTGGTGAGTAGTTATGAATTGACTATTGACCACTCACATCTTTATTGACTACTCACCATTCACTACTCACAACTCACCTCCTTATTGCAACATTAATTTCAAATTGATGCCAAAGTTTGTAAATGCTGTGTTGAATGTTTGGGACGTATATGGCCTGGTAATATTTGAATCATAAAATAAATTCAGGTTAAACCGCTGATTAATCACATAATCAATAGATGGCCGGACAGTAATATTTTCTGAACCTGATGATACCTGTGCCTGCTGCACATCTGCCTGGTAAATAAGCATCTTAGTACTTTGCAGCGAAAAATCTACCTTAAAATTCATATCGTTTTTATTTGTTGTACCGCTAAACCAGCCAAAAGGGAACCTGAAACTTTTATCATGGAAACCCCATCCTACTACTATTGCCGTTTGATTTTGCTGCGCCAGCTGGCTGTTTAACACGCTAAGGCTCAATGCCCTGCTTTGGCGGTATTCAAGATTAGCCGTCATGCCGTTTTTAAAACGTGCGTCAGCCCCAAATAATGGCACAAACTGCTCTAAAATAGTGACCTGCGAAAACTGGTAATAAGGCAAAAAGTCATTATTGGCATCCCTGGAGCTTACAGCGCCGTTAGTTTGCTGGTATTGGAGCAAAGTAGTATAGCCGCTCACGTTATAGGACGACAGGTAACCGTTTTTTAGATCAAATGAATCAAATATGTCACTAAAAAAAGGGATATGGCTTAAGCCATTATAGGTGATCTGCCAGTTTGGGATAGGAATATCAGGTAACTGGCTCAATCCCGAGGTAGCAGCATTTTTACCCGTGTATGCTGCCAGGAAAGCAGGCACCAGTACATTTTGCGAATTAGCGCTATAGCCATCTGCATAACCATTAACAGGCGGGCCAAAAGAGTTTGGATTAAGTTTTCCGAGCCTTTGTGAAATAATAGAACGATCTGCCTCGAATTTCCCGAACGTAGGGGAAGTATTGTCGATGCCGCTTATTTTTGAAAATGCCGTAGCAATAGGCAAAAAAGGAAATACTATAATCACCGGTTGTAACAGGGTTATAGCTTTGGATATCGCTTGACCCGTCAATCGACTTAAAATTGGTCTGGTACGTATGATCCTGAATTTTAAAGGCAGTTAATTCAATCCGCAGATCTTTAAAGGGTTGAATAGTACTCTTAAGGTGAAGGTCTTGGTTTAATGTATTTACATAAAGCTGGTTTTGAAGCGTGTCTGTACTTATCCAGCCATGGGCAAGTGCGGTTTGCCTCAGGTCGGCTTGGCTGCCTAACAAAAACCCGATGCCCGGTGCACCGTAATACAGGTCTTCACCACCAAAGTTAGACTGGGGCAGGTATCCGGGTATAAATGTTCCTTCAGTACGTGTAAACGAGCCGCTTACATTTTTAACACTGGTTAACAGCCCCACTAAAATTTTAAGCCAGGGGTTATCAGATGCCTTCACCTTTTTCATGAACGGAAACTTATTATACAAAGCATCAAAGTTAAGAGACGGGTTAAGCTGTATCGTTCGTGAATTTTGAATGCTGTTGCCCACGTCAAATTGCGGGTCATCAATGGCAAACAACGGCTGCGCCTGCCAGTTAAAATGTGTGCTGTAACTGGTAACTAAGGTTACCCAGTCCATCCCCGGTATTTTGGCGATCGGTACCGCATAGTGAAAATTTAAGGTATGGTTATAGTTGGTTGTACGGCCCAATCGCAATATATTTCTCCAAAGCGTATCTAATCTTAAGCCATCAAGCCGCCCGTAAGGTTCATCAACGGTTGATAGGTTGGTGGCGTCAATATCCATTGAAAAAGATTTTGTTATGTTCCAGCCCAACCCATATATCCTCGTAATATTAAACGTTTTATTAAATGTAGTCGGAATAGGTACGATATCAGTCGGATCGTTATCCCGCAAGGTAGTTTCCGAGTAAAAACGGTCAAAACTAATACTGTAGTTTAACCGCGTGGGCCAAAGGTTGAAATTGATATCGCGCAACAAAGCCAGCGTATTACTTTTAATTATCTTACTTAGAGGACTGTTATACTTTGGCGCGGTGGTAAAATTATAGGCCAATGCAACATGGTATGTTTTCTCCAGATCATTTAAAGTAGTAAAATCATGATGCTCATATTCGGTATAAGCAAAGGTAGCATTCCAGTTTTCTAAATCCCAAACATGACTTGGCGCCTTTTGGTCCGTTTTAGCTTTATGCACATTGGTAAAATTTATGCTTTTACGTGATGTATAGTCTTCGGCGGCATTCTGTATTGAATCGCGTTGTTGCGAACTTTTTGCAGCACTAAGCCTTTGTTTCAGCAAAATATCGGGCGCGGAGGGGTCATACTCGGGCGTGCTTACCTGGGTAGATACATTTATATAGGCCGGGATGTGTATCCCGCTTTTATCCGGAAAGAATTTTCCGAGTTCAGCATTTGCAGCTATATTGTAACCGGTTACGGCATCAAGACTGCGGTCTTCGAGTCGCGAATCCAATGTACCAAAACCTATGCTGGTATGATTAGCCGATATAGTCACATCTGCAAAATCAGCTAATTTGGCATCCATTTTTCCAATAGCGGCCCAGCCCCCCTGTTCGTTAAAATCGGTTAAGCGCAATTCATCAAACCAAAGCGTCCCTGTTTTTGGAAGACCATCGTCAGTACCGGCTGTTGCAGGTGTCCTTAATGGGTTGCGCACACCAAGCATAATAGTGCCAACGCGGCTCAAGTCGGGTTCACCCATTATAGTTATTTTATTGTGCCCGACCGTAACAGTGAATGGCATTGTTAACGGCCAGGGCTGCCCATTGTACTTAGCATTATCACGGGCAATCTTTGCATTGGTTAATAATGAAAGCTGCAAATCCAGCTCATTTGCTGCAGGCCATATCAAATTCGGGTCAGAAGTACCCGATTGGGTAACCTGCATTGGTATTTCGTATTCGTAATAATTATTTACGTAGTCAGCTCCCAGGCGGATAAAAGCGCTTATATCATTGTTTCTTAATGTATTGCCTTCGGCATGTATAAACATTTGCAAATGCTTATACTTGCGCAGGTCATTGCTGAATAAACGGAAAGCCGCCCTTGAATAGCCATCGGCCAGGTTTGTTACCAGTAACGATAGCGATTGTTCGTTTAACTTTGTGTTAGCCTGTAAATTACTGTAATCAGGTTGTTGCTGGATACCCGGCGGCACCACGTAAGGTATAGGTATCCTGTTACTGTCCTCAAAAACATTTACTGTTTCTATGTCAATTGTCGAATTGTCAAGCGGGGGATTAACCAGTGACGGGTCGGCAATTACATTAGCCGGATTGTTTTCTGTATTAAATGCGATCCATGCACCGCGCACCAATTGTAACGTTGCAAAACGAAGTACGGCAGTATCAGCAAAATTGGTCATGAACATACGCATATAGCGGATCGATTTAAAATCCTGTATGCCGCCTATCACGGCCTGGGGAGCATTTATTGGTACCCGGAATTGATACCAGGTAACGGCTTGTGTATTTCCGTTGGCAAGTTTAACCTGTGAGGTAACCTTGTCAGTAATGTTGTTTTGACCGACCACCAAATCTTGAGGGCGCATGGATACTTTATATTGAAAGTATTCTTCATCCTGGTCCATGTTACCATCATGGTTAACATCTTCCCCATCAGGCACTGAAGTAGCCGCTGACGTTTGCAGACCAAGTAAAGCTTGAGATTGCTGTGAAGTTGGCGAGTTGCCTTCGGTGCCATTATACATGCTGTAACGTTGCAAAATACCCGCGCCTGCTTTGTCAAGTTGCGGCCCCTGGTAATACTGGTAATCATCTGATGAGGGGTCGGCAGTGAAAGCACTTGCCGCCTGTGGGGTTAACTGTCCCTTTACCTGGTTTATTACATTTGCGAAATGTACGCGTTCATCCGCATCATTTAAACCATCTAATCCAACATCTTGTAACTGGCGGGAAGCAGGGTTACTATCAAAGGAGTTTACCACAGGCTGCGTTGTCGACACTCTGCCCCATACCGTTGTATTAGTCCCTGCTGTTGAGCCATCAACAGGCAATGCATTTTCCAAACTTTTTTGCCCGTCTTTTAATATATCCTCTGATATATTGCCAAGGTTAAAATACAGGTCGCCGCCTGTTGAATTAGGTTTGTATATAAAGGGGTCCATCACCCAAAACTCAATGTAAACCACATTTAAGTCCTGGAAATCAGTTGAGTTAATGCCTCTGAATATCCCGCCCCAGCGAGATTGCGGGTTTTGAAGCGTTCCATTGGGATTAAGTCCTGTTGTTGTATAGTTATATTGGCCGCGTATCATTGGATAATAGGCCAGGTCGAACGTAGCGATAGGTAACGGCTGACCAGTAGGCGACTGCTGGTTGGGGAATACTTCATTTTGAAGTACCTGC
>Ga0207033_1043_pt1 | contig 27848 bp, 26 predicted proteins | sample Alteio_BWMinCont_35_FD_153262 | JGI IMG/M metagenome (GOLD analysis project Ga0207033, IMG submission 153262) | Enriched cells from forest soil in Barre Woods Harvard Forest LTER site, Petersham, Massachusetts, United States -... | ecosystem: Environmental > Terrestrial > Soil > Temperate forest >... | reverse complement strand
GAGTAATCGGCTATACGAATAGTAGCCGTCATGTTCGGGCGCAATGCCCTGCTTTGCGGTAGTTTTATTTCGATACCAAAGGACCTTGATCCGGGATCAATCACTTTTGCAGCAAACGTAACTTTCAGCATCAGCGAGTCGTTAGCATCAGGAATAACTACTTTAACGTTATCGCCCTGGTTGATATCGGTTGCGTATGATTCAGGTACGTCCGCTTTTACTTTAAGGATATCTGTATTTACGACCCTGATGCCGGTAGCTCCCGGACCTGCCTGTTGACCAAGCTTTAGATCCATTTGGTCCACTGTGCCGCTGATGGGTGCAACGATGCGGTACATATTAGCCGATTGTTTCAAACCATCCACCTGTCTTTGAAGCGCTTCCAGGCTACTTTTCGCCTGTAAATATTGAATTTCGGTACCAATTTTCTGGTCCCACAAGTTTTTTTGCCTGTCATAATTTGTTTGAGCAAACGCCAATTGCGCTTTATACTGTGCAATACTTTGAAGCTGTACGCTATTATCCAGCTGCGCTAAAACCTGGCCTTTGCTAACGCGATCTCCTGTTTTAACGAAAAGGTTAGTAATTGTGCCAGAGGTTAGCGGATAAGCAATTACATTGTCCTGCGCATCGATATGGCCCTGCAAGTCAACATAATTGGTAAAATTACCCGGGGTTACAGTAACAGTGCCCACATCTATTGACTTAACCGAATCTTTTTTGCCCAATTCAGTTTGAAGCTTCACGATCTGGGAGTCTACTTTCGCCTGCTCTTTCTTTAAGTCGGCTAATTGAGCAGCTTTATCTTTTGGTTTGCTGGTGCAGGCTGCGAACAGCAATATTGCGCCAGAGAAATATATTATTTTTTTCATGTCTTATTGTATATTATCGTCTAAGGTTTAATTTTATTTAATACGTCCGTATGCTTTGTCCAAATCAACTTTGCTCACCAGGGCGTCATATAGCCCCTGTATGTACGAATTATCTGCCTGCGTAACATCAGTTTGGGCCTGGGTAACTTCAATGCTTGAACCCACTCCCTGCTCATATTTAATTTTCGCTACCCTGAGTACCTCTTCTGCCAGGGCCATGTTCTTTTTTTGGTCGTTAAGCGTTTGCAATCCGTTTATATAAGAAACGCGTGCCTGGCTAACCTGCAGGTTTATCGTGTTTTTCATATCATACATATCGTTTTCAGATTTTAACACTGTTATTTGTGATTGCCGCAATTGGTTAACATGCTGCCATCCTGTAAAAATAGGAATGGTTAAATTAAGGCCTATGTAAGCAGATGGATAATCTGCCGAATATAAACTGCTAAAGCTATTACTTTGATATGCCGGGGCATAACTTGCATTGGCGGTCAACTTTGGCAAAAACTGTCCTTTTTTTAGTTTTACATCATACCGGTCTAATTTATTTTCAGTTTCCAGCAAACCGTATTCAATGCGGTTGCGATACACAGTTGTATCATTTGTCGGATCAATTGTACTTGCATCCAGTTGAATGTCTTCAAGTTTATCTTTAAGCGTTAAATTTTTTTCAATTGGCATTCCCATTTGAAATTTTAATAATTGATAATTTAAGGCCAACAACCGGACGGTATTTTCCCTGTTAGTAACCAATGAGTTATATTGAACCGTTAAACGGTCAACATCAATTTTTTCAACAAAACCCTGTTTATTACGGGCTGTGGTTTCGTCTAATTGTTGTTTAATCTCGTCAATATTTGCCTGTAGTAATTTTAGCTGCTGTACACTAACTAACACCTGGTAATAGGCTTTTGTTACATTTACATTTGCTTCTATTTTTGTACGGGTGAAACTGCGGTCATAAAGTTCCTTGTAAGTTTTGCGACCCTCTAAACCAACAATAAAGCTTGGGTCAAAAAGTAGCTGGGTTGCAGTGATGCCTAAATTTGAATTAAATTTTTGCGTAAAATTAACCGGGGTTAACCCCGCACCCGCTGGAACTACTATTGGGTTGCCGCTTCCATTTTTAACGCCCTCTTTAGCCAATACCCCATAAACCAATGGCGTAATAAAATCAGGGAATAAGATCACAGGAGTTTTAAGGTAATCCTGGAAACTGGCCGTACCACTAACCTGAGGGTACCCCTGCCCTATTATTTCCTTTACATGATAACCTGCACTGGTTACATCCAGGTTTGCGTTAATTACATCGTGCTGGTGATTGTAGGCATAGTTTATACAATCAGCCACCGTAAAATTATATGCAGTATCCGCTGGCGCCTGTTGTGCAAAGCTGGTTGAGGCTATTGCACCTATTAGTGATATTATTGATATTATATATTTCATTTTAGTTTGTGATTCGTTTGTATTACAATTATTAAGCGCTGATTTGGACATTATCCTCAAAATAAATTATTGCAGGTGACAACCCTATGTCAGCAGTTTTTATTCATCATAAATATTTTTATACTTGTTCAATAGTTTATAACCTTTAAGGGTGCAAATACCGTAGCTAAAATGCTCGTTAAACTGCTGTTGCACCCTCCAGGTGTTAAATTCAGCTACCGGGAATATATTGGCGTTGAAACCCAATTCAACCTGGTTTACGCGCATACGGGCTATTATTTTTACATCAATTTCGGGCCTTATATAGCCTTGTTTTATCCCTTTTGTTAAAAGTTCCTGTAAAGTTTGCACCAGCACACCTGATTTAAAATTCTGGAAATGTTTCCAGGCATCCGGATGGTATTTCTGCATATCATGTATCACTATCGGGTTAATCCTTGAAAAAATTTCTTCTGAACATTTCATCATATTGATCATTTCTTCAATCACATTTCCCGATTGGCTGATGATGGCGCTCATATTGTCCTCATCCTCCTGCAGCTTTTTCTTAACCAAAGCTATTACCAATTCGTTTTTATCTTTAAAAAACTGGTAGATGGTCTTTTTCGACATGCCTAAGTGTTTGGCTATATCGTCCATCGTTACGCTTTTGATCCCTGCTGTTAAAAACAGTTCCTCGCCGCCTTCTATTATTCTTTCTGTTTGACTCATTGACTTTCAGGGTCAAAACTATGGAAACATTTTTAGATTTCAAAGTTTCCATCGGAATTTACGTTTGCCTGACAAATCTTGTAAGAAGTGGCAGCGGAAAGTAGCAGTAGCAGCAAAATAGTAGCAGGTTTCAGTAGCAGTAGCCGTGGCTTGTTCAAGTGGTTACCTGCTAACTGCTATTAAAGCCTTCCAGCTGCCACGGCCACTCAAAACTGCCAATGCCTTTAAAAGCTGCCTCTGAAATGTTTATCTTTGTCAAAAATCAAATTCAACAATTCACTAATTCAACAATTCACTAATTCACTAATTCACTAATTAACATGACGCTCACACCTCTTTCAGCAATTTCCCCCGTTGACGGGCGGTACCGTAACACAACAGCCGGGCTGGCTGCATATTTTTCGGAATACGCGCTGATCAAATACCGGGTGTTTGTTGAAATTGAATACTTCATAGCATTGTGCGAACATCCATTGCCCCAATTACAAAACTTTGATAAAAATGCAACGGAAAAGTTACGGGATATCTACAAAAATTTTAATGAGGCTGATGCTGAAAGTATAAAACTGATAGAAAAAACAACTAATCACGATGTTAAAGCAGTTGAATACTTTATTAAGAAGGAATTTGATAAACTTGGCCTTGAAGAGTACAAAGAGTTCATTCATTTTGGATTAACGTCGCAGGATATTAACAATACTGCAATACCATATACTTTTAAGCTGGCTTTAAATGATACCTACTATCCTGCCATTAATGAATTGGTTGACGTTTTAAAAAAGTATGCCGCTGATTGGGGAAAAGTATCTATGCTTGCACATACCCACGGGCAGCCGGCATCGCCAACCCGTTTGGGAAAAGAAATACAGGTATTTGTTGAACGATTGGAAAACCAGTTGAATTTATTAAAGCCTATACCCTATTCCGCCAAATTTGGGGGCGCTACAGGTAACTTTAACGCACATCATACCGGTTACTCGGGCATTGACTGGAAAGCTTTCGGCAATCATTTTGTGAATGATATTTTAGGCTTAAACAGGTCGCAGTTTACTACACAGATAGAGCATTACGATAATTTTGCGGCTCAATGTGATGCATTAAAAAGAATAAACAATGTATTGATTGACCTAAACAGGGATATGTGGGCCTATATCTCCATGAACTACTTTAAGCAACTTATAAAAGCAGGTGAAATAGGTTCATCGGCTATGCCGCATAAAGTAAACCCGATCGATTTTGAAAATTCAGAAGGCAATTTAGGCATTGCGAATGCTTTGTTTGAGCACTTTGCGGCTAAACTCCCAATTTCGAGGTTACAGCGTGACCTTACCGATTCTACCGTATTGCGTAATATCGGTGTCCCTGTAGCGCATACACTGATAGCCATCAAATCAACGATAAAGGGTTTAAACAAACTGCTTTTGAATACAGATGCTATAAATGCCGATCTTGAAGCCAATTGGGCGGTTGTAGCCGAAGCAATACAAACCATTTTGCGCCGTGAGGGCTATCCAAATCCCTATGAGGCATTAAAAGATCTTACCCGCACCAACCAGCAAATTAATGCAGAAACAATTGCGGTTTTTGTGGATGGCTTACAGGTTAGCGATACCATTAAAGAAGAAATTAAAAGAATAACGCCTTCGAATTATACGGGTGTTTGATGTGCAGATTTCAAATGTGCAGATGTGCGGATTTCAAATGTGCGAATTAAAAAATTAAAAGCATCTGCACATCTATAATTCGCACATCTGCACATTATCATACCCAGGTCATAACAAATTTATAAAGGTATTTAAATCAAAAAGCTAATTAACTTTGTTTGTTAGTTTAATTAAGAAATAAAATGAACATCAACGTATATACAGAATCAACCCCTAACCCGGCAACAATGAAGTTCATTGTGAACAAGTTGCTGATTAACGGGAGCGCCGACTTTGCCACAAAGGAAAGCGCCGAAAAATCGCCTTTTGCAAAAGAGTTGTTTAAGTTTTCATTTGTAAACGGCGTTTTCTTTGCCAGTAATTTTGTTACGGTAACCAAATTTGAAGATGATAGCTGGGATGACCTGTTGCCAATACTTAAAGAGTTTGTAAAAGGTGCTGTTGAATCAGAATTAAAGGTACATGATGAGGAACCAACTGAAGCAGGTGATTTCGAAGGCACAGATACCGAGGTAAAAATACAACAGATATTAAACGATTACGTGCGCCCTGCCGTTGAACAGGATGGCGGCGCTATTACCTATAAATCATATGACGCAGGGGTTGTTACTGTAGAATTGCGCGGATCGTGCAGTGGTTGCCCGTCTTCAACAGTTACCCTAAAAGCAGGCATTGAAAATCTGTTAAAACGTATGGTGCCGGAAGTTACTGAAGTGGTATCTGAAGCTCTTTAGATTGTGATTTCACCGATTTTAATAAGTGATTTCACGATTACTTGCGGTATTGCAAACATTATCGGTGAAATCATTTTTCAAAAATCGGTGAAATCATCGGAAATATTTTTGAATAGTATCCAGCATTTCTTTTGTTATCTTACCATTGGTAGCAATTAGTTCTCGTGTGTTAAGACATTCATCCCCGCCTTTAAAGTTAACCACCTCTCCCCCGGCCTGGCGGACTATGACAATACCCGCTGCAACATCCCAGGCATTTAAATTGTATTCGTAATAACCGTCGAACCTGCCGCAGGCGGTATAGGCCAGGTCGACAGCGGCTGAACCAAGACGCCTTAAGCCGTGGCAGCTTCTCATTAATTCAGTAAATATTTCAATATAAGCAGGCTGTTTTTTAAAGTCATAGTAAGGAAAACCTGTCGCCAATAAACTTTTATCAAGGGTTGGGCAACCGCTTACTTTAATTTCGTGACCATTCAAAAAGGCCGGTGAGCCTTTCCAGGCATAAAAACATTCATCCTGGTTAATTTCATAAACGACGCCCAGAATCAGTTCATCAAATTCCTGTAAAGCAATACTTACCGAATAAACCGGCAGACCATGTATAAAATTGGTTGTACCATCAAGCGGGTCAATTATCCAGTTGTATCTTTCGCCGGTTTTGTTTATGGTTTTTTCTTCGGTTATAAAACCTGCTCCGGGTACGACCGTTTTTAATCCGGCGACAATTTTTTCCTCAGCAGTTTTATCAACGTAAGATACAAGATCGTTTAACCCTTTAATTTCTATTTTATCGGGCGTAAAAGTTTTTCTTTGTTGCCTGATAAATTCCCCGGCTTCTTTAGCAATTTCAATTACTTTTTGGATAACTTGTTCCGGTTGCATGGTGTCTTAATGATAAGCTGAACGAGAAAAATTTATGTACAAAGTAACTTAAAAAAAACAAGCTTAAGGCAGCTGCGGGCCGCGCAACAAGCGGATCCATATGCAACGACTGGATAAATAATTTTAAAACAGCCAGGTTAGCAAAATAACCTATTATAGCAACAGATATAAACCTGAAAAATTGCTTATAAGGCGGTAATTTTGATTCTGAAAAAACAAAGTACCTTGTTATCAGGAAATTTGTGAGCACGCCAAGAAAAAAAGAAATGGAAAAAGAAAGCGTGTAATTGCGGACAGTATAAAAAAGGATATGATAAGTTTTTTGAGTAAGAAATTTGTGATAAAGAAAGTAAAAGGCCGACATATCAACCAAAAAACCTATCCCTGCAGAAAAGACAAACCGTATAGCCTGGTTTTTTAATAATTTATTACCCAGTGTTATACTATCCATGTTTGGTTGCCGTCATTTTCTTATTTAATTGCGTATAACATAAAACAGCCCCCCCTAATACCATAAAAATAGAGATTAATTCGGCCTGCGTAAAGCTTATCCCTGCTACGTGGTACTTGGTATTAACACGTATCAGTTCAATAAAAAAGCGCTCGACTCCGGCTAATATCATGTATATACCAAACAATATACCCGGCGCTTTTATCTTATTGCGGATACTCCATAAAAAGAAAAATAAGAGTATGCAAACAACTGATTCGTAAAAAGATGTCGGGAATACGGGGATGGCCAGCTCGTGGCAATATTTTCCGACGCAGTTCATCATTTGCACCCCTTCGTCGTTAACATTATGGGGAAACTTGAACGCCCACACCCAATCGGGCGCCCAACTTAACCAATGAGGTTTAGGCGCTAAATTATTAATCCCCCAATCGCCATCGCCAGACATTTGGCAACCAATGCGGCCTATGCCATAAGCCAGCATCATACCGGCGGCGCCAATATCCAGCATATCCAAAGGCTTAATATTATGATTTCGCGCTATATATAAAACTGCCGCTCCTCCGCATATTAAACCACCGTAAAATGTAAGGCCGCTAAACCCCACAAGCATACCGACAGGGTCTTTCAAAAAATCCCCCCAGTTCTCTAATGCGTTAAATATTTTGGCGCCGGCAAATCCCCAAACAGCGGCCCAGAGCAAAATACTGCCCATCAGTTCGCTTGGATGAACACTTACCTTTTGGGTTTTAGGTTCCGGTAATTGTTGTTTTTTACTTTCATAATATGCCCAGTAAGCAAAGGCAGCGCCGCCAATTATCCCTCCTATCCAGTTACCGCGCAGGGATAAAATAAAGCCCTGTGTATCATCTAACAGCAGTTTATAATTAAGGATAGAATCAACTAATTTATAAAATAAAATAAATCCAAAAACGCCATTGCCGACAAGCTCGCCTATTGATGCAGGCGCGCCTATAACTATTGTTTTTTCGTATTTGTGTATATAACCTAATTTTTCTTTACGCTTAAACTCCTGTGTAAAAGCCCAATAAGCAGCCATAAAGGCTATTGCGACAAAAAATCCAAAAGACTGAATGGGCAATGGAATATTAAGGCCGGTAAGGTATTGGATAAGCGAAGAAATGGTTGGGAACATCGGTTAGTATTTTGGCGCAATATAGGGGTTAATGAGCTAATATTTCTTCGCTTTCTGTAATTTCAACATCACCATCCGGTGAAATTTCTATTAATAGGATTGTTTTTAATTCGTTTACCAGCACAGGGTCGTATTTGGTTTTTACTTTTACATAATTACGGGTAAAACCATGCATAAAACCCTCTTTAATATCACCTTCAAACAACACTTCAGCTGTTTTATTTAGCTGCCTTTCATAAAATGCCCTGCGTTTTTTATCCGACAGTATATGGAGCATTTTACTTCGTTCAGCCCTTGTTGATCCCGGCACAACGCCTTCCATTTCAGCCGCCAATGTATTTTCCCTTTCTGAATAGGTGAACACATGCAGGTACGAAACGTCCAACCCGTTCAAAAAATTATAGGTATCAATAAAATCTTCGCGTGTTTCACCCGGAAAGCCAACTATCACATCAACGCCGATGCAGCAATCAGGCATCAGCTGTTTAATTTTGGCCACACGATTGGCGTATAACTCGCGTTTATACCTGCGGCGCATCAGGCCTAATATTTTATCAGACCCTGATTGCAGCGGAATATGAAAATGCGGCACAAAACGTTTTGAACTTGCTACAAACTCAATGATCTCATCAGATAATAGGTTTGGTTCGATAGAGGATATGCGTATCCTGTTAATGCCCTCTACCCCATCCAATGCCTTAACCAGGTCAAAAAATTTATCAAGGCGCTGTCCCTCCCTTATACCAAAATCGCCAAGGTTTACGCCGGTTAATACAATCTCTTTTACCCCGGAAGCGGCAATTTCCCTTGCCTGATCAAGCACATGTTCAATAGTATCGCTCCTGCTGTTGCCACGTGCCAAAGGTATCGTGCAAAAGGTACAGGAATAATCACAGCCATCCTGTACTTTTAAAAAGGTGCGCGTACGGTCGCCAAATGAATACCCGGATATAAACGATTTTGCTTCTGATACCGGCTGGTTATAAACCAATGCCTTGGGATTTTTAGTAAGGTCGCTGATGTAATCAACGATCTGGAATTTTTCAGCCGCACCCAAAACCATATCAACACCCGGTATTTCGGCAATTTCTTTTGGTTTTAGCTGGGCATAACATCCAACGATGGTGACATAAGCGTTCGGGGAGATTTTCAACGCTTCCTTTACTACTTTTTTACACTTCTTATCAGCGTTGTCAGTTACTGAACAGGTGTTTATCACATATACATCAGGCGTATCGGTAAAATCAACGGTATCAAAACCGGCTTTAATAAAAAGGCGGCCAATAGTGGAAGTCTCCGAATAATTCAGTTTACAGCCTAATGTATAAAATGCGACCTTTTTGTTCATTTTGAAGGTGCAAAGGTAATTGTTTGATTTCGGATTTCGGAATTTCGATTTCGGATTTAAAAAGAAGGCAGTTTGAACAAGATTTTCAGGGTTAACGATGCTTTATGATTTCTCCAATTTTAAATTTTTAATAATTCCGAAATCGAAAATCCGAAATCCGAAATTATTCCCCCTCATTCCACCTATAACTCTCATTATCCAACCCCATCAAATCAATAACCCTGTTAACTACGGTCATTGCCAGTTCTTCAATAGTTTGCGGCTTGCTGTAATAGGATGGTATTGCCGGGCAGATTATACCACCTGCTTCGGTAACTGTTTGCATATTGCGGATATGAATGAGGCTTAAGGGCATATCCCTGGCCACCAGTATAAGCTTTCTGCGCTCCTTTAATATAACATCAGCAGCGCGGCTGATCAAATCATCAGATACCCCGCTTGCGATCCTTCCAAGCGTACCCATAGAGCAAGGAATAATAACCATAGTATCAAACTTTGCCGATCCGGAGGCAAATGGCGCCATGAAATCGTTTTTTTTATAAAATTTGAACGGATACTTATTATAATCTTCATTATCCAGTTCAAATTTCCAAACCTCTTTAGCATTATCCGACATCACTACCGCTGTTTCGGTAATTTGCCCGCTAAGCTGCTGCAACTTTCCTAAAAGCAATTTTGCATAAATTGCACCACTGGCGCCGGTAATAGCTATAACAATCTTTTTCTTCATATCCGTACGAACACACCTTGCCGGTCAAACCTTAAGTCAAATTGCCGAAATTTCACCAGGCGTTCCGATGGAACGCTTTTAATGGTATTTATTATTTCTACCAACCAAACGTCCCGATGGGACGTATTTATGATTGGAAAGAAACGTCCCTTCGGGACGTTTGGTCGGTAGCAGAATAAAAAAGGGTCGAATATAAATACTCGACCCTACATCTACCTATGAAAAACATGCCCTTGAGAGGGCAATACAAATATAACAACAGTTTTTCAATTTTTAAACAATTTGTTAAAATAAATTTAACCCGCTTTAGGGTAATTTTTTTCAATCAGCGTTTGGATAATACCATCAACCAAACCAACAGTTGGGACATAAATATTCTTAATGCCAGCACATTTCATAACAGTCAGGTATATTTCGCAGGCCGGTATAATTACATCCGCCCTGTCAATGTTCAAACCCAGCACGTTAATCCTGTCTTTTAATGAAAATGAGTTTAAGTAATTATAAAGCGACTTAAGTTTACCAAAGCTTAATGGTGCGTTATCCTTTTCTTCGGATAGTTTGTATAGTTTATTAATATTACCGCCCGTGCCAATGCCCGAAATTACTTTAAACTGACGTGTATTTTCCCGTATAAAATCTTTCATTTCGTTCCAGCTTTCTTCCGTATCCTGGTTATCAAGCATCCTGATCGTCCCGATATTGAATGATCTTGACGCCCAAAGTTCCCCCGCTGAAAATAATGACAATTCTGTGCTGCCGCCCCCTACATCAACATATAAATAGTTTTTACTCTTATCAATACTTTGATCAGCATGACTGGCATAGATCATCCCGGCTTCTTTTTGACCATGCACAATTTCCAAATCAACATTAGCCTCATCTTTTATCCGTTTCACTACATCCGGTCCGTTTTTAGCCTCGCGCATAGCCGAAGTGGCATAAGCCATATAATCTGTAACTTTATAAACGTCTATCAGGTTACGAAAGGCCTGCATTGTTTTTACAAGATCGATCGCCTTTTTGTCAGAAAGGTGATGTTCCAAAAACGCGTCATCGCCGAGGCGCAGGGGTACCCGGATCAGCGTATTTTTTTTAAACGAAATTGATCCGTTGTTTTCAATTATGTCGGCAATAAGCAATCTTACTGCGTTTGAACCTATATCAATTGCGGCGTATCTCAATTTATTTGTTTTTAAGGTAATTGTAAATGTCAACTTGTGCCCTATGCGGCACATCAGAGCGGGTCTTATGGTATTTGTTTGTGTTGTGGCTGTTTATTTCGCGTGATTTGGTATTATCCTCCAACTGGATATTAATAATATCCCTTACTTCCTTTCGCAGTTGGTCATCATATATCGGGAAACCAACCTCAACACGGGTATCAATGTTGCGTGTCATAAAATCTGCGGAGGTAAGATAGATCAGTTCATCGCCGCCGTTGCAATAAATATGCACCCTTGAATGTTCAAGGTACTTGTCAATTATGCTTATTACTTCAATGTTTTCACTATGTCCTTTAAGCCCGGCAATCAAGCAACACATCCCTCTTATTATCAATTGAACTTTAACCCCGGCATTATTTGCCTGGTATAATTTGGCTATTAATTGTTCGTCGGCCAGGCTGTTCATTTTTAATATCATGTAAGCTTTTTTACCGGCTTTTGCGTTCTTTATTTCATTGTCAATAAGCTTATAAATAGCAGGTCGCGAATCTATTGGCGATACAATTAAACTTTTTAAACCTTTAGGCAAAAGGTTTTTATTTAATGCTTTAAAAATATTTACCAGGTCACCGGTAATTTTCTTGTTTGCAGTAAGCAGGGTATGATCGGCATACATTTGGGCCGTCCGCTCATTATAATTCCCCGTTGATAAACATGCATAATATTCCATTTTACCTTTTTCGAGCCGCGCAATTAAGCATATCTTAGAATGCACCTTATAACCATCAATACCATAAAGCACGTTAACCCCTTCTTCTTCAAGCCTTCTGCTCCATGAAATATTATTCTGTTCATCAAACCTTGCCCTTAGCTCAACAAGACAGGTTACTTTTTTACCATTTTTTGCAGCATTTATCAACGCGTGCATTACTCTTGAATTTTCGGCCAGCCTGTAAACAGCTATGCTGATCTCTTTCACTTTGGGGTCGATTGCTGCTTCCCTTAAAAAATGGATCACATAATCGTAAGATTGATATGGCGTGCTTATCAAATAATCTTTTTTAGCTACCATGCCCATTAAACTTTTACCAAAAGATAATCCATCAACAGATAAAGGGATATTTTTTTCATATTCCAGTTCGCGGCGGCCTACATTGGGGAAAGCAATGAAATTTTTAAAATTATGATAACGGTTGCCCGGGATAAGGCTTTCGCCATGCAGGCCCATTTTACTTACCAGGTACTTTAACATATCCAGCGGCATTTCCGAATCGTACAGCAGGCGCATAGGTTTGCCCTTACGACGTTTTTGCAAGCTTTTTGATAATGAATCGATAAATTTTTCGCTTACCTCTTTATCGAGGTCAAGCTCCGCATCGCGGGTAAGCTGTATAGAGTAGGCTTCAATAGTGTCGTGTTCAAAAATGAAAAAAATATCTTCAAGGCTATACCTGATGATATCATCTAAAAGGATAATAAATTTCAGGTCATGTGTTTCAGGTAAAACGATGAACCTCGACACGGTATCCGGAAATTCAATTAAAGCAAGTTGTGATTCCTTGCCTTTGGTAAGTTTAACAAAAAAGTAAATAGCGCGGTCCCTTAGTTCCGGCAATTGTAAAGATTCATTAAGCATTATGGGCACTAATGTGGCCAGCAGCTTTTCCCTGAAATATTGTTTTACAAATTCCCCGCGGCTTACGTTAAGTTGTTTATCGTTAAGGATAAATATTTTTTCTTCCGCCAGTTGTTTTACAATGATGTTCTCGTACAGGTTGTTGAATTTACGCTCCTGTCTTACAACAATGTTTTTTATCTGGTTTAATATCTTTTTGGGGTTGTACCCTAAAATTTCCTTTGCTTTTTCGTTCAGGTTTGATAAACGGCTAAGTGTAGCCACTCTGACACGATAAAACTCATCCAGGTTTGATGAAAATATCGCTAAAAACTTTATCCTGTCAATTAATGGTACTGTTGGGTCGGCAGCCTCCTGCAAAACCCTGTCATTAAAATATAACCAGCTAATTTCCCGGTTTATTATTGGCACTTGTTTATTATCCATATAAAAAGACAGGCTTTTCAGCCTCATTTACAAATCTGCTTATTTAAATGTTAAGTTAATATTAACTCATTGGTTTTTTTGTAGTTAATGTTTAATAGTTCATAGTTGGAATCTGCGAGATGGGTTGAATGTTTTCGAAGCGTAAGATATCTCTTTACCATGAACTATGAACCATCAACTATGAACTGATATTTTTACCATCAACTATGAACTATGAACCATTAACTATAACTATTTTTGTCCCTCACCAAACAAACCTCAATATGCCAACCTTTGATATAGTAAGCAAATTAGACGGCCAAACGCTGGATAATGCCGTCAATACCGCGAAAAAAGAAATTTTAAACCGCTACGATTTCCACGACAGTAAAAGCACTATCGACCTCGATAAAAAAACCAATACGCTAACGGTTGTTACCGAAAACGATATGCGCCTGAAAGCCATCCAGGATTCAATCATTGGGCGCATGGTAAAACAGCACCTTGACCCAAATGCGCTTGATTTTGGCAAAGAACAATACGCATCGGGCAATATGATCCGCAAGGAGATAAAAATAAAAGAAGGCATTGATAAAGAAGCCGCCAAAAAGATCGTTAAAAAGATAAAGGACAGCGGCTTAAAGGTGCAAGCCTCTATTATGGATGACCAGGTGCGTGTGCAAGGCAAAAAAATCGATGACCTGCAAGCCGTGATCAGCCTTTGCCGGAGTGATGATTTTGGGCAGCCTTTGCAGTATATTAATATGAGAGATTGATTGGATTTACGATTTTAGAATTACGATTTACGATTTTTGAATGCGGATTTGGTTTAAAATGATAGTTGAGGGTTAATAAAATCATTAAGTTACCATAACAGTTTAAGACCTTCAACGGCCGTTCAGGTGTGCCACCTCTTTGCTGGCCCGGCACACCCCACCCTTCTGTCAAATATTCGCTAAATACCTGTTTGTCATTTATTTATCCGCGCTGAACCCTCACACCGGCAAATTTATTACTGTTTAAAATACGGGCTTTTTTTCGTGTAAAATCCATCACTTTTGATAGATTTAGTGTTAAAAAAATGCTTGTTATTGTCAATTTTGATGCAAAATTATTGCTGTGCCAACTGTGTCCCAACTGTGCCAACCAACCTGGCACGGCACAGCAGCGCAAATTGGCGTTCGCGGCTTGATTCGCATTAATCATTTGCCTTTCTTACCACCAGCACCTTATCACCAACACCCTCCGGAACAATTATTTTGCGATCAGTAAATTTATAAGCGCTTAGTTTCTTTCCGGTGGTAACATCCATCCATTCTGCGGTATAGTTGCCTTTAGGTAAGTTTAGCGTTATAGGATAGGATTTTATAGCAATATGCTCCATGTAAACCAGCCACAGCGTTTTGCCATTGCTTAAGGTTTCGGTAGTTGCCCCTGGCGAGGAAATAACAATTGATTGGTCGGGGCTTAGTTTTGCAAGGTTAAATCCGTCAAAAAAATGTTTTAATATCCCAAACTCCTTGCGTAAAGCAGGGCTGCCGCCGCCGGGTGCTGTGTAAGAAACGTCCTGGCCTGTTTCTCCACCGATTGAGAATGAGTAATCCAATTGGTTAAACAACCCGCCGCCGGCCATTAAAAAACGCCAGGCTTGCCGGCGGTATGTAAGGTCATCATGCCCTGCAAACCCTGTTTCATTAAAGCCGATCACCTTGTTTAAATAAAAATTTTCGCTAACCGCTTTTGGCAATGCATAATGAAAATTGAATATGGAAATATTGGGGTCGGGATCAGTTACCGGGTATTGAAAGTTGGATATGTTTTGGGAGATCAGGTGTTTAACAGGAAGGTGGCTTTCTTCATCCTTTATCCAGCCGGAAACTTTACGCTGCCACTTATTTGAACTTTGTGCAACAATTTCCAGGCTGTTCCTGAAATCTTTTGGGTCGCCATATTCATTATATAAAATAACGGTATCCTTTAACGTGGCATAGGGCTCATTCTGCACTTCGAAATAAAAGTTAGGAAATGAATTTAGTTCGTGCACCAGTTTCTTAACATACTTTTCCTGGTAGGCCAATATATTCCCGTTCATAAGCGAATTTACAAGGGAAGATTTTACACTATCAGTATGGTTTATATTGTTGTTTCTATTTAAGGCGCTGTATTGCCAACCGGTTTGATAATAGGAAGAAAACAAATTAACTTCAACAATCACCCCGTTTTTTTCGGCTTCGGTCATAAATTGTTTTAAACGCGTAAAATAGGCATCGTCCCATTGGTCAAGGTCGAATTTATTGCCGCCGAGGTTAAATCCAGGCACATTGCTTCGTTTCCATGGTAATAAAAGGTTTGCTTCTGCAGGGGCAAGTGTATTTTTCTTTATGCCGAAATCTCCCGGTTTTTCAATATAAGCACCGGTAAATAGCCTGGTTATATTAAGCCCGTCTTTGGCGATAGTTTGGAGGTAGGTTTTATAATCAAATGCAGTATTAATTACTGAACCATAATGTTCACCGGAACCAACCAATATGGTGGTTTTTCCATTATATAAAAAGTAATGCGGGTTTGAAGGGCTTAGTTGAAGGGCATTTGACTGTGCAAGAACCGAATTGGTTAGGACTGTTAAAGTAAATGATAATAATATTAAAAAGGGTTTCATTTCGTTGAGCTAATTGGTGCTTAAACATAGCAACAAATACTAATAAAAAAAAGCCGCTCCTTGCGGAACGGCCTTCTCAAACTAAACCAAACTTATTATGAAAAAATTCTTTTTATTTAGGGTTTCGGATTTATTTATTTCGGAATTCGGAATGTCAAATGCGGAATTATTTTTTTCCTTCCGACTCCTGACTTCCGATTTCGGACTTCCGACTTACTTCACAGCTATTTCTCTTGATTGAATCTTAGCTTCTTCTTTTTTAGCCACATTGAGCTTTAATATACCATCGGTATATTCAGCATCAATTTTAGCCTGATCTGCAGTTTCAGGTAAAGTAAATGACCTGGTGAATGAGTTGTAACTGTACTCACGTTTGCTGAATTTTTTACCTTCTTCAACGTTTTCAGTTTTCTTATCAGCAGACACGCTTAATACGTTTTTATCAATGCTGATTTTAAAATCTTCTTTCTTTAAGCCTGGGGCAGCAAGTTCAATATGAAATTCGTTTTCAGTTTCTGCAATGTTTACTGCAGGTACACGGGTAGCTAATTTGTCGCTTAAAAACGAATCATTCAATATTGAATCGAATACATCGCTAAAAAATGGGTTAACCACGCGGTTTTTTTGTCCGTTTGCAAGTTTTACTAAAGTCATTTTTATATCCTCCTAAGTTTTTCTTTTATTTATCTTCGCCAATCATTTATCAAGTGTTGTACCAACACTTAAAATGAACACCAAGGCGGACATTGTGTCTGCTATGGTGATTTCAAACAGACAATATGGCATATCATGGCTGAAAAACTATCAGATTATAAATACAAAACCCCAATAGCGATCCGTTTTTCGGATATTGATGCAGTGGGGCATGTGAACAATGCAATTTATTTAACCTACTTTGAAGAAGCGCGGATTAAGTACTGGCGTGAAATAGTTGAGTGGGATATGAGCGAAAATGGTGTAATTGTGGGCCGGTCTGAGGTCAATTATCTAAAACCTATTATGTTTCATGACGAAATTGAATGTTATGTGCGTACAACGCGCATTGGTAACAGCAGTTTTGATATAATGCACGTACTGGTTAAAATCACCCCGAACGGTCCGGAAATATGTACTACCGGGAAAACAGTTTGCGTAAGTTATAACTATAACGCCAATAAATCAATTCCAATCCCTACTGTTGAACGGCAAAAGATGATTGAATATGACGAGCCGGGGCTGATATTGAATACGAATTGAGTTGATTGGGTTGATTAAGTGAGTGGTTGAATAGGTTAGTTGAGGGGTTGTAAAGGTTTTAATTACAGTTTTCATTTAAAACGATTTAACCTGGGGCATTAGCAGCAATTTTTTATTAAGCTTATTAATACGAGCGATGTGCCCGGTAACCAAAATTGCTAACTGCAGGCAGCCCTCCTTTTTTGTGATCTGTACAGGCCGTGATTTTAGGTATTCCGCCTTTATAATATGATCGACAGCATCTACATTTTCATAATTGGCATCATTAAAAATAATAACAAATAATTTGTCATGGTGTACTTTGTCAATATACCGCTCAAGTAAATTGAACATCAATAAAACAGTTAAAGTAACTAAGGTCGAAACCAGGGAAACGCCATAATTTCCGGACCCTATTGCCATGCCTATTGCAGCGGATATCCATATTACTGCTGCGGTGGTGAGTCCGCTTACTGAAATATTATCTTTAAAAATTACGCCTGCACCAATAAAACCGACACCTGTTACAATATTAAGATTGGCGACCTGGCCTGCGTGCTGGGCCACCATTGTAAATATTGCTGAACCAAGGCATATTAAAATAATGGTTCGGAAGCCGGCCGTTTTATTTTTATACTGGCGCTCCAGGCCCAATAATCCTCCGCATAAAACAGCTAAGCTTATTTTTATCAGATCGGTATCGGTTATAGTAAATATTGAGGTCACTTTTTAATTATTGAATTAGTGAATTTTAAATTTAGCATTTTAGAATCCGAAATCGAAATTCCGATCCGCCAGCTGGCGGACGAAATCAAAATATTTTCCCGGGGTTCAATATACCATTTTTATCAAATACTTGCTTAATGCCGCGCCATAGTTCAAAGTGTGTATTGGTATATTTTATGGGCATAAAACCTTTTTGAACCAAACCAATGCCGTGTTCACCTGATAGTGTGCCGCCCAAAGATACGGTTAGCTCAAATATTTCTTTTATGCCGTCCTTTAGCTTGTTATCCCAGTCATCGTCGCTCATTTTACCTTTTAATATATTTACATGAACATTGCCATCGCCGGCATGGCCATAACATACTGATTCAAAGCCATATTTAAGGCCTGTTTCTTTTATCCCTTTAATTAATTGGGGCAGGCTGGCACGCGGCACCACCGTATCTTCTTCTTTATAAATTGAGTTTGATTTTACCGAAACCGCCATTGTCCGCCGCATCCGCCATAGCTCCTCTTTTTGGGCCGATGTATCTGCAAATAGTACATCTTTGCAATCAAAAGTTTCCAAAACATGGTTAATTTTTTCGCAGTCAGAAAATATTACGTCCTGGTTAGTGCCGTCAACCTCGATCAATAAAAATGCTTCAATGCCATCTTTTAAATCGAAAGCAATGCCGTCATGCTCCTTTACCCACTCCACTCCTCTTCGCTCCATAAATTCAAGGGCCGATGGAATAATTCCCGCCCTGAAAATTGCCGAAACCGCCCCGCAAGCAGCCTCGATTGAGCTAAACGCTGCTAAAAGTAATGCATCCAATGTCGGGCGGGGAATGAGCTTAACAACAATTTTAGTAATGATACCCAAAGTCCCTTCGGAACCTATCATTAACTGTGTTAAATTATAGCCCGATGCATATTTTAAGGTATTTGCCCCTGTCCAAATAATTTCACCGGATGGCAACACTACTTCCAGGTTCAGGATATATTCGCGTATAGTACCATATTTAACCACCCTTGGGCCACCGGAGCCATGCGAAACATTCCCCCCAATAAAACAACTCCCTTTACTTGCCGGATCAACAGGGTAATACAAACCTTTAGCTGCCACCTGGTCCATAAATTCTTCGGTTACAACGCCGGGTTCAACTGTCGCCTGCAGGTTTTGCTCATCAATAACCAAAACCTTGTTAAATCTTTCCATCGCGATAAGCAAACCACCCATTACGGGTAAAGCGCCGCCGCTTAAACCAGTACCGGCTCCCCGGGGCGTTACCGGTATAAAATGCTCATTACAAAGCTTCATTAATGCCGAAACTTCCTGCGGTGACTTTGGCTTTGCAACTACTTCAGGGTAATAGTGCAAGTCTTCCGTTTCGTCATGACTATATTTTTCAAGAGCGGTATGGTTGGTTATAACAGCATCCTCTCCTACTATTAATTTTATAGCGGCCAGTATTTCACCTGTTATTTTGTTGTAGGGCATAATATTATTTATATTTTGTCTGAACCAGGATTAAGCATATTTTAAAGATTTTTTTGATGAATATTCGGATATCCAAGGAATCCCTAAAATCTGCTTAATCCCGGTTCAGACAGTTATTACAATTTTTGAATATTCAACCCTTCCCTCAAACGGCGGGTTTAGTTTTTTCATGGTTACCTGTACCTTTTTAATAAACGGGTACTTCCTTTTTACTTCATCAGCAATCGACTGGGCAACCGTTTCAATCAGTTTTCGGGTATGTTTCATTTCAGCCGCCACTACTTTATAAAGCTGTTCATAATCAACGGTATTCGCAATTTTATCTTCTTTCAGGTCGTGGACGGGTATAAAATCCACTTCCACATCAACAACGAATTTTGTCCCTAATTTTTGTTCTTCGGGATAAAATCCATGATAAGAAAAAAATTCGGCACCGTGAATGGCTATAGTAATCATTCTTCAAAAATAGTTTTTTTTTAATGCGGAACGCGAAAGTTCGATTTTGGAATTTCGAAATGAGGATTGCATTGGTTAATTCCGAAATCGATCCGCTGATTAGCGAACGAATTCCGAAATTCAAACTATCTTTGCCCACCAATTATATTATATATGTCTAAAAAAGATCTTTTTGAATCGCCTGATTATTACCAGTTAGATGAATTACTTAGCGATGAGCATAAGCTGATACGTGCAACGGTAAGGGATTGGGTTAAAAAAGAAGTAAGCCCCATCATTGAGGATTATGCACAAAACGCCAAATTTCCAAAGCAATTATTAAAGGGACTTGGTGAAATCGGCGCTTTTGGCCCCACTATCCCCGTGGAGTATGGGGGAGCAGGACTCGATTATATGGCTTATGGCATCATTATGCAGGAGATTGAACGCGGCGATTCAGGGATCAGGTCAACGGCATCTGTACAAGGGTCATTGGTGATGTACCCTATTTATGCTTATGGCTCTGAAGAACAAAAGAAAAAATACCTGCCAAAACTGGCTACCGGCGAACTGATGGGCTGTTTCGGCCTTACTGAACCTGATCATGGTTCTGATCCCGGTGGTATGATCACCAATTTTAAGGATGCCGGCGATCATTATATTCTGAACGGTGCTAAAATGTGGATATCCAATTCCCCGTTTGCGGATATAGCCATTGTTTGGGCAAAGAATGAGAGCGGGAAAATCCACGGATTGATAGTTGAGCGGGGCATGGAAGGTTTTACAACTCCCGAAACGCATAATAAATGGTCGTTAAGGGCATCGGCAACAGGTGAGCTTGTATTTGATAATGTTAAAGTACCTAAGGAAAACCTATTACCAAATGTTGCAGGTTTAAAGGGCCCGCTTGGTTGTCTTAACCAGGCGCGATACGGCATTGCCTGGGGCGCATTAGGGGCTGCTATGGATTGTTATGACACAGCTTTAAGATATGCCAAAGAGCGGAAACAATTTGGTAAACCTATAGCGGCATTCCAGTTACAACAAAAAAAACTGGCCGAAATGATCACCGAGATAACCAAAGGACAGCTGCTTGTATGGCGTTTGGGTACATTAAAAAATGAAAACAGGGCCACCGCTGCCCAAATATCAATGGCCAAGCGAAATAGTGTTGAAACTGCCATTAACATAGCCCGTGAGGCCCGGCAAATACTTGGGGGCATGGGAATAACCGGCGAATACCCGATAATGCGACACATGATGAACCTTGAATCTGTAATTACCTATGAAGGGACACATGATATTCATTTACTGATAACCGGACTGGATATAACCGGTGAAGAAGCATTTAAATAGGATTTCGGAAACTGGCATAACGTGTGCCTTTGGAGATATTCATATTCGGATCTGTTTAATTATTCTGAAGTAAGAAAATTTCAGGTACCCGCATAAGATAACTATCACCTGATCGTTTAATAAATACTATTATTCCCATTTCAATAATTCCTGGCGCCATATTCCTGCTATTATTTATTACCAACAGCAGATTTACTTTCCATTTAACTAAAAAATAATATATATTCAAAATATTTTTTATAAGTAAATTTTTACTTTTACACTTAAGCAAAATTTGTAACCTCTGATTAATAGATGCTTTACTTTAAAAATAGCAGTATTTTAAAATTAGCCGGTTCATCGCCTGCGAGGGTACATTTTGTTTATTCAATAGCTGCCTGTTTGTTATTTCTTTTTTCATGTAACAAACCATCTGATACTATTAATTCCAATTCGGATTATAAAAAAGTTTTAGATTCAGCAAATCATATTTATGATTTACGGAGATTCACAAAAGCTGTACAATATCTTGATTCGGCAACAAACCATTATAAAGATTTAGACCTCCATCAGAAATTTGAGTATTACCAGTTTAATTGCAATTATTTTTTTCATTTTAAAAAAGACAATAATAAATCTATGCGCTATGCAGACAGCATGGTCAGCCTTTTTAATACCCCCGAGAAAAAAATAAAATATATGCCTGACTATGGGGCATCATTTTTTTCGAAAGGGGATGTGCTTTTTGCGGAAAATAAATATAACGAAGCCTATCAATATTTTTACAAGGGTAAACTTATAGCCAAAAAAGATATAAATGACTGTACGCTTAGCGATTATAGTTACCGAATGGGGATGATCATGTATAAACAAGAGCACTTCAGACTTGCTGCAGCCAACTTTAAAAGCAGTTTGCAAGAGACTGGCGTATGTGATTTAACTTTCAGGTCTTTTTACCGAAGGCAAGAATTAATGGACAATGCCGGATTAAGTTACAGTAAAATAAACGAAACAGACAGCGCGATGATTTATTACGCTCAAGGCCTCAATTTTATTGATAAATGGACTGTAAGGTTTAATAATCAAAAAGATTTGCTTGATGTGGCGCGGGCAGTGATATACGGTAATGAAGCAGACATTTATATAAAAGATAACAAATTTCAAACCGCAAAAAAACTGTTAAAAAGAAGCATTTGGATAAATTTAAGGAAAGGCAATGATAACGTAGATGCTGAATTTTCGGAATTAAAGCTTGCCCACATTTATTACCAGGTAGATGAACTTGATTCATTATTAAATTTGCTCAAGACCGTTCGCCCCCAGGTAGATAGTGTTAAGGACAAGGATGCTGAAGCCGACTGGAATTCACTGATGGCAAACTATTTTATCAAAAAAGAAGACCACAAAACAGCGTTAAGTTACTTTATTAAATACGATGCCTTAAAAGATTCGATCGCAAACCGCGATAAAGGGCTTAAAGAGGCCGATATTGCCCAACAGATAAAACGCCTTGAAAAAGACAATGAATTTGATGACCTGAAAAAAAACGTCAGGCAACAGAATTTATATTTAGAAATCGGGACAATATTTGCCGTAATGTTGTTAATTATTCTTTCCCTTATCCTGTTAAATTGGCGAAAATCGAGGAGAAATATAAGAATATTAGGTAGTTTAAATCACCAGATCAATGATCAAAACCATAACCTTGAACGTGCCTTGGAAGAACTTAAATCAAGCAGCCAGGAAAAGGACCGCATATTGCGCACCGTAGCCCATGACCTTAGAAACCCGATTGGCGGTATCGCTTCATTAACCAATGCCATGGCTGATGATGATTATACCGTTCAGCAAAAAGAACTCATACACCTGATAAAAGAAACATCTAACAATTCGCTCGAATTGATTAATGAAATTTTAGAAATAGCAAATAACGGGACGGCGGTAGTAAATAAAGGGTGGGTTGAAATTAATGCGTTATTAAGCAACAGCGTTGATTTATTAAAGTTTAAAGCCGCAGAAAAAGAACAGCAGATCAGGCTGCAGCTTTTGGAAAAACCTGTTGAATTATTTGTCAGCCGCGAAAAAATATGGCGTGTTGTGAGTAATCTTATCAGTAATGCCATAAAGTTTAGTCCGCCAGGGGCACTTATTTATGCAAAGATTACAGACCTCGACGATGAGATAGAAATATCTGTTAAGGATCCAGGAATTGGTATTCCTGAAAACTTAAAAAGTAAAGTTTTCAATATATTCACAGAGGCTAAGAGGTCGGGAACTGCCGGCGAAAAATCGTTTGGACTTGGCCTTTCAATAAGCAAGCAAATTGTTGAGAATCACAATGGCAGAATATGGTTTGAAAACAATACTGAAAATGGGACAACTTTTTATATCAGGTTACCGAAGTTGTGAGGAAGTTCATGGTTCATAGTTGATAGTTCATAGCAGCACAGCGCAAACTTCCATATTTACCATGAACTATGAACCATCAACTATGAACTACCCAAGAAATCCCTATACCAATTCCCTGACGATTTAACGATGCGTTGCTGGGTTTTAAAATCAACATAAATTAATCCAAAACGCGGATGATAGCCTTCGGCCCATTCAAAATTATCAGTAAGCGTCCAGATAAAATAGCCGCTGATTTTATTCCCTTCGCTTTTTGCTTTTAATACCTGCTGTAAATTGGCGTTTAGGTATTCTATTCGTTTAAGATCATTTACCTCGTTTTCTATAACTTCATCCGGGAAAGCTGAGCCATTTTCGGTAATGTATATTTTTTTTATCTGTGGATAGTCATTGAACTTTTTTATCATGTGATAAATGGCAGGCGGGTAAACCTCCCATTTCATGGCTGTTAGCGGTACCTTTCTTTCTTCGGCCTTTACCAGGGTAGCATTAATATAAGGGGTAAATAGCGAGTATTTTACAATTTCGCGCGTATAATTTTGAATTCCGATAAAGTCAAAATCAAATTTCAGGTTATCTTCATCGCCGGGCTGGTAAAACTTTTTAATGTCTTTTAAAACAGGCATTTCGTTTACCGGGTAGCCTAACCCCAAAACAGGTTCAATAAACAGGCGGTTAATCAACGCATCTGCACGTTTTGCAGCGTTTATATCTTTAAGTTTATCAGAATAGGGTTCGATATATGAGCAGGAAAATGTAGTGCCTATTTGTGCGCCGGGCAATAAGCCCCTTAAGACTTTGGCGCCGGCAACCATGCTTAAAATAACGTGATGTATGGCGGGTAAAAAGTTTTTTAGCCCCGTTCGTCCCGGTGCATGAATACCCAAAAAATAGCCTGCGCCGGTAAAAACGGCAGGTTCGTTCATCACCATCCAATGCTTAACATTATTACCAAATTTTTCGGCGCATACCGTGACAAAAGCAGTAAACCACTCAATAATATTACGATTTGTCCACCCGCCTTTTAGTTCAAGGGCATTTGGGAGATCCCAATGATAAATGGTTACCCATGGCTCTATTCCGCTTTCAATACAGTAATCAATAACCCTGTTGTAATAGTCAACCCCCGGTTGGTTTATTTCCCCTGTACCATTTGGAAATATCCTTGGCCATGATATGGAAAACCTGAAATTTGGTATATTCAGGTGTTTAATTAAATCGATATCTTTTTTATATTGATTGTAAAAATCGCAGGCAACAACAGGACTGTCATCATTTAAGATTTTACTTTTCTTGCCGGCAAAAACATCCCATATTGATTCCCCTTTGCCATCAATAGCACAGGAACCTTCTATTTGGAAAGCGGCTGTAGAAACACCCCAAATAAAATCCTCTCCGAAAAGCTTTTTGTTAAATTGTATCTCCTGAATAGTACGTTCCATTAAAATTGAGCTTAGGCAAAGCCCAAATTGTATGTTACAATTATATAAAAGAAAATTTTATAAACAAATATTCTTAATGGATGAAAGAAGATCTCATGCTTCTTAAAATCATCCACTCACGGAAAATTCTAATAAGCTTTGGAAGATTTTTAATGAATTTCATAATAAAGACCTGTTTTTATTTAAATATAAAGATAGGATAGCCACATAATCATACCATGTTAATAATATTATCTTATTGTTAACAATTTTCTTTATAAACACATTATTTGTTATCCTGTTTATTTAGTTTTTATTTTTGTCGGATGAGAGATTATTTTATTAACATGTTCAATTACGATCATCATGCAAATGAGCGTATTCTAAACACCATTGTTGAAGCTAACGAACCTGACAAACCCGTTCAGCTAATGGCACATTTACTTGCTGCCCAGCTCGTGTGGGTTACCCGGTGCTTAGATCTCCCTCCTGCAAATGTGGAGTTATGGCCTCCGTTAGGTGATAAAAGATTTGATTTTCCAGCTATTATCGAAAGTAATCACCATGCCTGGATGACTTATTTAAACGCATTGAGGGAAACGGATTTTGATAAGGTCATTAGTTATAAAACCTTAAAAGGAGACCGTTTTAACAATAGGCTGAGCGACATTATTACGCATGTTATTAATCATGGCACCCATCACCGGGCCCAGATTGGACAACTATTAAAATTTGCCGGAGTTGAAAATTTACCTGTTACTGACTATATTTTTTACATGAGGTAACTAAAAAATTAACTATCCCCTCTTTATTTACAATATTTGCCGTTCACAATCTTGTAAAAAATGAAAAAGGTATTTATCGCAATTTCTGTAGCCCTTATAACATTTAGATGCACAAATAAAAAAGCTGAAAGTAAAGCAGCTTTTGATGATCTAATAAAAGTTCATGACAAAGTAATGGGTGCCGATGAACAGTTGATGAATAATAAAATGCAACTGGATACTTTATTAAAACAAGATAAATTCACAGAAAAAGATACTGCAAAACTGTTGATAACAAAATTAGTTTCAGCCGACAGCGCGATGGCAACCTGGATGCATAATTTTGAGCCTGATCACAAAGGTAAATCAGATGATGAGACTTTAAGTTATATGAACGGCCAGAAAAAGCAAATAATAGCAATAGACTCCCAGATAAATGCAGCTGTTGCCGAATCAAATAAATACCTGCATAAAATTAAAGGAAAATGAAAAAATTGGTTGTTGCAATGGCAATAGTTCTGTTGTGGAATGCATGCAAATTTAATGATAATAAAAAAGTGTTGCCCATACTCGGCAGCAGGCACACCATCACAAAGGTTGTAAACGGACAAACAGTAACTGATACTGTTTATCAAACTATACCTCCAATTAAATATATCAATCAATATGGAGATAGCATAAGTGATAAAAACCTTAATGGTAATATTTATGTGGCCGATTTCTTTTTTACTACCTGCCCTTCTATTTGCCCAATTATGCAGCGGAACATGCTGAACGTATATAATGCTTTTAAAGACTCAACAGGCTTTAAGATAGTTTCATATACAATTGATCCACAGCATGATAGTGTACCTGTATTAAAGAAGTACGCCGATAAATTAGGCATTGGCGGTAATACCTGGTGGCTTTTGCAAGGCCGCAAAGATGAAACCTACCAAATAGCAAAGAGTTACCTGGTTTCGGTACAGGAAAAAAACCCTGCAGGCGAGTATATTCATGACGGGTATTTTATTTTAATAGATAAGAAAAAAAGGATCCGTGGCACTTATGACGGAACTAATCCCGATGAGGTAAAAAAATTAATAGCTGATATCAAAATATTAAAGGCAGAGCCTGTTATATAACCGCTTAAATGAAGCTAAAGATCATTACCGGTATTGTATCCCTTCTTTTTTTGTTGATCGTTTCGTGCCAGAGCGATGAACAAATGGAATTTAACCGCTATTATTCTTCCGGAAGTTTAATTTACCAAAACCATTGTCAAAACTGTCACGGCACGAATGGTGAAGGATTGCAAGGATTGATCCCATCGCTTAGAGATTCTGTCTACCTCAAATCAAACAAAAGTACACTGGCCTGTTTAGTTAAATATGGCTTAAAAAAAAATATCGCCATTTTAAAAAGGAGTTACAATAGTGAGATGCCCCCCAGCGACCTTGCCCCTATCCAAATTGCAAACGTGCTTACTTATATAACTAATTCCTTCGGCAACAAAATGGGCACTACTACTTCGGCGCAAGTAGGAATTGATTTGACGAAGTGTAATTAAGTCAAGAACCCTGACATTTTAAGTAATTATAGGTTATGCCTGCTGGTTCACATACTCTATAAAAAGTTAAGTATATCAGTGATCCTTTCCGCGCTCTTAAACTTTTCATCATCAATACTGTGCTCAATATGTTCGTGCGCCCAGGTGATATGATAGGGAACATGCACGCCATAACCGCCAATATTAAGCACCGGTAATATGTCACTTTTAAGGGAGTTGCCAACCATTAGCAGCTCACCGGGCTGTATATCTAAATGCTTGATGAGTTTAAGGTAATTGGCATCATCTTTTTCAGACATGATCTCGATATGATGAAAATAGTGGCTGATCCCCGATTTTCTTAGTTTGCGCTCCTGGTCGAGCAGATCACCCTTGGTGGCAACCACAAGGCGGTATTTATCTTTTAAAGCCAGCAACACTTCCTCCACCCCATCCAGCAGTTCAATCGGGTTATCAAGCATTTGCTTGCCCAAAGCCATGATCTTGCCAACTACCTCAACACTTATTTTATTATCGGTTGCCTTTAGCGCGGTTTCTATCATTGACAATACAAAACCTTTTATCCCATAACCATATAAAGCAAGGTTTTCAATTTCAGTTTTCAACAGTTCACGTTCCAGCGTATGCTGCGACGAATACTCGCTGAGC
>Ga0207033_1042_pt1 | contig 28013 bp, 26 predicted proteins | sample Alteio_BWMinCont_35_FD_153262 | JGI IMG/M metagenome (GOLD analysis project Ga0207033, IMG submission 153262) | Enriched cells from forest soil in Barre Woods Harvard Forest LTER site, Petersham, Massachusetts, United States -... | ecosystem: Environmental > Terrestrial > Soil > Temperate forest >... | reverse complement strand
AGGCTGGTGGATCGGAACTTACGACAAAGAGCAAAAATTGTACAGCGACGAAAAAGGATATTAATAAAAGAAAGACCAATTAGACGAAACTGATTTTATAGAATTTATAAAACTGAAATGAAAAAAAATACAATCATAACCGTTTTAGCACTGGCAATTACAGGAGTAGCTTCTGTAATGACAGGCTGTAGCATTGACAGCAAACGTGAACCAGGTAAAGTGTACATGCCGGATATGGCTTATAGCCGTGCCGTAGAAACTTATGCTGAATTAGACTCTACTGTTTTTACAGATGATACTGCTAAAATCGGATCAGAAATATTTTATGATCGTATGCCGGTTGCAGGTACTATCAGAAGAGGAGACTTAATGCCTTATCCTTATGCTAATGATTCTATTGGTTATGTAATGAGTGCACAGGTTAAAAATCCAATGCCGGCTTTAACTACTGCAGATAGTGCAGAAGCTTCAAGATTATTTAATATTAATTGTGCTATTTGTCATGGAGCTGATGGGAAAGCTGATGGTCCTTTATCTTCTAAAATTGGCGGTATCGCTAATTTTACACAGCAGAAATATATTGATATGGCTGATGGAACAATGTTTCACAGTATCAATTACGGAAAAAACAATATGGGAAGTTATGCTTCGCAGTTAAGCAGACAACAACGTTGGATGATCATTCATTACATAAGAACGTTGCAGCCAAAACCTGCAGCAGATAGTACAAGTACAGCAACAAAATAAAAGCATCACTCAAAATAAAGTTTAGATGAATCATTCTTTCGAATTACCGAGCAGTTATAAAAAATGGACTATAGGCCTTATTGTAGTAGGTATTATTGCGCTATTATACGGTTTAATTGCATTCCATCCATTTACGCCTTCTGTAAACGGTGATCATGTTAATAGTACACGTTTTTGGGCTGTTTTATTACAGAACAGCACCTATTGGTTATTAGTAGTAAATGCTGCTATGTTTTTTATATGTTTCACTACATTGGCTATGGGTGGCTGGCAAGTGGCTTTCCGTCGTGTTCCTGAAGCTATTTCAAGCGTAGTGCCTGTTTTAGGATTAATTACTTTTATTATTTTAATAGCGATTGTTTATGGTGGCCGTGGAGATATTTATCCTTGGGCAGATAAAACAATTGTAGCTGGTGATAAAATAATTCAAGGGAAAAGCGGGTTTCTAAATCCTACTTTCTTTACATTATTTTCTGCAGTAACCATTTTATGTTGGTGGTTATTGGGTAAAAAAATACGTTCTCTAAGTGCTGAAAGCGATAAGAACGGTCATATGGATTACGAAGAATCAAAAAGCTGGATGGCTAAAAACATTACTGTTGCTGCTGTTTATACAGTGATATTCGGTTTGACTGTTGGTTCTACTATTCCTTGGTTGTGGTTAATGAGTATTGATGTTCACTGGTATAGCACAATGTACAGCTGGTATACCTTCGGAAGTACTTTTGTACCGGGTTTATCTCTAATAGCTATTTATGTTATCTATTTAAAAAATCAGGGTCAGCTAGAATATGTTACTGACGAGCATTTACACGATCTGGGTAAATTCATGTTTGCATTTTCTATCTTCTGGACGTACTTATGGTTTGATCAGTATATGCTTATTTGGTACGGAAATATTCCTGAAGAAACAACGTACTTCAAAATAAGAGTGGAAGGCCCTTTCCGTGGTATCTTCTTCATCAACTTTATCATCAACTTTATTTGTCCTTTATTAATATTAATGAAAAAAGCAACTAAACGTAACTGGACATTAATGACGTTTATGGCTGTTCTTATCATATTTGGACATTGGTTAGATTTCTGGCAAATGGTTATGCCCGGTACATTAAAGGACCATGCAGAATTAATGCCTTTTGAATTTGGTATTGCAGCTTTATTTGTTGGAATTATTATGTGGAGAATTGGTGTTTTCCTTTCAAGTAATCCATTGACTGCAAAAAACCATCCTTTCTTAAAAGAAAGTATGATACACCACACATAGTTGAAATAATTGTTCGGCTAAAAAAATATTTTAATAATAGAATAATAATTACAGAAAATAATATTGCATCATGACAGATTTTTTGTTGATAGCTATACTGGTAATGATTTTCATAGTCATCTTTCAGATCGCGAAAGCTAGTGAATACGTAAGCGTACTAAAGGGCGAGGATAAAGCACGCAAACAAAATAATAAGATCAATGCTTTCTTACTGATCATGTTTTTAGTGTTTGGTTTGATCGGTGTGTGGTGGTGCAATGATATGTTCTACAGCAAAACATTGTTCCCTCAAGGTGCTGCTTCAGAAATGGGTCAAAAAATTGACCTGATGTTGTACATCACAATTGGTGTAACAGGTGTTGTATTTGTTATTACACAGATATTATTGTTTTGGTTCGCATTCAAATATCAGGAAAGAGACGACCGTAAAGCTTTCTACTTTCCCCATAATACTAAATTGGAATTGCTTTGGACAACAGTACCAGCAATCTTCTTGACTGTATTGGTTGTATTTGGTTTGAAATACTGGTTTAAAATGACAAGCGATGCTCCTAAAGATGCCATTGTTGTTGAAGTTACCGGCCACCAATTTGGATGGGAATTTCGCTATCCGGGTGCTGATGGCATCTTAGGTAAAAAAGATTACAGATTAACTAAAGGAGCTAACAGCTTAGGTGTTGATTTTAGCGATCCTGCAAGTTTGGATGATATACATGTTTCAGGAACAATGCACATACCTGTTGGTAAACCGGTAAAATTCGTTATCAATTCACAAGATGTTATACATGATGTAGGGTTATCTCATTTTAGATTGAAAATGGATGCTGTTCCGGGTATTCCAACAACATTATGGTTCACGCCATTATATACTACAGAACAAATGAAAACTCGTTCTGGAGATCCAAATTTTGTGTATGAAATAAGTTGTGATCAAATGTGTGGTAAAGGGCATTTTTCTATGCGTGGTGTTATCATCGTTGAAAGCGAAGCAGATTATGAAAAATGGTTAAGCTCACAGAAGTCAGAATATGCTACAATCTTTCCTGCTGCAGGAAGCGATAGCACAAAGACAACTGTTGACAGCACAAAAGTAGTAGCAAGTATTGCAAAATAAATTATTATTAGTCTCGATAAATAGTACAAGATTATGAGTAGCGAAACAACCTTACACGGAGCAGATGTTCATGCAGCACACGATGCGCATGACGAACATCATCACCACGAAACGTTTATTACCAAATACGTTTTCAGTCAGGATCACAAAATGATATCTAAGCAGTTTTTAATAACAGGTATTATTTGGGCCATAATTGGAGGCTTGTTTTCTGTATTGTTTCGTCTACAATTAGGTTATCCTGATTCACATTTCCAAATATTAGAAGACCTTTTGGGCCATTGGGCCAAAGGTGGTAAAATACAACCTGAATTTTATTATGCATTGGTAACAATGCATGGTACTATCCTTGTATTCTTTGTATTGACTGCAGGATTGAGCGGTACATTCGCTAACTTCTTAATTCCTTTACAAATTGGGGCAAGAGATATGGCATCTCCGATGTTAAATATGATGAGCTATTGGTTTTTCTTTTTAGCGTCTGTTATCATGTTCTCTTCATTGTTTGTTCAAACTGGTCCTGCAGCAGGTGGTTGGACAATCTATCCTCCATTAAGTGCTTTGGGAGATGCTTCACAAGGTTCTAAAATTGGTATGGATCTTTGGTTGGTTAGTATGGCTATGTTTATTGTAAGCTCCTTATTAGGCGGATTAAACTACATCTCTACAATTCTTAACCTACGCACGAAGGGTATGAGCATGACTAGAATGCCACTAACAATGTGGGCTATTTTCTTCACTGCTGTATTAGGTGTATTATCTTTCCCTGTATTATTATCAGGCGCTATCTTATTATTATTTGATAGAAACTTAGGTACAAGTTTCTTCTTAAGTGATATCGTTATCAACGGTAAAATTTTACCAAATGAAGGTGGTAGTCCGATTTTGTTCCAGCATTTATTTTGGTTCTTAGGTCACCCTGAAGTGTATATCATTCTCCTTCCGGCAATGGGTATGGCTTCTGAAATTCTTTCTGTGAATAGTCGCAAACCGATTTTCGGTTACATGGCAATGGTTGGTTCTTTATTCGCTATCGCGATATTGGCCTTCTTAGTTTGGGCGCATCACATGTTCGTTACAGGGTTGAATCCTTTCCTCGGCGCATTCTTTGTACTACTTACTTTATTGATAGCGGTTCCATCAGCAATTAAAGTATTTAACTGGTTAACTACTTTATGGCGTGCTAATATTCGCTTTACACCGGCTATGTTATTTTCAATCGGGTTCGTTAGTTTATTTATCAGTGGTGGTTTAACGGGGATTTTCCTAGGAAACTCTGCATTGGATATTCATTTACATGATACATATTTTGTGGTTGCGCATTTCCATATTGTAATGGGTGTGGCATCTTTCTTCGGAATGTTTGCAGGTATTTATCACTGGTATCCTAAAATGTACGGCCGCTATTTGAATAACACATTGGCGTATATCCATTTTTGGGTTACTATCGTTGGTGCATATTTAATTTTTTGGCCAATGCACTATGAAGGTTTAGCAGGTATGCCTCGCCGTTATTATGATTACACTGGCTGGGAATCATTTAAGATGTTTGCCGGTTTAAATCAGTTTATCAGTTTTGTTGCAATGGTTGTATTTGTGACACAATTATTATTTGTTTTCAACTTTTTTTATAGCATTTTCAAAGGAAGAAAAGTGAAAGATCCAAATCCTTGGGGTGCTAATACTTTAGAATGGACAACACCAATTAATCCGGGACATGGCAACTGGCCTGGAGAAATTCCTGAGGTTTTCCGTGGTGCGTATGATTATGCTAAAGATGGAAGAGAGTTTATTCCGCAGACAGAGCCGATTGGTGCGAATGAGAGCCATCACTAGAGCAATTAGTTAATTTGCTGATTAGCTAATTAAGAAGTATAAATTAAGTGTTCAAGTAATTAGTATAATAGTTTTTTGAAGTTAAGAGGTCATTAGCACATTAGCATATCAGCTAATTAGCACATTACTTAAATAGATGCAGCAAGACACAAATACCATAGCTAATTCAAATTCGTTTGCGTTAGCAAGCAAAGTGAAAGATTATTTTCAATTAATCAAGTTCACTTTAAGCTTTATGGTGGTATTTAGTACTGTTGTAAGTTTTTTGATCGCACCGAATGAAGATTATTTTGTACGGTCGAAAATAATATCAGTTCTTTTACTTTTTGTTGGGGGAATGCTGGTTACAGGATCAGCTAATGCGATCAATCAGGTAGTTGAAAAAGATACCGATGCAATGATGTTGCGCACAGCTAAACGTCCTATTGCAAGTGGCAGAATGAGTACACAAGAAGGTACTATTTTTGCCATTGTAACAGGAATTTTAGGCGTATTTGTCTTGTGGTATTGGTTCAATTATCAAAGTGCTTTGATAGGATTATTCAGCTTGTTTTTATATGGCTTTATTTATACGCCACTTAAAAAAGTTAATTCTGTTGCTGTATTGGTTGGTGCATTTCCGGGAGCTTTTCCTTGTTTAATTGGATGGGTTGCAGCTTTTGGCGATCATCCTGTTTCATGGTTAGGTGGATGGATCTTATTTGGTATTCAGTTTCTATGGCAGTTTCCACATTTTTGGGCAATTGCCTGGTTGGCACATAAAGATTATACAACAGCGGGGTTTAAATTATTGCCGGGCGATCAAGGCCCTACGAAATTTACAGCGCTGCAATGTATTATCTATAGTTCTTTAATGATCCCGGTTGGCTTACTACCTTACTTTACTGGAATGGCAGGTATGACGAGTATGTGGATCTTGCTAGGATGTAATTTATGGATGGTATATAAAAGTATCATTCTGTTTATAAAGATGGATGTGAAGAGTGCAAGAATGGTAATGTTCAGTTCTTATTTTTATTTGATGATTGTATTATTGGCATTATTTGCAAATAGAATTGTGTAGCAATTGATACAATCAAAATCAATTTAATCAATGGTTATAACAAATAGCTGAATGAGTACAGTGGTAATGGAACAAAGAAAAAGAATACATCCGCATAAGTTTACCCTTTGGGTAGGTATTGCAAGTATTATAATGATGTTTGCAGGTTTAACGAGTGCGTACATTGTTAAACGTAATCAGGCTAATTGGTTTTCGTTTGAATTACCGGTTGTATTCTGGTATTCAACTGCAGTGATCATGATAAGCAGTATTACTTTGTGGATGGCTCAAAATGCCTTTCAACAAAGAGAAATGGCAAAGTATAGAAGTTTAGTAGTTGTTACTTTAATGTTAGGAGTTCTTTTTATAGCATTACAGTTTTTAGGTTTCAGTGAGTTGTGGCAGAAAGGTTTGACATTGCAAAGAAATGTGTCACTTTCTTTTATGTATATCATTGTTGGTTTACATGGATTGCATGTAATTGGTGGTATAATTGCTTTACTGGTATTGTTTGCAAAAGCATTTAATACTAAAGTGAAAAGTTACGATATAGTGCCTGTAGAAGTAGTAAGTACCTACTGGCATTTTGTTGATTTTTTATGGATATATCTTTTGATTTTTTTAATAATGATTCGATAGTAGTTGTAAGTAAATAAGTGAAAACTTAAAAAATATTACAGCTCAAAACTTAAAACTTATATGTCTACAGCAACAGTACAACAAGGAACAAAATGGTGGAGTGGTGGTAGAAGTCCATTCAACGCAACCTATGGTAAAGTAATGATGTGGTACTTTTTAATGAGTGATGCATTTACTTTTGGTGCATTTCTTATCAGCTATGGTACCCTTAGGTTTAGTCAAAATTTTTGGGTTGATCCTAACAAGGTGTTTAACTCGTTCCCATTTGCAGAAGGACACAATTTGCCTTTAGCATTTGTAAGTTTGATGACATTTATTTTGATCTTCAGTTCTGTAACGATGGTATTGGCTGTGCACGAAGGGCACAACATGAATCGTAAAGGAGTTGAGCGTTATATGATATTAACTATAATTGGTGGTGCAGCTTTCTTAAGCTGTCAGGCGTGGGAATGGCATCACTTATTAACAGGAGAACATCCTGTTTTAGTTAATGGTGTAATTGAACATTGGAACACAACAGTATCTCATAATCCTTTTGGACCGGAAGTAATGTTTAACGGACAATTGGTACATACGCCGGGGCCGATCGCTTTCGGTAGCTACTTCTTTGAAATTACCGGTTTCCATGGTTTCCACGTATTTAGCGGCGTTATCATCAATATTATAATGTATATCAAAACTAAATTGGGGCATTTTGATCAGAGAGGTCATTATGAAATGATTGAAAAAGCAGGATTGTACTGGCATTTTGTAGACTTAGTATGGGTATTCGTATTCCTTTGCTTTTATCTTGTTTAATGCACCGACATCTTTTAAAAATTAGTATTTAAAAATTAGCACTTATATGAGCGAACATACTCCAATATCACCTGAAATTACTTTTGTTCCTGAACATCCTGAGGATACCAAAAAAATATGGAAAGTATTTATTCTATTATCTGTTCTTACAATTATAGAATTATCGATCGGGTTAACCATTTACAATATTAAACTAGGAGGAGAAGGTGCTCAGCCTACGCTTGTATTAGCTTTTAAAGGAATGGTTTGTATTTTAACATTGGCAAAAGCATATTATATTGTTTCTGTATTTATGCACTTAGGCGATGAGGTTAGAAATTTGATCATGACGATCGTTGTTCCGCTTTGTTTATTTGTATGGTTCATTACAGCTTTCTTAGTTGATGGTAATAGCTGGAAAGAGCTACGTAACAGATACAACAGGCCTGCTGACGCACCTACAGAGCAGATTGCACCCACTACACAAGAAGCTAAATAATAATTAGTAATTAACTATTTTATATGCTAAAACCATTGCACCTTTGCAATGGTTTTTTTATTACAGTTAAGCCAAAATTAAAATGAACAAAACGGCAATTTTAGGGATATTATTAGCGATCGTGATGCCGCTAGGTGGGTACTGGGCCGTAAAATATTATAGCGAAAGAGATACACAAATGCCTCGTCGTTATTTTTATGATAGCATAGCGGTAAAAGAAGATAATGGTAAAACAACTACTGATACGATCTGGCACCAGGCAAAGAATATGACCTTTATCAATCAGTTAGGGAAAACTGTTACACTTGATTCATTAAAAGGAAAGATATTAGTGATCGATTTCTTTTTTACCCGTTGTCCGAGTATTTGTCCCGGACTTGCTAAATCAATGGCACGCTTACAAAAATCATTTCCTAACGATAATGATAGCATTGTTCAATTCATTTCTATAAGCATTGATCCTGAACATGATTCTGTTCAACAGTTAAGAAAATTTGCTGACAGATATACGTCTAATCATGATAGCTGGTGGTTTGTGACGGGGAATAAAAAAGATATCTATGATTTTGGCTTGCATGAACTAAAAGCAAGCGTGGCGGATACAGATATTGACACGACATTCATTCACACAGAGAATTTCTTTTTATTAGACAGAGATAGAGTTGTAAGAGGTTGGTATAATGGTTTTGATACTTTAGAACAAGCTAAATTAGTAAGAGATATTCCTTTATTAATGTTAGAGAAAGATAAAAAAAGAACTTTCGGTGATTTTCTCAATGACCTGTTTGAAAGAAGCTAAAATAAAAAATACAATATAGAATTATGTTACCAGCACCTTCGTTACAAAAAAATGATAAGCAGGCAAAAATATTAATATGGATCGTTTCGATCATAGTATTTGCAGCAGTAGCTTTTTTAAGCAAATTCAAATTACAATTAGACCTCGGTTTTAATGTTCATGTATTCGCGTTAGTAAATGCAATTATCAACTCAACCGTAGCGGTTCTATTAATTGCAGGATTAATTACTGCTAAGCAAAAAAAATATGAATTGCACAAAAAAATAATGCTGACTGCAATTGTGCTATCTGTATTGTTTCTTGTTTCATATATCTGCCACCACTTATTTGCAGGTGAAACAATTTATGGTGATATTAATCATGATGGCATCTTAAGTGCTGATGAAAAAGCTTTGGCAGGCACTGCAAGAACAATTTATCTGATCATTCTTTTCACGCATATTCCGATGGCAGCAATCATTTTGCCATTTGTTTTATTTACAGCTTATCGTGCTTTAACAGGCGAATACGAACAACATAAAAAGTTAGTAAGAATAACCTGGCCGCTTTGGTTTTATGTAGCTATTACAGGTGTGATCGTTTATTTAATGATCAGTCCTTATTATAATTAATTAAACTCTTTTATGATAAACAAAAACTTAAACAGCAATGATTTAAGATCAATAAATATAGTGCACAAGGCATTTTTAATTGGCCAGTTGTTATTTATTGCGATAGCTTTTTGTCTTGTTTATTTTAAATTATTTCAGGCTACTGAGCATCAGTTGGAAAAGCCTTTGCAGTTGATTGCTGTTATATTTTCTATAGGAGGTTTTTTTGCAGGAAGCCAGATCTTTAAAAAAAGATTGGCAGATATCAGGCTACAGAATAATATTAAAGACAAATTTGAATTATATCGTGGTGCTTGTATTATTCAATGGGCTTTAATAGAAGGGCCATGTCTTTTTAATATTATATCTTTTATGCTGACAGGAGATTATACATTCTTATATCTGGCAGGTGCACTCATTTTAACTTTTGTGAGGTTGTCTCCATCAAAACTAAAATTGGTGGAAGATTTACAATTAAGTGAGGATGAAGCTGCGGAATTATAAGATCAAACCCTTTCGATTATAATTTTTAATCCACTTAGATAAGTGATCTTAATCTGGATTTTATCTCCCGGTTTTATTGTAGTGATATCTTCTTCTTTTTCAACAGGAATTTTGCCTTGAATTTTATTGCCGATAACATCTACATAGATACCATGTGGGGTTACATTGTAAACAGTTGCGTCAATAATTTTTTTCTTTTTAAAATGATCCATCGCCGTTAAATAATCAGGAATGTATTCACTCCTAAACATCGATGCCGTATGCTTACCCGTTTTCTTTAAGTTATCTAATTTAAAAAATACAGGTTCGTTTACTTTTATTTCCTGTGGTTTTCTTTCCCAGGGAGATAAAATAAGTGGGAACAAAATATAGCTACTCGTTTCTTTAACAAAATAATCATCGTCTACTTTTTTAAGATAGCCTACGAGTCTGTTTTCTATGTTAGCCTTATTAATAATATTATCTAATTCATTGTTAAAAAGAAATTGCATACAATCTGCAATCTGCTTATCGCCTCTGGCAGATAAGGCAACAATAAAACTTACCTCATCACCAATATTATAATGATGAATTTTATGAATGATCTTTTGTTCTTTTAATTTAAGCTGATCTTTTTCTGCAATGCTTCCGTTAATGGTTTTTGTTTTGCCATTGTGTGTATACTCAATAGTAGCGTATTGCTTCTCGTGGTGTATAAAAGTTATTTTTCCCTGAACTGTTTCCATTGTTGAATTGCTAAATTGTTAATTGTTGGTTTAAAGTTCCGACTCTGTTGATCTTTTCTTTTTATAATGTCAGTTCTATTGAGGGATCCCAAAATACTTTTTCAAAATTAACTATTGTATTGTCTTTTACTTTTATTTTTTCTTTTATCAATAATTCTTCCATTAATGTTGGCGTGGGAAAATGATGTCTGCCGGTTAGCATGCCATTTCTATTTACAACACGATGTGCAGGCACTTTTGGTTTGGCGATGTGTGCCATATTCATCGCCCAGCCGACCATTCTTGCAGATAATTTAGTACCAATATAATTTGCAATAGCGCCGTAGGATGTAGCACGCCCTTTTGGAATTTGTCTTACAACATCATACACATCCTGAAAAAAAGAATATTCTTTAGCTTCTCCTTTTATGCGAGGCTTTTCTTCTTTTTGTATTACCTGTTTGGAAGCTTTTTTAATTGGAGCTTTTTTCATCTTGCCTTAAAGATAATAATTCGGCGCGTTTTGGCTGCGAAACATTTATGAATTCATATGGGCAGTGTTTACAGCCATTACCACAGCAAATACCTTTATTTAAGTGATATTTTTCTGTGAAGACAATCAAACCATCCTCATTGTAATAGTAATCTTTGTTTTCAATGAGCTGGCTATTCAACTTCTGTGAGTTTTAATTCTTCCTGCAATTGCTCGTCTATATTTATAATATTTGAAGGCAATTTAAACTGAAGGTAAAATATCTTATTGCTTTGTGCTATATCCAATCCTTCGTAATGTGTTTTTATTTTTAGCTCTTTTTTGTTGCTTTTGTTATAAACATCATTACAATCATCAATGATGGTTAAGCCATATAACTCAATAACTCTTTTAGTAAAGATGTATAGTTTAGGAGAATCCGTTTTTAAATGGATGATACCATTTGGTTTGAGTAATTGCTGATAGAGCCTTAAAAAACGGGGGTGCGTTAATCTTTTTTTTGCGTGAGAAGTACGCAGTTGCGGATCGGGAAAAGTGATCCATATTTCATCTACTTCTGCTGTATCAAAATAAGTTGGTAACATTTCGATTTGTGTGCGGAGAAATGCGCCATTGTTTAATTTTTCATCTAAACATTTTTTCGCACCGATATAGATCCTGTTTCCTTTGATATCTACGCCTAAAAAATTCTTTTCGGGATACAACCTGGATAAACCAACTGTGTATTCACCGCGTCCACAGGCAAGTTCCAGTACTAACGGATTTTCGTTCTTAAAAAAATTGCTCCATTTGCCGGGCATATTTTCAGGCTTTTCCAATACATTGGCAAATGTTTTTATCTCCGCAAAACGTTTTAATTTCTTTTGTCCCATTGGGCGCAAATATACTTAAAGCGGAAGATTGGCAGATGAAAACAGAAGGTGTAATTTTTTGTAATTGCAATTGATTGCAGACCAATATTTTTGGGTAATCTTGCATTGTCGATCATTATGCAGCGTAAAATCATTTATTTAATTAATCCCATTTCGGGTACTAAGGGTAAAAAAGCTTTGTTGAAAATGATTGAGCAAAAAACTCAGGCATTCAATATTCCTTTTCAAATACTTTCTACCAATGCCGAAGGCAATTATGCTTTTTTGCGGGATAAGATAAATGCCGAGCAAATAACTGATATTGTTATTTGCGGTGGAGATGGCACCGTAAATCAAGTCGCTAAAGCTTTACTAAACATAGCTATTAATGTTGGTATTATACCAATGGGGTCAGGTAATGGTCTTGCGTTTGCAGCAAAAATACCAAAGGATCCTAAGAAGGCGCTTGATATCATTTTCGCTGCAAGAGCCTCTTATATCGATTCTTTTTTTATTAATGGAAAGTTTAGTTGTATGCTATGCGGACTAGGTTTTGATGCTCAAGTAGCGCATGATTTTGCCAAACAATCGAAACGGGGATTAGCGACTTATATGAAGCAAACATATAAGAATTTCATAAAAGCAACTCCGTACACTTTCGAAATAATTAATCAGGGAACGCGTTTTACAACCGAAGCATATTTTATAAGCATCGCTAATGGTAATCAGTTTGGCAACAATTTTAAAATTGCCCCTAAAGCCTCTATGAATGATGGTTTACTGGATATTGTAGTGGTAAAAAAAATGAGCAAAATTGAAATGATTGTAACCCTGGTAAAGCATATTCTTGTTGGAGAAATAGATTATTATAAGAACAATAGTTTTCATAAAAAGGATATTTTATATTTTCAAACTGATCAGCTTGTTATAAATAATCCTTCGCAGGCTCCACTGCATATTGATGGCGACCCTGCTACAACTGCTGAGATTTTGAGTATTGAAATTATTCCTAATGCCTTCAGGCTTTTACGGCCATAATTTATGGCATTATAAGTTGTAGGGTTTTCAATTTAATTGTTAACTTTGAAAGAGACGATAAAGTGCTTGCGAACCAATGATAGCGCTATAAAACTAAACCTAAACATTTTCCATATGCGTACTGTTGCAGATATCTTAGAAAACAAAGCTCCTGCTTTTAATACGATCAGTCCGGATGCAAAAGTTATTGAAGCTTTACAAATGATGAATTCAGTTAACCTTAGTTATTTGATCGTTATGAAGGATGGTACCTTTAATGGTATTTTTTCTGAAAGAGATTATAGCAGAAATGTAATTTTGAAAGGGTTACATAGTGATAGCTGTCCGGTTAGTGAAGTAATGAGCACTTCTTTACCAATGGTAGATCTTGATGAAAGCGTAGAGAAATGTATGCAATTATTAAATACGCACAAAACCCGCTATCTGCTTGTATTTGATAACAAAGAATTTAAAGGTGTTGTAACTATTAATGATGTTTTAAGAGAAGCGATCGCTAACAAAGAATCTATATTTGATGAAGTAGCGATGAGAGAAGCTGCAGAAATGCAGGATCGCGTTTTTTAATAGTTGTGATCTTTTTATTTTAATAGTGTAAGTAATTTTTTAAGCATTATTTGATTAGGGGACGTGTTAAAAGATGCTATAACATCCTTCTTTTCAAGAGCTGTTAAATGAAAATTTAAGGCGGCACTCATATCCTGATTTTCAGGGATATAATTAAAAGTGATCCTATGGATATTATTAGTAGTTGAATCTTCTCTTAAATAACTGTACTGATCTGTTTGCGTATAATCCTGAAACTTGTACCAGTTGTGTTGAAGAATGGTGCCGGGTTTGGTGATGATATCGATAACAGAGCCTGTTTCTAAAGAGCTTTGCCAGCTATCTTTTGTTCTATCTCGTATTTGCAGAATTATTACTCCACCTGTATTGTCCTGTATCCAGTCTTTAAAATTTTCTATAAATCGTAGTGTTGTTTCTTGACCAAAATTATCCCGTAACCCCGCATCCATTACATCAACTATAGGTTCGGTAGGTAGCCAAACATTAGGTAATATATAGGGAAAAGTGGCATTCATCCTTAATGCTGTGGCTACTCTGACATTTAATGGATCTTGTTTGGCGAATAATGCACCAAAATCAATTCCATCTGCCATAATATTATCATCATTTTTAAAAGCTGCGGGTTTCATCATAAAGCTGATCGGTTGTGTGCCGATCATCATTTTACGTCCATCAATTGTAACCACTGAATTAAAAATGATCATCGGAATGGTGGCTGCTTTTTCATCTGTTACATAATCTTTTATTTGCGTATTGAGAATGCCATCTGTATTGGCTTTCAGCTTTTCTTCAAAAGCGTAACCTCTGTCTTTAATGTATCGGTAATTGCCAACTGAGAATTTTTGTGCCGGAGAAAAAATATCTCTATCGATCATTGAAGAGAAAATAGGGTTTAATAGATCTTGCGTAATATTATTAGTATATCGCTTATCATCAAGGTCTATATTTTGTCCCTTTACTTTTTTTCGATAAAGTTCCCGATAATATGTAGCAGCTAGCATGCCTCCACTTGCACCGCTGATCAAGAAGGTACGTTGCATTAATTGTCCGTTAGTAATGCTATCTAATTTCTGCAAGGTATTCATTACAAATGTGGCACTGCGTAAACCACCACCACTTACATTGATAAATATCATTACCGGTTTATCCTTATGTTGCTTGTGTTTCCAGTTTTTTAATATCTGCAGCATATTGGCTCTGTCGGTATCTATTTTAGCAGGAGTACATAAGCTTTGTAATTCTTGTCTATCGTAAACAGGCCTTTCGTTGACATTGTTATAATTAAGTCCGTATACTTTATTGCGCGGATCAATTATATCAGTGGAGTATAAAATATTTAAAACGATGATTAACCCGATCACAAATAATACGGCCCAGCTTTTTAGAAAATAACTAAGCGCTCCAATTACCGAAAGCATAACGGCGAAAAATATGATAACACTGGCTGCAGCAGGAACCTGGAAAAATCTAACATCAAGAAAAAAACCAATTGTTATTAGAAAGATGAAAGCCAGCATGATCCCTACCATTCCTGCAAAATGATGGCGCTTAAAAATAGTGTCTAAAAAATCTTGATTGTAATGAGATACTACTCTCGCTTTTCTTAATTTAAAGCGAGTGCTTAGATAATAACCGACTTTTAAACCAAATCCATCTTTTTGATGATTTTTTGCCGGATCAAATTGTGCTTTAAATGCTTCTGAGTTTTCTACAACGGGTGCGATCTCTCTTAGAATTCTTCTGTCTGCTCCAAAAAAATAAATAAATGAAAAAGTGATATGTAAAACAAGTCCGCCTATAAAGCCTCCCACTAATATCATAATATCACCGGCGCTCATTAATTCTTTATGTATATTAAACCGGATCATCCGCGCTAAGTAAAATAACAAGAATGCCAAAGGCAATATGGCATTGTTGATACAATATTTTAAAAATGGTTTTGAAGCCGTAGCTAAGAACTTGAATCGTTTACTATGTAAGATGAAAGTGGTAATATTCCAGCTCATAAAGAAGATACCCGTAGCTACGCCAATAATAGCAGCACTTAAGGCATTTACATTGCCAAGATATTCGGGAACAAAAAACAGGGCGTCGGCTCCAAAGCTTTGCATAAAGCCGCTGTTAATAGTGCTTGCCAACAATAACCAAAATACCAATATTACCTGGTATTTACGAAAATGTAATACCAATAATTGTATCGGAAAAGAATGATAAAAGTTAGTTAGCAACCGGCGTATCATGTATAGAAAGCTGTTTCCTAAATGTACACAAAAAAGGAACACTAAAAGGTTTGTTTAACACTTTTATTTATGTAGTAACTTAAATAGCGGTAATACTTTTATGGGATCGTATTTGTAGTAAAATTGAAATGGTTTGGGTAATGGCGAAACTAGCCAACAATAAATGTATTGGCTGCGCTACAGCAGGCATATTTGCATAAAATAATATGATACCCGTTATCATACTTAATAAGATGATAACATTTAAAACAAGTATTTTATTGCGTATCTGTGGAATATTTTTACAGTACCAGGCAAGAAAGAATGCCGACAATAAAACTATCCATGAAAAGCTTCGGTGTATTAAAAAGCTCAGCGGTTTATCTGCCAGCCATTCTCCTCTGTTTCCATAATGAAATGCTTTAGAAACATCATCAACATACATTCTTACCCTTGTGCCTAATATGGCTTGTATTAACACAACTACTAAAAATCCAAACAATAATTTTTTTACTTTTTCATCAACCTGAATAGTAAATAATTTAGATTGAAATGATAACAGGAGCGCTAATTGAATTTCTAATAATACAATGGCAAATAATAAATGGACCGAAATACTGGCATTTGCAAGGTTTAATTTAACAACAAGAGCCCCGAAAAGACCGGTTAATATCACAACAATTAGATAGGTAAGCGATAATTTATAGGCCTTAGGTAAAATATCTTTTTTAAGAAACAATAATGCAAATTGTAGTAATGCAAATGCGCCAAGTAAAACGCCGGATAAGCGATTCATGTATTCGATCCAGGTATGAAGTGCATTAAACGTATGGTCTATATCTTGCTTGTGCAAATAGTTTTCAAAATCAGGAGGTAATTCCGATGCGTTGGTTGGTGGTATCCATCTGCCGAAACAAGTGGGCCAATCCGGACACCCCATGCCACTCTGTGTTGTACGAACAACTCCACCAATGACAATTACTAAAAAAGTAAGAACAAAAGTTGCCCAAATACAATTTCTAATTAAGCGCATAAAAATAAATTACGGCAAAGTTAGTGAAGAGGGAAAGTAAAAAGTAAAAAATTAAAAGTAAAACAGTCGCGATAGGACCTAAAAAAATCGAGTTTTTGTTTTTTACTTTTTACTTTTGCCTTACAAAATGCTATTTCCCTTTTTATATAAAAGATCAATTGAAGCCGGGCTGGATGAGGCCGGTCGTGGTTGTTATGCGGGTCCTGTTTTCGCTGCTGCTGTTATTTTGCCTAAAGATTTTTATCATCCATTATTGAACGATAGTAAACAGGTGAAAGAGAAAGACCGAGATATTTTACGTCCGATCATCGAAAAAGAAAGTATAGCCTATGCTGTTGCCAGTATTGATAATAATGAGATCGATGTTATTAATATTTTGCAAGCCTCTTTTAAAGCGATGCATCTATGCATAGATAGTTTATCGGTAACACCGAAGTACTTATTGGTTGATGGCAATCGTTTTAAGCAATATAAAGAGATTGAATATAAATGTATTATCGGGGGCGATGGGAAATATACTTCCATAGCCGCCGCTAGTATATTAGCCAAAACATATAGGGATGAATACATGCAACAATTGCATAATGAATTTCCGCATTTTGGTTGGGATCAGAATAAAGGCTACGGTACAGCTATTCATCGTACAGCGATAGCAGAACATGGCTTATGCAAGTATCATCGAAAAAGCTTTAATATTCAATCATCCGATTGATACCCATTTTACTTTTGGCTTATGCCTGCCATTGTCCTGCACCCTGTCTTGTAATAGCCCATTCATCTGTTGTGCAGTCAACAATTGTGGAAGGAATAATGCCGCCAATGCCACCATCAACAACTATATCTACCTGGTTTTCGAATTTTTCAAAAATGATTTCAGGATCGGTGTACTCTTCTGTCATATCTCCCGGCAATGAAGCGCTTAAAATAGGATTGTTTAATTCATGTAGAATTTGATGACAGATGACATTATCAGGTACACGCAAACCAATAGTAGCTTTTTTACTTTGCAAAATTTTAGGGACTTGTTTACTGCTTGGTAAGATAAAAGTATAAGGCCCTGGCAAATAATTTTTGAGCATCCGATAAAGAGGCGTATCAATACTTTTAGTGTAATCGCTCAAGTGGCTCAGATCACTGCAGATGAAAGACAGCTGAGCTTTTTGCGGATCTACATTTTTTATTTTGCAGATCCTTTCAACAGCTTTTTGTTGACCAATGTCGCACCCAAGTCCATAAATGGTATCTGTTGGGTATACAATGATGCCACCATCTTTAAGGCATTCTACTATCTGTTTGATCAATCTCGGCTGAGGGTTTATGGGGTGCAATTGTAAAAGCATAAAATTTACATTTAGGATTAAAAAATTAATGCATAACTACTAAAACACTTTGCAAAACATTACTTTTGCCTTTCCTTACAAATTTATAAAATAAAAAATTGATATGTCAGTAATTACAGTTGGAACTATGGCTTTTGATACCATTGAAACTCCTTTTGGGAAAGCAGAAAAAATAGTTGGTGGATCTGCCACTTATGTAGCGTATGCTGCAGGCAATTTTGTTACGCCTATTCAACAGATATCGATTGTAGGATATGATTTTCCAAAGGAGGAAATGGCAGAATTAAAAAAACGGGGTGTTCAGCTGGATGGCGTTGAGGTTGTTGCGGATAAAAAATCTTTTTTTTGGAGTGGTAAATATCATTTGGATATGAATACGCGCGATACATTGATAACTGATTTGAATGTATTAGCAGATTTTAATCCGATTGTTCCTGATAGTTACCAGGGGGCTGAGTTTTTAATGCTAGGTAATTTATCTCCGAATATTCAATTAAGTGTGATCAATCAATTAAAAACAAGACCGAAGTTAATAGTAATGGATACTATGAATTTTTGGATGGATATTGCTTTGGATGATTTGAAAGCCGTTTTGAAAAAGGTAGATGTATTATTAGTAAATGATGGAGAAGCAAGGCAATTAAGCGGAGAAAATTCTTTGGTGAAAGCTGCAAAAATTATTCAGGCAATGGGCCCTAAGTTCTTAATTATAAAGAAAGGAGAGCATGGCGCATTATTGTTTCATAAGAACCAGGTCTTCTGCGCACCTGCGTTACCGTTAGAAGAAGTGTTTGATCCAACAGGCGCGGGTGATACTTTTGCTGGCGGCTTTATCGGCCATTTGGCAAAAACAAAAGATATCAGTTTTGAAAATATGAAAACTGCTATCATTGTAGGAAGTGCCATGGCAAGCTTTTGTGTAGAAAAATTTGGTACAGAGCGTATTAAAGAAATTACTAAAGCAGATATCAAAGCAAGGTTAGAAGAGTTTGTTGAATTAGCAAACTTTGATATTGAGTTGGCTTACTAAAACTATCTGCGGACAGTCTTTTACGTTATGCACACCTGTTTGAAACTAATACTCGTTATTCGGTAATGTATTTGTTAGTTTCATGCAAAGTTGTATAAAGATCCATGGTGCCAGCCAAAAGATCCTTAAAGGGATTTGTAATTGTGTATTTTTTACTTTTCGGAATAAAATTTTCCTCCTATGCACAAGCTAGAATAGCTATTGTAGGAGGTGTTGATGAGTCGACTGTAATACAAACAAGTAACCAGCGCGACTTTAGTAATTATAAAAAAGGATATTCTCCAAGGGTTGGTTTTCACATTGGCTTAATAGGTGATTTTCCTTTAGCTCCAAAATCAAAATTTTATTTTCAGCCCGGTATAGAATTTTTCAATAAAGGTCGAAAGTTTCAGCAAATTACAAAGAATGGTGTTGGAGATACTGCTGTGTATCTAACCAATAGTTTCCAATTTCTTAATTATATTGATATTCCTCTTAATCTTGTTTACAGATTTGAATTAGCAAAAAAAATAGCATTGATTGTTGGGATGGGGCCCTACATTTCTTTTTTCTATAATGGTAAAGAGAATTCAACAACTGTTGGTCCCAATAATTATTATTCATCAACAGGGAATGTTACCAACCTCTCTGTTGGCGATGGACCCGGCCAATACAGAACTTTGGATTATGGGATAAATGCACTTGCAGGGATTTATTTAGGCGGCTCATTTATTACAGCAAATTTTAGCAGAGGGTTACAAAATGCGTATCAGGATTCTACTTATTCAGGAACATTTAAAAACCAGGTTTTTAGCGTAACACTTGGCGTATATCTGGGTGAACGAAAGAATAAGAAACCGGACAATAAAAATGACAGTACTGATGAAGATTGTGATGGCATTATTGATAAAGTTGATTTTTGTCCTACAGTACCGGGGTTAAAAAAATACAATGGTTGTCCAATCCCTGATTCTGATTGCGACAGCATTAATGATGAGGAAGATAAATGCCCTATGGTAGCGGGATTAAGAAGATATAACGGTTGCCCTATTCCGGATACAGATGGGGATAGCATTAATGATGAAGAGGATAAATGCCCTACTGCAAAAGGACTTGCAAAATATAAAGGATGTCCTATTCCTTTTGATGAAACTTTAGCTGCCGATAGTATTAGTGGTGATACAATGATCTATTACATTTATTATGATCCTAACAGAATTAGAATAAATGTTAAAGGAGCTATTACATTAAATAAAATACGCAACCTTTTAAAAGCAAATGAAACGCTTAATATAAAAATATCGGGGTATAGCGATAAAAATAATAGCAAAAAAATTGCATTTAAGCAATCTGCTGATCGCGCTGTTATTGTAAGGAATTATATGAAGAACAATAGTGTGCCTGCTGGTAGAATGAAAATATATTATTGGGGATCTATAAAAGCATTGGCATCACGTAAAGACAAACTTGATCAATGGAAAGACAGAAGAGTTGAGATAGCAGTTTATCAAAAGATTAAAAAAGAAAAACCAATATCGAATAATCAGAATACAGCTAATAATAGCGAGGAGACAATTAAGCAGCATAATAAAAAAAATATTGCAAGAAAAAATAATCAAACGGTAGTTCACAATAACAATGTGTCAGATACTACTACTAATATAAAGATTGATAATAGCGATAGCCTCGTTAATATAAATGGAAATAGGAAAACAGCAGATAACAATATATCAAAGAGAAGTAGCGATAAGACGGCACCAGTTAAATATAAAAATGGGCATCCTAAGAAAAACAATCAAAGTGTAATTAATAATAATTCAATTGATACTAGCGTTGGTAATATTACTTCTGTTACTAATATCACTATTAACAAAAAATATATTAACAAGAAGATCAATGCAACCAATGATCAACAGATAAGTAACGATAGCGAAACAGCATCTGATACAAGTAATACGAATATTAACAGTAGGCGTCTTACGAAAAGTAAACAACAAATCTCTAATAATAATTTAAGTAATACCGTTGCTGATAACAATACTACAAGTAGAAATGAAAACAAAACCCTTACTACGGAGACGAATGATCAAACGATAGGTAATAACACTGCTTCAAATACTACTGCTATTGACGATAACAACAACATTAGTAAATATAAAAGTAAAACTCTTATTAGGAAGGAGAATGATCAAACGGCAAACAAGAACACTGTTTCAAATAGCAGTGCTATTGTCGATAACAATCATATTGGTAGAAATAAAAACAAAACTCTTATTGCAGAGAAGAATGATCAAACAGCAAACAATAGTAATACTTCGAAAAACAATCAATTAGTAAGCAGTAATAATTCAACTGTCGTTACTTCTGAGAATGTAAACAACAATAAGAATGTTGTTAGAAGCAATAATCAGCAATTGTCAACTGATACTGTTAATAGTAATGAAATTGATCGAACCATTACAAAAACACCTCCGTCACAAATTGATGATACTGATAAGGTACTGGATTGTTATACCATTTATTTTGACCCTAATCAATCGATATTAAATAGTGCATCTTTTGATATTCTTGATCATATACGCGAGATCTTAAAAACTGATAGTACTTTATATATCGGGATTTCAGGCTATAGTGAAAGAATAGGTTCGGAAACATCGGCACAGAAATTATCACAAGATAGAGCCTACATTTCCAGAGATTATATGAATAGTTATGGTGTTACTATGGACCGAATCAGGGTTTCCTATTGGGGGTCAAAAATACCTGTTGCTGATGATAATGATCCATATCAACAATGGGAAAACAGAAGGGTAGATATATGTATTTACGTATATCCTAAATAATTATTTACAATATGTAACCTTTAGCATACTATTAATATGTTTATACCTAAACATAGTGTACTTTGTTATTTAATAAAATTGAAATAACACACAGATGAAATGTCGTTTATTTAAGCTATCACTTTTCTTTATCTTTTTTGTAACTATTACTCAGGGTATTTATGCTCAACGATTGGATTCGTTATTAAATAGATTAGATTCAGTCTATCCTCAGGAAAAAATATATGTGCATTTCGATCGTGCTTATTATAATGCAGGAGAAACGATCTGGTTTAAGGCTTATCTCACTTCTGCCAATATGCCTTCATCAATAAGCAAAACTATGTATGCTGAATTGGTGGATGCAAAGGGAAGAATACTACAAAGAAAAATAATGCCCATTATTCACTCGGGAGCTTTCTCAAATTTTGATGTGCCTGACTCTGCTGGTAATTCATTGTTATATATACGCGCTTATACTGCGTGGATGTTGAATTTTGATTCTACTTTATTGTATGTGAAACCTATTCGCATTATTAATCCTAAATCGTTAATTAAAAAAAATGTAGTTGTTCCATCATACAGCTTGCATTTTTTTCCTGAAGGAGGGGATTTGGTACTAGGTGTTAATTCTCGTGTAGCATTTAAAGCAAATGATCAGAATGGAATACCTGTTGATATAAAAGGAGAAGTAGTAAATGATAAAGATGAAAAAGTAACAACCTTTTTATCTACTCATGACGGCATGGGTTATTTTTCTTTAACACCCAAGCCACTGGTAAAATACAAAGCAATATGGAAAGATAAAAAAGGAGCTACATGCGAAACTGTATTACCTGATGCAAAACAAGAAAGTGTTGTACTGAGTGTAACAAATAATGCTAATAATATTTCTTACACCTTAACAAGACCCGATAGTGCAAGTGTTGATTTTACTTCTTATTATGTAATAGCACAAATGCAGCAACAGCTTATATATAGTGCCAGAATAAATATGACGAGAAAAACTGTTGTTACGGCAACTATTCCTGCTGATAGTCTTCCTGATGGGATAGCTCAGGTAACTGTTTTTAATGCGGCACAGATTCCTGTTGCGGAAAGAATTGTATTTATTAATCATGGCAATTATTATTTCATAACAGATCTTCATGATGTAGAAAAAAATATCTCGAAAAGAGGATATAACTCTTTACAAATAGATGTTGGCGGTACTTTATTAAGTAATCTTTCTATTTCGGTTACAGATGACAACTTAAATCCTTCTGAATCTGATCAACAAGAGAATATTTTTTCTCAATTATTACTTACCAGTGATCTTAAAGGGAAGGTCTATAATCCTGCCTACTACTTTTCAAGCGATGAAGATTCTTTAAAACAACAATTAGATCTTGTAATGATGACCAACGGATGGAGAAGATTTAAATGGGAAGATTTGCTTGCTGACAAATGGCCGCAAATAAATCATCAATCGGAACAATCTCTTTTACTAAGAGGGAAAATTTACGGATTGTCGCAAAATTCATTAGCCGGAAAAGAGTTAACTGCAATTATAAAAACAAAAACCGGAGGGTCAGAAATATTAACTATCCCGATCAATAGAGATGGCGTATTTAAAACAGACGGTGTTTCTTTCTTTGATACGGCCCGTGTATATTATCAGTTTAATAATGATAAAGATAAGACCCTTACTGCCCGCGCAAGTTTCTCGTTTGATAACACCTATTTAAAAGCTCCTTTTAAATCTTTATTTACATCAAATTATTTAATTATTGAGCCTGATAGTAATACTGTCAGAAGAAATAAAATGGCCGCAACGCTGCAACGACAAGGCATTATTGAGAATAATAAAAAAGCAAAACTTTTGAGCGAGGTTGTTGTTAATGCAAGAATAAGAACATTACGTGAAAAAATGGATGACCAATATACATCCGGTTTTTTTAGCGGAGGGGATGGACAAACATTTATTAATGATAACAATGATTTTTCAAAGAGTGGGATAGATATTTTAACTTACTTACAAGGGAAGGTTGCAGGGCTACAAGTATCTACGGTTGGCGATGGCTCTATTTCCTGGAGGGGAAGTAATACAAGTATTTTTGTAAATGAAATGAATGCAGATATCAATCAACTTAAATCAATCTCATTGAATGATATAGCAATGATCAAGGTGTTTAGGCCGCCATTCTTAGGTGATTTTAGTAGTAGTGCATTATCTGGCACGAGCGGTGCGGGTGGTGCGATTGCCATCTATACTAAAAATGGAAGTGATCTTACTTCATCTGCAAAAGGCTTAGATTTTGCACTTATTAACGGCTACTCTGCGATAAAACAATTTTACTCTCCTGATTATTCAATAGACTCTTTGTCCAAAGCAAATGATTACAGAGCTACGCTTTATTGGAACCCCTTTTTGCTGATGGATAAAAATATACGCAGGATCACCATACCGTTTTATAATAGCGATGAGTGTAAAAAAATAAGAGTAATAATCGAGGGTATAAATGAAGTGGGTCAATTAACAAGAGAAGAAAAAATATTTCAATAATAGCTAATGTTTAGTATTAAAAGACTACCGTAGTTTTTAAAACTACGGTAGTCTGCAGAGTTTACCATTTCTCTTCTTCCGAAATATCATCGTTGTGTTTGCTGAATTGTTGTCGGCTTTTTATTTTTTCTAATTGCCTCTCAATAATTAGTTTAGCAATAATGTTACCTGCATTTTCATCCGTTTCTAATTGTAGCAGATATTTCAACTTAGCTTCGCTGACATCAATACGATATAAAAGGGTAACTAATTTTTGAAAATCTTTTTGAATAAGCTGATTGGCATATATAGTTAATGCTTCTTCTAATTCAATTAGAGAAATTTTATCCGGCAACACGATTGCCATATCTTTTTTAATATTGTCTATTAATTCTTTTTCCATAAAAGAAATTACATAAATCTAGGTTCAGATACGCCTATTCCAAATAAAGCGAAATCATATTTTACGGGATCCTTCTTATCCAAAGTTCGTAAATATTCCGTTAGCTCAAGTGCAGCTTGCCAATCAATTTGCGTGCGTTGTAATATATTAAAACGTTTGGCAACTTTTGCTACATGCACATCAACCGGACAAATCAATTGTGCCGGTGAAATATTTTCCCAAATACCAAAATCTACATTCTTTTTATCGTTGCGTACCATCCAACGTAAAAACATACTCAATCTTTTACACGTAGAGTTTTTGTCGGGAGATGCGATATGTTTTCTTGTTCGCGATGGCACATCTTCCAGAGAAAAAAAGTATTCATAGAATCCTTTTAGTGCATTCTCCGTTGTTTTATCTTTTTCAGTCATCCATTTTGTAAAGGCTGTTTCTAATGTTTCATTTGTGGAATAATGAAATCGTAGAAATTCGATGAAGTATAAAAGATCTGTGTCATTGAAAGTACGGTGCTTGAACCCTAATACTTTTTTTAATTGCTTGTCGCTAACATTTGTACAAAAATCATGTGGAGCATTATCCATCAACGTCATCAACTCTCTACTTTTATTAATAATAGTAGTGCGGTTGCCCCAGGCAAAAATGGAAGCAAAAAATGCGGCGATCTCAATATCCTGTTTTTTTGCAAACAGGTGCGGGATACAAATAGGATCATCCTTAATAAAAGAAGGTCGATTATATTCATCGACCTTGCTATCTAAGAAATCTTTTAGTTTATTATTATCCATCGATCATCAGGCAATTGCTTGTTTTAAATCTTCTACTAAATCATCCGCATCTTCAATACCAACACTTATTCTTATTAAGCCATCCGTTAAGCCATTTTTAATTCGTTCTTCTCTTGGTATTGATGCATGCGTCATGCTTGCGGGATGATTGATCAGTGATTCTACACCTCCTAAACTTTCTGCTAAAGAAAATAATTTTGTAGAGGATAATACTTTAACCGCAGCCTCAACACTATCATCTTTTAAAGTAAAACTCATCATGCCGCCAAAACCACGCATTTGTATTTTAGCAATATTATAATTCGGATGATCGGCAAAACCGCACCAATATACTTTATCAATTTTTGGGTGCTTGCGTAAAAAGTGCGCTACAACATAACCATTCTCATTGTGCTGTTTCATTCTTACGTGTAAAGTTTTAATGCCACGTAATACTAAAAAACAATCCATTGGCCCGGGAACGGCACCACAACTTTTTTGAATAAAATATAATTTCTCTCTCAGCTCATCATCGTTTACGACTAACGCACCTTGTATCACATCACTATGTCCACCCAAGTATTTGGTAGCGGAATGCATTACGATATCAGCGCCCAAATCTAAAGGATTTTGTAAGTACGGTGTTGCGAATGTATTATCAACACACAATAGTGCGCCGGCTTTTTTTGATATTGCTGCAACCGCAGAAATATCCGTAATACTCATTAAAGGATTCGTCGGTGTTTCGATCCAGATCAGTTTTGTTTTTGGCGTTACTGCCGCTGCAATATTTTTTACATCTGCTGTATCAACAAAAATAAATTTGATGCCGAATCTTTCGAATACTTTGGTAAATAGACGATAAGTACCACCATACATATCGCTTCCTGCAATAACCTCATCACCACTGCTTAATAATTTGATCACGGCATCTGTTGCAGCAACGCCACTACTAAATGCCAAACCATGTTTGCCATTTTCAATTACTGCAAAGGCTTCTTCCAAAGCTTTGCGTGTTGGATTTTGGCTACGTGCATATTCATAACCTTTGTTTACACCCGGAGCGGATTGAACGTAGGTAGATGTTTGATAAATTGGAGTCATGATTGCTCCTGTGCTTGGATCCGGTTCTGCACCGGCATGAATGATCTTGGTTGCTAACTTCATAGAAAAAAATTGAGAATGCAAAGATGCAATTTTTACAGCAGTTGTGCGGCAATTAAATATCGCCAATCAAAATTATCAGCATCATGCGCCGGTAACGGATTGATCTCTTTATTTAAAAGATGAGGTTGTAAAATTCCGTTGTTGACAAGCTTCCTTTTTGCTTCATGTATATATTCCTGCAATTTTGGATCGGTCATCCATTTTTTTTGTGGGGGCTCATATCCAACTTTATCTTTTCGCCAGGCAATTTCATCAGGTAATTTATTATCCATTGATTTTCTTAAGATCCATTTTGTCCAGCCATCTCGTATTTTAAAATTAGGAGGCAAAGAAAAAATGAATTCTACCAAACGATGATTTAAGAATGGAAGCCTTACTTCGGTGCCATGCGCCATTGAGTTTCTGTCTGCAAAGCGCAATAATTCCTCCAATCCAAGTTCCATTGTATTAAAATACAAAATGTCGCTTAATCTATTAATGCTTGATTTTCTGATGCCTTCCCATTCTCTTCCGTGTAGGGATGCAATAAAATCCGGGTTAATATCCTGGCTCTTTATTGTTTTATTGTATTCTCTTCTTTCTAGAAAAACGGCAGCATGCGGATTAAAATATGCCGCCATGTAATTTTTCATTCCCCATTGTATAGCTATATTTTTTTCTGCTAAGGATCTTCTTTCATGATGTATTTGGCCGAATTTTCCTTTGGCAGCTAACTGTTGTAAATACCATTTATAATATCTATGATAACCGGCGAGTGTTTCATCCGCACCTTGTCCATCGAGTAATACCTTTACATTATTTTGTTTGGCCAGTTCAAATACTTTGTATTGTATATAAATACTGGAAGAAGAAAAAGGTTCTTCCTGATGATAACAGACTTTCTCAAAATCATTTATTAGATCATCGATCGTTGGTTCGGTCTTAAAATTATCTGATTTGAATTTATTTGTAACAGACTGAATATAGAGTGACTCATCTTTTTCAAAACCCGGAAAAACTGCAGAAAATGTTTTTGTGTTATCTCCCTTTATATAATTTATTAAAGATAAAATAGAGGAGCTATCTAAGCCGCCACTTAGGCTTGTACCCATATCAACATCGCCGCGCAATCTTCTTTTTACGGATGTTGTTAGCAATGAGGTAAATTTTTCAATAGCATCAGTTTCCGAGATAGTAATTTTTGCCCGCTTATTAATGTCCCAATATCTTTTGATAACGATTCTTCCAGTAGTTTTTGATAAACGCAAATAATGCGCGGCGGGAAGCGA
>Ga0207033_1041_pt1 | contig 28808 bp, 26 predicted proteins | sample Alteio_BWMinCont_35_FD_153262 | JGI IMG/M metagenome (GOLD analysis project Ga0207033, IMG submission 153262) | Enriched cells from forest soil in Barre Woods Harvard Forest LTER site, Petersham, Massachusetts, United States -... | ecosystem: Environmental > Terrestrial > Soil > Temperate forest >... | reverse complement strand
TGGCGTTGTTTGGCCGTTTATGATGATTGTTCTGGAATAATTCGCCCAGCATAAAAAAGTCAAAAGGTGTTGTGTTTTTTGATTGGTCACCATTGTTAAAATTGGCATAACCATATTTATGCCCGCACCAGTTAACTATAGCGCCTTGTACCGGGCCCATCATAAAATGAATAGGGAGCAGCAAAAATAACCACCAATGGGTAGCAAAAAAAATATAGAATGTTACGTAAAAGCATCCGAATATAATGCGTGATGTAAAAGTAGACCCCCAATAGTCAAGTAAACGCCATTCTGGATAATTGCCTTTAAATTGTGCGTCCGGCTCTTTTAAACGTTTTTCATAAAGCTTATAACTTTGTGCAGTACGCCACATCATTTGAAAAACATCCTTAAAAAAATAAGGGGAATGAGGATCCTTTTCAGTGTCGCTGAAAGCATGGTGCTCCCGGTGCATAATGGCGTAAGCCCTGGGGTTTAAAAATGACGACCCCTGGCAAATAAAGGTAAGCAGGTGAAATATACGTTCATTAAATTTGTTGGTACTGAACATTTTATGGGAAGCGTAACGGTGCAAATAAAATGTTTGAAAGAACAAAGAAAGGAACCAATGAGCAAGGAAGAATATTAAAACGATCACGGAGATATAATATAAAATATAAAGGAATTGTTTTATAACAAGGTTCAAAGATACAATTAAAATGATTTGGCAAGTATAAAAGAAAAAAGGGGCTGCTGGGAATTACAGTAAAATTTTGTATTCCCGAATATAGTAAACTTTTGATTACGTTTTAACTCCCGGAATGTTCATTTTTTACAGCTTTTTTATTTTGTATCTTTGAATAATGATTAAATAAAAACTGATGGAAAATATATCAATTCCTGTCCCTCCATATATTGCCCGTGCTTTTGAGAATGCAGATACAGAGGTCAAGAGAAAAGCGGAGATCTACATTAATGCATGGCTTAACGATTTTTTCAGCGGCAAGCCTGCCAATGAACAGCTTTTTGCGATAATGAAAAAAGCTACATCCGAGGCTAAAGCCAATGGTTTGACCCCCGAGAAACTTGATGAATTACTGAATGATGAGAACTGAGTTTTGGATATTGGATACCAATATCCTGCTTAGGGCCTTAATGAACGAAAATTCTGTGCCAGGTTTGGCGTTAAAAAGAGCCCGTGAAACCGGCACTTTACTTGTCTCAGAAGAAATAGCTTCAGAATATTTTGATGTGTTTTCAAGGCCTAAGTTTGAAAGATACGTTTCCCTGGAAACCAGGCTGGCGTTTATTGAAAATATTATTTCAAACTCTCTTTCGATTGAGCCAAAAGAAAGGATTTTAGCTTGCCGTGACCCTAAAGATAATATGTTTCTCGAATTAGGAGTAACTGCCGGAGCTTCCTGTATAATAAGCGGCGATCAGGATTTGCTTGTCTTGCACCCTTTTAGAACTATTCCCATTATATCTCCAGGTGATTTTTTAAACCTTTTTAATTTCCCCCGTCAATGAAACACAAAGGAGGCTGTAAATTGTCAACAGCCCCCTTCTTCAATAATTCAATAATTCTAAATTTCAATAATTATTTATGCCTCGCCGTCGCGCAATGCTTTTATTTGATTATGCGCGGCTATAATTTCTTCCTGCTGGCGCGATACAATTTCTGCAAATTCGGGTGTCAAATCGCTATCCGGGGATAGCGCTTCCTGGTATGCCTTTTTAATGGCATCCTCGCCGCGTTCGCATTCTTCCAAAATACTCCTACGATCGTGCCCGGTAAAAGTAGCTTTAACATCAAGCCAGGCCCGGTGCAAAGCACCCCTGCTGCTCATTCCCATTTCAGGTTCTCCGCCATTTTTATTTATAACTGATCCAAGCTCATGTACATTATACCGGCTTTCTTCCCTAAGTTTCTGAAAAAGCGCTTTAATTTCCAGATCATTGTCGCCTATATCCTTAGTGGCGTGCGCAAAGCCCGCAATACGGTCGTTGTTAATTTCGATCAGGTCGTTCAATACCTCAATTGATTTTTCGATAGTTTCCATAATTATAGTTTTTGTGTATTTTAACGCCAAACAACTATCCTGCCAGTTATTTTTTTATGAGAAGGAAAGAAAAACTAACTGCGAATCCACAATTTCCAGCGACCAATTTTACACTCCCCAAACAAAAACATCAACCCGGTATTTCGTATATGTTAATGAACCGCTTATCTTTATAAATATAAACAGCTAACCAAAATTATGAAAGCAATATGGAACAACCAGGTCATCGCCGAAAGCAATGACACCGTAGTGGTTGAAAACAATCATTATTTCCCGAAAAACAGCGTAAAAGCCGAATATTTAAAGCTTTCACCAACGCATACCACCTGTCCATGGAAAGGACTCGCGAGTTACTATTCCCTTGATGTGGACGGTATGCAAAACCCCGATGCTGCATGGTATTACCCCGATCCGAAACCTGCCGCTGCAAACATTACTGATTACATAGCGTTTTGGAAGGGCGTTAAAGTAACAGAATAAGCATGAAGCAATATGACACAATAGTTATTGGCGCCGGGCAAGCCGGAGGGCCGCTGGCCAAAAAACTTGCCCTCGCCGGGAAGAAAACAGCATTAATTGAGAAACGATGGATTGGCGGCACTTGCGTGAACGATGGTTGTACCCCTACCAAAACCATGGTCGCATCGGCAAAGGCTGCCTATATGGCCGGCCATAGTTCTCCGCTGGGTGTAAAAATTAAAGGATATTCGGTAGACATGCCGAAGATTAAAAAGCGTAAGGACGAAATTATTCACCTGTTTAGGGATGGGAGCCAAAGGGGACTGGAGGCAACTAAAGGTCTCGACGTTATTTTTGGCGAGGCAGAATTCATTGGCGATAAAACCATTTCGGTTAAGCTTATTAAAGGCGGCAAAGTAAAAGAATTTAAAGCCGGCCAATTCTTTATTAATACCGGGGCTAAAACTTTTATACCGGGTATTGAAGGGTTAACTGACATCGACTATCTAACATCAACTACTATCCTCGATCTTGACTATGTGCCAGAACATTTACTGATCATCGGCGGCAATTATATTGGTTTGGAGTTTGGGCAGATGTTCCGCCGCTTTGGGAGCAAGGTAACGATTATCGAAAAATCAGGAAGGATAGTTTCCCGCGAGGATGAGGATGTTTCGGAAGAGCTAACCAAAATCCTGGAAGCCGAGGATATTACCATCCATACCAATGCTATAACTACAGGGTTCAAACAAAAGAAAGGTGGAAAAATTGTTGCCACTGTAAAAATCGGCGATGAGGCTAAAAAAATAAAATGCTCACATGTGTTAATAGCAGTTGGCCGTATGCCGCAATCAGCAGCATTGAATCTTGCAAAAACGGGCGTTGAAACTGATGAGCGCGGGGCTATAAAGGTTAACGAAAAGCTGGAAACCAATATCCCCGGTATCTTTGCTTTGGGTGATGTAAAGGGAGGGTCCGCCTTCACGCATATATCCTATAATGATTATACTATTGTTTACCGCAACCTGGTGAAGAATGAAAAATTAACCACAAAAAACCGGCCTGTACCTTATTGTATGTTCACTGATCCGCAGTTAGGCAGCATAGGCTTAAATGAGACGGAGGCAAAAAAACAAAAAATAAAATACAAAGTTGCCAAATTGCCCATGGCTTACGTGGCCCGGGCCATTGAAACCGGCGACACCCGTGGCTTTATGAAAGCTATAGTTGACCCTGATACCAAACAAATATTAGGCGCTACAATTTTAGGCGCCGAAGGTGGTGAAACCATGACCATATTGCAAATGGCCATGATGGGCGGCATTACCTATGAGCAGATCCGTTGGTGTGTTTTTGCCCACCCGCTTTATGCCGAATCACTGAACAACCTGTTTATGGCCCTGGAAAGTTAGCTGCTATGATAAAGATTGAACATCTGAGCAAACACTTTGGCAAAGTAAAGGCCGTAGATGATATTTCTTTCGAAGTAAAGGAGCATGAGAACCTTATTTTATTAGGCACAAGTGGCTGCGGGAAAACCACAACGCTGAAAATGATCAATCGTCTTATTGAGCCAACACACGGTAAAGTTTTTATCGACGGCAAAAATATTTCTGAGCAACAACCTGAAATTTTAAGGCGCAGCATAGGTTATGTTTTACAAAACAATGGCCTTTTTCCGCATTATACTGTAGCAGAAAATATTGCAATTGTTCCGCAATTACTTAAATGGGATAAAAAACGAACAGAAAAAAGGGTTGTTGAACTACTCGAAAAACTACATTTATCCACAGATTATCTTAATATTTATCCCAATGAACTAAGCGGGGGCCAGCAGCAGCGAATCGGGTTGGCAAGGGCCTTGGTGGCTGATCCGGCTGTTTTATTAATGGACGAGCCGTTTGGCGCTTTGGACAATGTTACCCGTTCAAAGATCCATGCCGAATTTTTGGCGCTTGATGAGCTGAAAAGAAAAACCATTATTATGGTTACCCACGATGTGCAGGAAGCTTTTGAACTTGGCGACCATATTTGCCTGATGGATAAAGGAAAAATAGTGCAGGACGATACGCCTGCCGGATTGCTGTTTAATCCCAAAAATGATTTTGTAAGGGGGTTTTTAAAAGAACAGCGTTTGCAACTTGAGTTTAAGGCAATAAAGTTATATGACGTTTGGAAATGGCTGGCCCCGGCCCCCCGACCCCCTAAAGGGGGAGATCATACGGTAAGGTTACTGCTATCTTCTGATGCTAATTTATGGAGCGGGTTGGAGCATTTTAAATTCGATACGGCGGAAATGATAAATATTGACAATAGGGAAGGCACTGAGGTAAGATCGGCAAGCTTTGAACAATTGATGTCGGCATTTTATCAATACAAAAAACAGCAGGCACATGAATGAGCAGCAACAAACCTTATGGGAATTTATGCAGCAGCAGTCGGATAAGCTGGTGGAGCAAACCATTCAGCATATAGGGCTTACGTTTATTTCGCTTTTTATTGCTGTGCTCATTGGCCTGCCATTGGGAATTTTCATTACCCGAAAAAAACAGCTTTCGGGAACTATTTTGGGTATAGCAGGAGTTTTGCAAACCATACCCAGCATTGCATTACTTGGCTTTATGATACCTGTTTTAGGCATTGGTGCCAAGCCCGCCATTGCGGCGCTTTTGTTGTATGCATTGCTACCTATTATCCGCAATACTTATACCGGCATTGAAGGCGTTGATGCGGCCATAAAAGAAGCGGCAGTTGCAATGGGCATGAACAAATGGCAGGTATTGTTTAAGGTAGAACTACCACTTGCTATGCCTGTAATATTTGCAGGTATTCGTACCGCTACGGTAATAACTGTTGGGGTAGCTACGCTGGCGTCCTATATTGCCGCAGGTGGCCTGGGCGAATTTATTTTCGGTGGCATCTCACTCAATAATACCAATATGATACTGGCCGGTGCTATACCGGCAGCGCTGCTGGCTATTTTATTTGATTTTTTGCTGTCACGATTGCAAAAACTAAATATCCGCAAACTAAAAACTGCTACTGCCACACTGCCACTGCTACTTATTTTACTCTCTTCTTTCTATTTCATCCCATCCGCTTACGGCAGCAAACTTAAAGCCGGGTTTACCCCAGAGTTTATGGGCAGGCAGGATGGTAACCTGGGATTACAGCAAAAATATAGCCTGAAGATCAGTACGCTGGTTATAAACGATGCTGTAATGTATAAGGCAGCTTATGAAAAACAATTGGATGTAATTAGCGGCTACTCTACCGATGGTAGGTTAAAGGCGTATAATCTGGTGGTTTTGGATGATAATAAACATATTTTTCCGCCTTATTATGCCGCGCTGATTGTTAGAGAAAATTCACTAAAAAAATTTGCAGGATTAGAAAAAATACTAAATTTGTTAGCCGGAAAAATAAATGACGGCACGATGACTGCCTTAAACTACAAGACTGATTATCTTCACCAAAGCCCTGAAAAAGTGGCGAAAGATTTTTTGGTCTCAGTTAATTTATGGAAGCCTGCACGGAACGGTAACGCGGGGGTTGTAAGGATCGGGTCAAAAATTTTTGGTGAGCAGTATATCCTGGCAAATATTTACAGTATGCTGATAAAAGGAAACTCAGACTATGGTGTGGCTACCAAAACCGGGCTTGGCGGAACTAAGATATGTTTTGATGCTTTGACTAATGATGCGATAGATTTTTATCCTGAATATACAGGAACAGGTTTACTGGCCATATTGCAGCCATCATCAAAAACAATTGATTCGTTGACTGGTAATAAAGATGCGACTTATAATTATGTACAAAAAGAGTTTAATCAGAAATATAATGTCAAATGGTTAAAACCAATCGGGTTCAATAATGCGTATGCTTTAATGATGAGGGAAAAACAGGCAAAAGATTTAAAAATTAAAACAATTTCAGACCTTAAACGATATTTGGAAAGCAAATAATTAAAATGGACATCGCCGACTGTTATATAAAAGTTCGTAAACGCACGGAGCATATTTGCAGTCCTTTGCAAACAGAGGATTATGTGGTGCAGCCTGTGGTTGATGTTAGCCCGCCTAAATGGCATATAGGGCATACCACCTGGTTTTTTGAAACTTTTATCCTGAAACCTTATTTTATGGGTTACCAGGAATATAATCCTGAGTATAATTATGTATTTAACAGCTATTACGAAACCGTTGGCAACCGCGTGATCCGTACAGACAGGGGCAATTTAAGCCGCCCTACGGTAATTGAAATTTACCGCTACCGCGAATATATTGATGAGGCTATGGCTAATTTTTTATGCGGCGATATTGCTGATGATGTGAAGGAACTGGTGATATTGGGTTTAAACCATGAAGAACAGCACCAGGAGCTTTTGTACACCGATATTAAATATAGCTTAGGTCATAATCCCTTGTTCCCCGCTTATTCAAAGGCTTATGTTTCGCCGAAAGCCGATAGGGCAGCGAAGGACAGCTTTATCAAACTAAAAGAAGGCATTTATGAAATAGGTTTTAAAGGCGATGGCTTTTGTTTTGATAATGAACTCAATCCACATAAAGTATATTTAAATGCCTTTGAAATAAGCCCAAACTTAGTTACAACTGCTGAATACATGGAGTTTATTAATAGCGGTGGTTATCACGATTTCCGCCACTGGCATGCAGAGGGGTGGGACTGGGTAAAAACCAATAAAGTAGAAGCGCCGCTTTACTGGCATTTGATAGATGAAGAATGGCACCATTATACATTTCATGGTCTTGAACCGCTGAATCTAAAAGAGCCTGTCTGTCATATCAGCTATTTCGAGGCCTATGCTTATGCTGCCTGGAAAGGCTTGAGGTTGCCTACTGAATTTGAATGGGAAGCTGCCGCGTCGCAATTTAGCTGGGGCAAAAGTTGGGAATGGACGGAAAGCTCGTACCTGCCCTATCCCGGGTTTACAAAAGCGCCGGGCGCAATTGGCGAATACAATGGCAAATTCATGGTTAATCAAAAGGTATTAAGGGGAGCATCGGAGGTTACATCGCCGGGGCATAGCCGCATTACCTACAGAAACTTTTTTCAAACACATTTACGATGGCAATTTACCGGTATAAGGCTGGCTAAATAAAATAATCCCTTATGAAAAACATTGATGCAACAATGACGCAAGCTGGGTTAGACCGGGCGGTAAAATCAAAAACTGAACAGTTTTATGATGATGTGATAACAGGGCTACAGTCGGCGCCCAAACGTTTAAATTCAAAATATTTTTATGATGCCGATGGCGATAAGCTTTTCCAGGATCTGATGAACTGCGAAGAATATTATCCAACCAGGTGCGAACTGGAAATATTTTCAGAAAAAACTGCTGAGATATGCCAGGCCATAATAGGCGACGGCGATCCGTTCGACCTGATAGAATTAGGCGCCGGCGATGCTACGAAATCAGCGTACCTGCTTCAGTATCTTTTGGAACAGCAGGCTGATTTTACTTATTTGCCAATTGATATATCCGAAAATGTAATAGCTTACCTTAATGTTACCCTTCCGGTGACCTTACCCGGTATTCAAATAATGGGCCTTAACGGCGAATATTTTGAAATGCTCGAAAAAGCAGCATCCATTTCAAATAAGCGCAAGGTAGTAATTTTTTTGGGTTCAAATATTGGAAATATGCAGGTTACTGAAGCTGAAAGTTTTTGTAGGGAACTTCGTAATCATTTGTCCGCCGGTGATATGATGCTGATTGGCTTCGATCTTAAAAAAAATCCAAAAACAGTTTTGGCTGCTTACAATGATAAGGGTGGCATTACTAAAAGGTTTAACCTGAACTTACTGGAACGTATAAACCGTGAACTAAATGCTAATTTTGACCTGTCAAAATTTGACCATTACCCAATTTATGACCCTGAAACGGGTGCCTGTAAAAGCTACCTCGTGAGCCTTATAGACCAGCAGGTGAAAATTAACGGCGCCGAAACCATTCATTTTTTAAAGGATGAATGTATCTATATGGAGATATCCCAAAAATTTACCGTTTCACAAACCGACCACATGGCCAACAAAGCCGGTTTTAAATCATTACATGGCTTTTTTGATAGTAGGAAATGGTTTATTGATGTTATTTGGGTGGCGGAATGACATCCGCCAGACTTACGAAGTTTAATTTGGGGTTAATTGGTTTTTAATGGCCTCATTGAGGGCTTCGCCGTTTGCAAACTTCGTAAGTCTGGTTCATTGTTAATTTTGAGCCAAATATTCCGCCCCCAATCGATTCCTAAAATACACATCCCAGCTATGTTGCTGTTCGCGGTTTGTCATGTGTTGGGTACCGTCGTCATATTCCAAATTCAACTGCTGATATTTCGCGTCAATGCGGTCAAAAATATTTTTTGCAGCTTCTTTATAATCGGCATAAAAAACAGTTTTACTAACAGTTCTTAGTATTTCCTGTTGTTCAAGGTAGGCTATATTGTAATGCCCCTGTTCGTGCTTCAATATTTCGGCAAGCATTTCGGCAGATGTGACCCTTTTTTTATCCATCCACGACTTATCGTTGTCTACCGCAAGCCTGATAGTAAAATCCAATACATAATAATTTTTCTCTTTTTTTGCGATGTAACCAAATTCTATATAGCAGTTGGTGTAAGCAATCGTCCCATCATTATTGATACCAGGTATGCCCTGAAAATCGTCAATGGTTAACCTATGGTATGGCTGAGCATCAGCAGCTGTGAAAGAAAGCCATGATATGGCAACGCAAATCAACCCCACAAGTCTTAATTTCATCGTACGTTTGAGTAAAAATTTTACTTTTTGACTTTGTCGTCATGCAAAAGGTTTAATGCCATCATTTCTTTCATGGTTTTTTGCATGTTCTCGGTCGAGCCATCAAGGAATATCACGTTGCCTTGCGAATGCTCGGCAAAATGTTTTATTGATTCTGTCCACATGGTGAACAGAATTACCGAAGTATCCATATTTGCATCCTTCATTTCTTTGGCGGCAACCGACATACCTTTGGCCACTTCCTCGCGAAATAAAGCGACACCCTGCCCGCGTAGCTGTGATGCCTGCCGATCTGCTTCGGCAGATATTTTAATGGCGTTACCTTCGGCTTCAGCAGCTTTTGTTTTAGTGATCAAAAGCGCTTGCCCTTCGTTTTCGGCGGCAGCCTTCAGGTTATTGGATGCAACTACCTGGCTCATTGATTTCATGATCACATCATCAAACGTAATATCGTTTAACTGCAAATCCTGCAAATGATAACCCCAGCCTTCCAATATTACGTCAAGTTGCTCTTTAACATGCTCTACAATATCGCGCCTCAATATCAATACCTCCGATTGCCGTTTGGTTGCCACGAAAGCCCTTATAGAACCTTCAACAGTACGTATCAGCGCCTGCATCAAATTCCGGTCGTCAACAAACTTAAAGGCTACGTTTTTTATCGTTTCCTCCCGCTGGTCGAGCACTGAATATAACAGCATGGCTTTAAAGTAAACATTCGCCTGGTCAAAAGTAACCGCCTGGAATTCCAGTTCGACAGACCTGTTTTGGATAGATATTTTTGAATAGATGCTTTCAATAAATGGTATCTTAAAATTAAGGCCCGGCGTTAAAATGCGGCGATACTTGCCAAAAACTGTAATTACTACTATAGTGCCCTGTTTTACAGACACAAATGAAGAAAAGATTATTATCAGGAAAATGAAAATAATAATAAAAGAGGTTATTTCAGGTGTCATGACCAATAGTTTTATGCTATAAAGATAATAGTTATTTGTTGGTGTGCTATTTGTTTTAACTTAAAAAGTATTGTAAAAACAACATAAACCAAAATGAACTTAAAACGCACTTTCGGGGCTATCCTTACCGTATTGGGTATTATAGGATTAATTTACGCTGGTATCGGCATAATAAATCACAATAACGGTGTAACAACGCTTATTGTGGTTGGGGTAATTGCAGTTATGTTTTTCTTTACCGGAATAAGCCTGGTACGTACCACTAATGACGAGACGAAATAAGCCGTTTACTGCCTGTGGCATGATTTGCCAGGTTTAAAGATTGGTTCATGGTTCAAATAGTAATAACCTGCCATCATCGGTAATACGCAAGCCCGAATCAGGAAAATCAGCTTCTGTTAAGGTTCTGATCTTTTTTATCGCGCGGTTCAAACTGTCAGGCTCCAATCCTCTATCATGGGTTTGTTTGGCGGCAATAATGTGCCCGCTTAAAAATTCGCCTTTTTTATTTACATACACTTTAAGCAATGGGGCAATACCGCATATCCCTTCAACGCTTACACATTTATAGGTGCAAAAATTACCGAGGCTATAGGCTATCAGCCGGTTTTTATATATCTCCATTCCCCGGCACACATGCGGCCCGTTCCCAAAAATCAAATCGGCCCCGGCATCAATAGCATTGTGGGCGAAGTCCCGTACATTGCCGCGCTTCTCCTTAAAAAATGATTCACTTGTATCGGGTACATGTTCAAATGCTTTTCCCTCGCCACCGCCATGAAATGATACTATAACTATGTCGCATTGCTGTTTCAGGTTTTTTATAATATGGCGGGCACTTTTCAAATCGAGGATTGATAGGGTTTGACTGTTGGGCGCAAAGGCGCAAAAACCATAAGTTATCCCTTTCACCTTAAAAATTGCCGAAGGATGTGCAACTTGCCCACCGTATTGAATACCAAGGCTGTCAAGTACTTTCATAGTGTTGATACGACCACTTTCGCCAAAATCGCCTATGTGGTTATTGGCGAGGCTTAATACTTTAAAACCGGCGTCTTTTAAAACTTTCCCATAACTAACAGGCATCCTGAACAAATATGCTTTACTAAGCAGGTGCATTTTATAATGTGCCGGTGCGCCCGTATCGAGCAAGGTACCCTCAAGGTTGCCGAAAGTTACATCAGCATCATGCAATTGGTTAATGAGATTTTTAAAACTGTTTTTACCACCGTTAGGCGGCAGGGTTTTTTTATCAGGATAAGAAGTGCCAAGCATAATATCCCCTACAGCTGCAATACACACAGAATCGGGCAATATGGGTGCGGGGGCAATAACAACAACCGGCGTCTTTATTTTTTTATGATGTTTGGCAGGCACATAGGTTTGCTGTACTTCCTGGCATGCAGCAAGGGATAAAATTGCGACAATTACAAAAGACAATAAGGGTTTAGTCATTCAAAAAAAAATCCTTTCGTTTATGAAAGGATTAATTTATATTTTTTTTAGTTCTTGCTATTATCTTCTTTTTCCAGCTCTTCCTTAAAGGATTCGAGCATCCTCCCGCCCCTGTAAAAATACCTTTTATAATAGGCATCATCAAGGCTATTTATAGCAACACCCCGCGATGAAGCATGCGCGAACCGGTTATTGCCTAAATATATTCCAACATGTGATATACGGCGGCTATGAATTTTGAAGAAAACCAGGTCACCCTCTTTAAGGTCATCCTTATTCACAGGACTTACCATGCTGAATATATCGCGCGAGTTGCGCTCGATATCCATATTAAAAACCTGGCTGTATAGTTCTTTCGTAAAAGCTGAACAATCGATACCATTTTTTGAGCTTCCGCCAAAACGGTATGGAGTACCGATCCAGTCGTAAACAAAATGAAAAAGTTTCATATTAGATGTCGCAGATAATGCAACGCCCATAATTTGTGATAAATAATCTTTTGCTAAACTCTCCTGGTCGTCAGGATTTTTCACGTCCGAAGTATTTGGACTGATTTTTGTTTGTGCTTGTACGGATAGAACACTAAAAAATAACGCAATAACGATAGTAACTTTCTTCATTTAATCTCAGTTTTGTTGTAATAGGTCAACAAATTGTTTATTAAATTGGACACCCTGTCTATTGTTCGCCACAAAACTATTTATTTTTATCTAAAATGCAAGGAAAAGGTCACTTTTTTTCCACATTTGTGTGACAATGTTAATTGTTATACCATTTTACGTATAACTTCCTCCTTTTGTTGCGATAAATCTAAGTAAAACCCTCTCTTCGGCCAAATTAATTGGGGCGTGTTTTGCCCAATGTCCCATCAAAAGCAGGCTGTCCTGGTAACATCACAGGCAAACAGAAAATAAAACATAAATCTTTCTAACAAATTCGTTGCGGTTTCGATATTTTCAAGGATATAATTAGATTTGCGCTTTACTCAGAAAATTGATCGTTTAAAACACTACATGAGTTCAATCGAAATAAATAAAGATACGTACCTGATGTGGTACGAGTCGATGCTTTTAATGCGAAAGTTCGAAGAAAAAGCCGGGCAGTTATACGGACAGCAAAAGATAAGGGGATTTTGCCATTTATACATTGGGCAGGAGGCTGTTTTAGCCGGCGCAATGTCTGTAATAAAACCCGAAGATAGTATGATCACTGCTTATCGTGACCATGCGCATGCAATTGCTAAAGGTGTTACCTCAAATGCTATAATGGCCGAACTTTACGGCAAGGCCACCGGCTGCTCAAAAGGCAAAGGGGGCTCTATGCACATGTTTAGCAAAGAGCACCACTTTTATGGCGGCCACGGCATTGTTGGCGGACAGGTTCCGCTTGGGGCCGGAGTTGCTTTTGCCGAACAGTATAAAGGCACCCAGTTTGTGAACATAGCCTATATGGGCGACGGGGCAGTACGCCAGGGATCATTAACTGAAACCTTTAATATGGCAGCGCTTTGGAAACTGCCGGTAATTTTTGTTTGCGAAAACAATGGTTATGCCATGGGCACCTCGGTTGAACGTACTACCGCTGATACTGATATTTATAAAATAGGCTTGCCTTACGGGATACCTTCATCACCTGTTGATGGGATGGACCCGGCAGCTGTACATAGAGCTATGGACGAAGCAGTTCAGCGCGCCCGTAATGGTGAAGGGCCAACCTTTTTAGAGATGCGTACTTACCGTTATAAAGGGCACTCCATGTCCGATCCGCAAAAATACCGTACCAAAGAAGAACTGGAAAGTTATAAAGCGAAGGATCCGATAGAGCTGACAAAACATATTATTGAATCGGAAGGGTACGCCGATGCCAAATGGTTTGAAGATATTGAAGCCAAAGTAAAAGCAGAGGTTGATGAATCGGTGAAGTTTGCGGAAGAATCGCCGTGGCCCGAAGCATCGGAACTATACACCGACGTATATGTAGAAAAAGATTATCCATTTATAAAGGACTAATCGTTATTTTTAAACGGAATATTTAAAAGAATATTGATCAATAGTATATGGCCGAAGTAATTAAAATGCCCAAAATGAGCGATACCATGACCGAAGGGGTATTGGCTAAATGGCATAAAAAAGTTGGTGATAAGGTAAAATCGGGCGATGTATTGGCCGAGATTGAAACTGACAAAGCCACGATGGATTTTGAAGCGTATTCGGATGGCACCCTGCTTTATATCGGTGTTGAAGAAGGCAAAGCTGTTCCGATTGATGCAATGATCGCGGTTATAGGTGCGGAAGGTGAAGATTACCATGCGGCCCTTGATGCCAGTGCTGCTGAAGCGCCTAAGGCAGAGGTAGCAGCAGATAGTAGCAGTAGCACTAAAGAGGCTGCTCCAGCAAAAGAAAAAGTTACTGAAGATAAAAAACCGAAGGAAGCTGTTGAAGCTAAGCCAAAGGTTGATAAATCAAGCATACCAGCCACGGTGATCCGCATGCCGGCCCTTAGTGATACTATGACCGAAGGTGTGATCAATAAATGGAACTTTAAAGTAGGCGATACTGTAAAATCCGACGATTCACTGGCCGACGTAGAAACCGATAAGGCTACTATGGAAGTAGTGGGTTATGAAGCCGGCACATTACTATATATAGGCCCTAAAGAAGGCGAAGCGGCCAAAGTTAACGGCATCATCGCCATTGTTGGTAAAGCCGGGACGGATATTACACCATTGTTAGACGAGGATGAAGCGCCTGCGGCTGAAGTAGCAGCGGAAAGCAGCGGTAGCACTGAAGAAGCCGAAACCGCAAGTGATACAACTTCGGTTGAATCAACAGAAGACGACAGCCGCATAAAGGCATCGCCGTTAGCGCGTAAAATTGCCAACGAAAAGGGAATTAATCTTAGAGATATAAAGGGCTCTGCCGAGGGTGGCCGTATTATTAAGAAGGACGTAGAGGAATATGTTCCGGTTGTGAAAGCTCCAGCACCTGCTGTAGCAGCAGCCGAAAGTAGCAGTAAAGAAACTGCACCTGCCACTGCTCCTGCTACCACACCTCAACCCGTTATCACACTTCCAACCTTTACCGGTGAAGAGAAGTTTACCGAGAAACCGGTTAGCCAAATGCGCAAGGCAATATCCAGGCGTTTATCTGAAAGCCTCTTTACCGCGCCTCATTTTTATGTAACTATGAGCATTGATATGGACGAGTCGATTAAGGCGCGTACCCGCATCAATGAAGTTGCCCCGGTTAAAATATCATTTAACGATTTTGTATTAAAAGCATGCGCCGTTGCCTTAAAGCAGCATCCTGCTGTTAATTCGTCATTTTTAGGTGATAAGATCCGCTTCAATGAACATATACATATTGGTGTTGCCGTAGCAGTTGACGAAGGTTTGCTGGTTCCGGTTATTAAATTTGCTGATGGCAAATCATTGAGCCGCATTTCTGTTGAAGTAAAAGACTTCGCGCAAAAAGCGAAAGCTAAAAAGCTGCAGCCACCCGAAATGGAAGGCTCAACCTTCACCATATCAAACTTAGGTATGTTTGGTGTTGATGAATTTACCGCTATTATCAACACACCAAATGCCTGTATCCTTGCCGTTAGCGGCATACAGCAGGTACCGGTTGTTAAAAACGGCGCAGTAGTACCGGGCAATGTAATGAAAGTTACCCTAAGCTGCGACCACCGCGTGGTTGACGGCGCTACAGGGGCAGCATTTTTGCAAACGCTAAAATCATTGCTGGAAGAACCAGTGAGGCTTTTGATTTAAGATTTTAGTCCCGATAGTTATCGGGATACGATTTACGATTGTTTTGATCGGATATTAAGCGATGGGTTTTAGGGCTCATCGCTTTTTTTATTGTCTGAACCGGGATTGATGGATTTAAACGATTCGTTGGATTTTAAGAGTTGCAAGTATTTTATCAAAAAAATCAGCTTAATCCCGGTTCAGACAAAAACCCCTATCTTAGCCCTCCCAAACACAATTGCTAATGAAAGGATTTACCTGTTTATCCGCAGCTGTTTTACTTTGCAGCTTTGCATGTGCACAACAAATGAATACACAAAAATTAACTTACCCCATAACCAAAAAGGTTGATACCGTTAACACTTATTTCGGCACTGCCGTGCCCGACCCTTACCGCTGGCTGGAAGATGACCGAGCCGCAGACACAAAAGCCTGGGTAAAGGCCGAAAACAAGGTGACACAAACCTACCTTTCGCAGATACCCTATCGCGATGCACTGCACAAACGCCTGGAGCAATTGTGGAACTACGAAAAATACAGCGCCCCGTTTAAAGAAGGCAAGTACACCTATTTTTATAAGAATGATGGTTTACAAAGCCAGTCGGTTTTGTGGCGGCAGGTAGGCGAAGGCACACCAGAAGTTTTTTTAGACCCCAACACGTTTTCGGCAGACGGCACTACTTCTCTGCAAGGCATTAATTTCACAAAAGACGGCAGCATGGCCGCTTACCAACTATCAGAAGGCGGGAGCGACTGGCGCAAGGTGATCATTATAAAAACTGCCGATAAAGCTATGGTTGGCGATACGCTTACCGATATAAAATTCAGCGGCATTGCATGGAAAGGTAATGACGGGTTTTATTACAGCAGCTATGATAAGCCCAAGACGGGCTCGCAGCTTTCTGGCCTCACACAGTATCATAAATTGTATTATCATCGCTTAGGCACGCCCCAAAGCGCCGACAAGCTGTTGTTTGGCGGCGAGGCAACAAAGCGGCGCTATATCGGCGCGCATTTAACCGAAGACGAACGGTTCCTGGTGATCTCCGCTGCTAATGAAACAACCGGCAATGAGCTTTATATCCAGGATTTGAGCATCCCCAACAGCGAAATAGTGAAAGTGGTTGACAATTTTGATAATGAGCACGCTGTATTGGATAATGTAGGCAGCAAGTTGTACATTTTAACCAACCTGTATTCGCCAAATTTTAAAATTGTCACGGTCGATGCTTCAAATCCAAAACCAATAAACTGGAAGGATTTTATCCCGACCACAAGCAATGTGCTAACCGCGTCAACCGGCGGCGGTAAAATATTTGCCGAATACCTGAAGGATGCCACCAGTTTTGTACAACAGTATAATATGGACGGCAAGCTTGAACGCACTATCGAGTTGCCATCTGTCGGCACGGCTGCCGGCTTCGGCACTAAAAAGGAAGAAAAAGAAACGTATTATACCTTTACCAATTACGTTTACCCGCCAACCATTTTTAAACTGGATATTGCCACGGGCGTATCAACGCTTTATAAAAAATCGAACGTACAGTTCGATCCAACCCTGTACGAAAACAAACAGGTTTTTTATAAATCAAAGGATGGTACCAAAATACCTATGATCATTACCTATAAAAAAGGCACGGTGCTTAATGGTAAAAATCCAACATTGCTGTATGCTTATGGCGGTTTCAGCATCAGTCTTACCCCTGCATTTAGTACGAGCAATATTATCCTGCTGGAGCATGGCGGCATTTACGCGGTGCCCAACCTGCGTGGCGGCGGGGAGTACGGCGAAAAGTGGCATAAGGCAGGTATAAAAATGAAAAAGCAAAATGTATTTGACGATTTCATAGCCGCTGCCGAATACTTGATCAACCATAAATATACCTCAAAGGATTACCTGGCTATTTCGGGTGGCTCAAATGGCGGCCTGCTCATCGGCGCGGTAATGACCCAACGGCCCGACCTTTGCAAGGTTGCTTTGCCGGCCGTGGGCGTAATGGATATGCTGCGCTATAACCAGTTTACCGCAGGCGCGGGATGGAGCTACGATTATGGCACCGCCGAAGATTCGGAGGAAATGTTTAAATATCTTTATAATTACTCGCCGTACCATGCTTTAAAACTAAATAATTACCCCGCAACCATGGTTACCACCGCCGATCATGACGACAGGGTTGTACCTGCACACTCGTTCAAATTCGCAGCGCGGTTACAGGAATATCAGCAAGGCCCGGCGCCCGTAATTATCCGCATTGAAACAAAAGCCGGTCACGGTGCTGGCCAAAGCACCGAGCAGGTGATTAGCGGGCAGGTGGATAAATGGGCGTTTATGTTTTGGAATATGGGCGTGGCGTTTTGATTTACGATTTTAGAATTACGATTTTAGATTTAAGGATTGCGGAAGTCGGAATGTCGATTGCGGAATTTAAAAGTGAGGATTGCAGTTAAACAAAACAGCCCTGATAAATATCAAGGCTGTTTTGTTTAGATGAATGGATACGGGATTAATGATCCCCATTTCCATGACCATGATCTTTGTCACCATGGTCACCATGATCCCCATTTCCGTGCTCTTTATCGCCATGGCCGCGACCATTATCCCTGCCACCGTTGCCACGGCCATTATCGCCATGATCACCTCTCCAATGATTTTGGTAACGGGAGTCACGGCTATCGCGGATAATTTCCTGGTCATGACGGCCACGGTAACCGGCGTATCTTGTCCTTATATCGGCATGATGTTCCCATGGGTTCTGTTGGTTTACCACTACTTTGTAAGTATGGTACCTGTCGAAATGATATCTTGCTGGTAAAACATCGGCATGTACCCATGCATTATTTTCGTTATAAACGTACTGATGGGCAGGCACATCATAATAAGCATCAATATCGGGCATGTAATAATATTGAGCGTGGGCATAACCCACCGGACCCCACTCTGGCTGGCTGCCGATATTTATACCTGCCCTGATAGTAATTTGTGCGTCTGCGGTTTTAATTGATAAACAGCCAAGCGCTATGGCTGCAGTAAATAGTAACTTTTTCATGTGTTATTTATTATTGTTTGCTTAGATAGACTATTGCAAATGGCAATAGTTAGTTTTTATTTATTTTATTTTTAAGAACGCAATTTATGAACAGGGGCACAATTTTCCAAATGGTTAAGCATTCTTCCCCCTACGATGCCATTCAAACAACGTGCTGCTGAAAAAATAGATTTGTGCAAGTTAACCTTCAAATTAGGAAATGACCACTATTAATGCTTGTCGCCGGCTTCTTTCCAATGATTACGATAATGATAATCATGGGCATCATGAATATTTCTTTGATCTGTACGGCCCTTGTAACCGGCATAACTGGCCTTTATGTCGGCATGGTGCTCCCATGGGTTGCGTTGGTTTATTACAACTTTATAGCCCTTGTACCTGTCGAAGTTGCTGTAACTTGAAGGTAAGGCGCTGCCATGTACCCATACATTATTCTCATTATAAACATACTGATGGGCATTAACGTCATAATAAGCATCAATATCGGGCATATAATAATACCTGGCATGGTGATATCCAACAGGGCCCCATTCGGGCTGGCTACCAATGTTTACACCTATACCAAAGCCATTTTGGGCGTCAGCCATTTTGAACGAGAAACAGCCAAATACCAGGAAGGCTATAAAAAATAATTTTTTCATGATTAATTTGTTTGGTAGATAGACAATCAGTATGCAGAATAGTTTGATTTATTTTTTTAAACCAGGGAATATAAATAATTGATTGGCCTTCCCTGATGAGTTTTAGGAAGAAAGATTGGGGAAGACTTACGAAGTTTAATTCGGGGTTTAATTGTTTTTTAATGGCCTCATTGAGGGCTTCGCCGTTTTTAAACTTCGTAAATCTGGAAAGTCATTTATTGATTATCGGTTGAATCGGCATCCTTCTCCGCTTTTTTACCGGCCATTGCCAATACTGGTTTACCTATTACTTTGTACGAGCCTTCGCCTTTAAGTATGGAAGCCACCATTTCTTTATCCTGCATTACTTTTACGGCCTGTGCAAGTTCCTTATCGTATTTAAAATTGGTTTCGTAACGGCCTTTCTCAAAATAATAGCGCGAAGCAATCTCGTTTTCCAATACCTGCTTTATTTCATCTTTATGCAGTTGCAGGTCATTTTTTTTGCTGTCGGCCATTTTGGTCTTTAAGGCATCATATTCGCTTTGTATCTCCCCGAATTGCTTTTCTTTGGTAGCCGCAGTTTTTAAATCAGCCAGTAATTTTTCAGAAGCCGTATTGTAGCTGTAATTTTTATCTGCCAAGTATTTTACAAAGTCAGCATAATCAGCATCAGAAAAACTGAAGGTGCGAACGTTATCGATGGTGGGGTGTATATCACGATAATGGGTCGCATAATCAAAAACCAGCAACTTACTTACCAGTGCCTCTGTAATATTGGCGAAACGGTCCTGTTTAATAAAAATATCGGGGTAAATCCCGCTGCCATCGTAAACAGAACGTCCGTCTTTTGTTTTAAACTCATGGATCAATGAATCCGCAACCTTAACTACGCTGCCATCATCCTTGCGGTGTGTATAATCAATTTCCTGTATACAACGCCCGGATGGAACGTAGTATTTGGCAATAGTTATTTTTACCAAACTGTTATACGGCAGGTTAAATGTTTGCTGTACCAACCCTTTGCCATAACTGCGCTGGCCTATAATAATGGCACGGTCAAGATCCTGTAATGAGCCGGCCACAATCTCTGATGCCGAAGCAGAGTGACTATTTACCAATACAACTAATGGCAAATTTGGTTCAATGGCATTACTAACAGTAGTATAAGTTGCGTCTTTCTCTTTTATTTTGCCTCTTTGCGATACTACCTCAACATCCTTTGGCACAAACAGGTTCACAATTTTTACAGCCTCTTGCAGGATGCCGCCGCCGTTTGAGCGCAGGTCGAGGATAATTCCGTTAGGATTGTTCTTTTTTATAGACACAAGGGCATTGGTGACCTCCTCAGCGGAGTTTTCAAGAAATTTATCCAGCTTGATATAACCCATGTTGCCATCAACCATGCCGTAATAGGAAACATTAGGCTGCTTTATCTCATCTCGTACAAGCGTTTTCTCTATCGCCTCACCGGAGCCCCCGCGTTTAAGCTGCAACTTTATAGGCGCGCCTTTTGCCCCTTTTAATAGCAGGCCTACCTGGTCGTTATTTTTGCCGGCAAGGTCAACATCATTAATCTTAACTAATTCATCTCCAGGGCGTATATCTGCTTTTTGTGCAGGGAAGCCTGCAAATACGTCCGAAACATACACTTTACCCTTCCGGGCAAAAATTCCGGCGCCTATGCCGCCGTATTGGGTACTAACGTAATGTAATCTATAATCTTCAATTTCCGATTCGGGGACAAATTCGGTATAAGGGTCAAGGTCATCCAGCATGGCGTCAACGCCGGTTTTAAGCATTTTGGATGAATTGATGTCGTCAACATAATTAATGTTAACTTCTTTGTACACAGATGCAAAAACATCCAGGTTTTTAGCTATCTGGAACAGATCATCCTTAAAACTTAATGTAGCTAAAGCCAGCATTAATACGCATGCAAATAATGCCTGCTTTTTATATTTGTTCAATAACCCCTTACCCTTTTTCATTCCTAAACTTATTTTTAAAATATAAAATTACTGCTAAGTTAATAGTCTTTAGTCAAAAGTCCCAAGCCCGCTTATGTTTTTTACCCAGGACTTGAGACTTAAGACTAACATAATACAATGCCGATGATTTACAACCGGTTATTGTCAATATTTACTAACGCCTTTCTTAATGTAAATAGTACATACCGCCTGTCGCGTTTAACCAAATTCATTAAATTATTTATAAGGCCCTCTTCCTCACCTTCGGTATAACGTAATTGTTCGTCGGTAAGATGGTTATATTTCCGTTGTATTTTGATTTTTACCCGTTCCCATTCTTTATTGGTGATACTGATTTCAGTCATGATTAATTTAATTTTTAACAAAAATATAAAATTACAGGTTGCCAAGTGATAAAAATTTGGCAAGGCTATTGTTAAGCTACTGTAATTATTTATATGAACAGCCGAAAGGCTATACCAAACTATGAAAAATATGAAAAAGTATCTGTTAAGCGCTGCATTACTGATAACGGTATGCATCAGTGCCAAAGCGCAGTTTTCCCTTGGGATAAAAGGAGGCGTCAATTATTCAAGTATAAATGCTGATAATCTGAAATCATCAAGTGTAGCCGGTTACCAGGCCGGATTATTTGTCCGCATAGGCGGAGGGTTTTATTTGCAGCCCGAAATGTATGTAAGCAGCACCGGGGGCAATTTTAACTCGGATGATAACTCTTACAGCGCACACGTCCGTTTTACTAACTTAAACGTTCCTCTACTATTAGGGGCGAAATTTGGCCCCCAAAGTTTAAATTTCAGGATAATGGCGGGGCCAATTTATACATCCATACTAAGCAACAATTTTTCGAATACCATAAATGTGGCGTATGCTGATTTCGGCCATTACCGAAACAGCACACTTGGCTACCAGGCGGGTGCAGGGGTTGATATTGGCCCAATTACCGCCGACTTGCGTTATGAAGGCAATCTGACCGACGTAAACCCCGATTTTGGCCAAAGGCAAAACCTATGGGCGTTGAGCGTTGGCTTTAAGATACTGTAGTTAAGGTTGTGATAGGACTTACAGGTTGAAAATTTAGAAGTCACAAACAGAATAAAAGAGTCCCGGCGAAAAACGAAAAATCGGGACTCTTTTTATCCTGAATCTGCTTCAGGCAAAATAGCAAGAGTGTTTATCCTGCATTACTCTTTCACTTTAACCGGTTGTAAACTTTCCGATTTTATACACTTTCCTTCTATTAAATTATTATTTTTGTTATAAATCAAATTAGAGATGACAACGATAACCGCAAATATACCGGACAATCTGAAAGACAAGGTTAAGAAGTTTATTGAAGAACTTGGAGGAGAGGTTATTTCAGAATCGAAATCATCCATGAAAAAAGCGGTATTGAAAGAATTAGAAGAAGCGTTTGCTGAAGCAAAAGAGATAAAGGACGGCAAAAAACAAGGTATAACCTTAGAACAAATCCTCCTTGCCGAATAAAGTAATTACCACAGCGGTATTTGCCCGTAAAGTAAAGCCCCTTTTAAAGAAATACAAAACTCTTGGAGAAAGTTTGCTTTCGCTTCAACAGGAATTAATCAAAAACCCACGCTCTGGTTCAAGTTACGGTGCCAATATTTATAAAGTTCGTCTCGCTGATCCGTCAAAAGGAAAAGGAACAAGTGGCGGGTTTAGGGTTGTCACCTATTTGGTGATAGAAAAACCTGAGATGTAACCATTCAATTAATAACCATATTTAATAAATCAGAAGAAGAGTCAATAACAAAAGCGGATGTACTTGAGTTAATCAAAAAATGCGGCTTATAATTACTACAACTTGCAGATATCAAGATTCCTTATTCATCTCCGTCAAATGCCCGAGCTTCCAGATATTTATCCATATCAAGATGATTTACACCTTTAGACCACCAGCCCGGTGCGGGTTTATCCTTTAGCATATAATCAAAGTACTCCATCATCCTAACCGAATAATCTTTACGGTTAGGCAATTTGGCTATACCATGATTTTCGCCCTTATAAGTGATCATTACTACAGGTTTGTTTAACCGCCGCAAACCATTATAATATTCAATGCCCTGTGTAAAATTAACTGCGCCATCCTGGTCGTTATGTAAAAGGAGCAAGGGAGTTTGTACATTTTTGATATGATAGATCGGCGAGTTGCGTGTAAAGGCATCCATATTATCCCAATAGCCCGGTGTTAGCCGTCCCTGGCTGGCTTCAAATATAGCCTGGTTAGTAATCCCGGCATTGCCATATATAAGGCTGTACATGCTGATCATATCTGTAAGCGGGGCACCTGCAGCAGCAGCTTTAAAGATATTTGTTTGGGTGATGAGGAATGATGTTTGGTAACCTCCCCACGAGTGTCCATGTATCGCTACCCTTTTGGCATCCACAATGCCTGTTGCTATGGCGGCTTTAACCGCCGGGACCACACAAGCCACTGCCGACATACCCGGATCATTGATCTTGTATTTAATATCCGGCATCAGCACTGCATAGCCGTTACTGGAGTACACAGCTTTGTTAAAGCCCGTGCGGGAAAAGTCGGGCATACTATATGAATTTAATCCGTCAGTAAGGCGCTCGTATATATAGGTTATAGTGGGATAAGCCTTGCCCGGCTCATAATTAGCCGGTAAAAACAGGGCGGCCTGCAATGTATCGCCATTAGCGCTTACATAACTAAAAAGCTTTACACCCGATGACCAGGCATATTTACTTTGGTCAGGTGTGTTTATGGTGACCTGTTTAGCAGCAGAAAGATCGGATGCTGCAGTGACAAATACCTCCGGCGATTGCACAGAACTTTCCCTGCTATAGGCATAAACCGCGCTGTTTATTGCTTTGGTGAAATTGCCATAAGCATAATCGTCCATGAACAATATATTGATCTTATTGCCATCTAAACGGCATATCCCATCCTGTTTGGTTGTCCTGTTAAAAACGCCAAAATATTGCGGCTTTTTTAAGTCGGCGCCCTTTTCATCGGGGTATATTTCGAAGCGGTCATTTATCTCCAGTTTTTTAGCTTTCCAGTTCCCGGTAAGGGAGATAGCCAATTTGCCATCAGCGCTAACTCGCCATAGATCATAATTATCCTTTATCAATACATATTTAGAATCAGCCGTCCAGCCAAAATAATCGGTAGATGGTTTTGCCACGTTATGATCGTCCAATTCATCCACAAAGGAGGAATTGATTTTTCCTGTCAAATTATTTTTTTCGCCGGTCTCCAGGTTAATGGCATAAAAAACCCCATCCTGGTAACAGGCGGCAAGTTTCCCATCAGGCGCAAGGCTAAACCCATGGTTATTGTTTTGATAAAATTTTTCAAAAAGCAGTTTCTTATTGCCGGTTTTTAAGTCAATAATATAAACATCTGCATAAGCCTGGCCATCCAGGTTGCCCGTCAGCTCATACTTCGAATTGTCAAGCCCGATGGCATAGGTTTGCTTCGGGGCAACATTAACCCGGCGCATGTTACTATCCGCCAGTTGTATAAACCTTTTATTGTTTACCAGGTATTCGGATAGGTAGCTGTAGGCTTTGTCATCTTTTTCCTGCACCTGCTGTTCAGATTGTAAGCGCCGGTCTTGCCAGTTCCAGATGATCATATCGGGTTTTTCTATATCATCCTTCTTTGCTGCAGCCGTATTCTTTTTATTTAATGTATCTTTTTTACCTAATGAATCTTTGTGCACGGCGGTAACATTCCCTTTTTTAGGATCAGCAGATGACGTACTGTCGGTTTTTTGCTTATCGGTTTTTTCAATCGAATGGATGCCAAAAAATAGGGTTGATAAATCATCAGACCAATAAGGCCGGCGGTCGCCGCTGATACCCAGCCCGGTTGGGAAACCCTTATCGCTTAAGCTGCTATATATAATTGACTGGGCCACATCCCCTTGTAATTTACTTACACCGATTACGCTGTATATTTCATCCTTATAATCATCATTCTTTTTTGATTTTAAAAGCGCAAATGCAGTACCTTCCTCGTTCCAGTTAATGGATTTAAAAAGGGATTTATCGTTATCAATAACCGAAGTCATCCCGGTTTTCATATCGCGCAAATAAATGCCGTTACCATTCTGGCCATTAGCGTCAACGGCATAAGCCAGCAAGTCCCCTGCTTTATTAAAAGCAAACTCGTTAACACTGCCCACATTAAAGCTTTGTTTGGTTGATGCATTATAAAGTAAAAGGTCAGTGCCTTTGGGGGCATCCTTATCTTTTGAAGCTGCTTCAATCGGGGCAAACTGTATAGCTAACCAGTCGGGGTATTTACCCGAAAAGCTAAAATCTTTTACACGGTCAAACTCGGCTTTGGTATTTGCCGGCAGGTATACAACAGTCAGTTTATCATACAGCGTTTTACTTGTTTTTTTTGCGGCTTTCACGTCTGCGTCCTTTGCCGATACTTTAAACGCTACGAATTTGGAATCATCCGAAAAAATTAAAGAATTTGGCGTAGCGCCACAGGCATAATGATAAGTTGTGGTATCGCTTACTTTACGGACCACAACTTCCTGATCGCCCTCAACAGGGCCGGTGATATAAGCCATCCATTGCCCATCAGGCGATAGGGTGTTAAAACGGGCTTTAATCGACCGCCATTTTGAAACGTCTTTCCAGCCCAGGGCTGGTTTTTGCTGGGCGTTTACGCTTAATCCAAAAGAGGTTGCCAGCAAAAACAAGATGATAAGTCTGATCTGTCTCATGGTAAAATAAATAAAGTTAAATATAACTATTGTTTGTATAAAATAATGCAAACCAAAGGTTTATCACCGGGAAATCGTTTTCAAATTGTCTTGTCGATAAAGGGACGACCACAAGGGATCGCCCCTACCGGCTATGGATAACCACCATATCCCCGCCTTTCAATTTTTGCTTCCCTGCCGCATCTTTTAACCCGTGATCAACATAGCTTGCAGTAAGCAAATAATCACCTTTTAACTTTGATGAGCTGGGTTGCCCGATGCGAAAAGAGCCTGTTGTACCTATATAATAATTCACACCCGGATCTGCCGCAGGCTTCAATATCCATTGAACTGTGGCCTTTGTTTCGTCATCCGTTAGTTCGGGATGGGTAGGCATTTTTTCTTTGCCCCAGGTACCGGATGAACCCTGTTTGATGTGTTTTATAAGCGTATCTATATTGGATTTTGTGGCAGGATACTTTTTACTGATTTCAAAAAATGAAGGGCCAATCGATTTACTGTTAAAATTGTGGCAATTGAAGCAGTTGAATGTCCTCATTATCGCTATGCCCGGCAGGTCGGGCTGGAGGCCTTTGCTTAATAAAGCAGTTAGTTTTGATTTATCTTTTATAGATCGTACTTCCAGCAATACTTCTTTAACATTGATCTCATCATATTTTGAATCGCCGTCTTCTTTGTCAGCTACACTGATCTCATAATTAATTGGGGTATCAAAATCAAATGTGCTGTTATTTTTGGGGGATGTGAGTTTTACTATGGGCGGATGGTTTTCCTGTTGTGGTTTTTTGCTATTCAAGAAATTGGTTGAGGCATATAAAAGCAGCAGTGGAATCAGCGTATTCAGATAAATTGGTTTTGATGTTGGCATTTGCTGTTTCAACTCAATTAAGCATTGGTACATCCCTGTTGTACTTCCGCCGATAATCCTGTGGCGTTAGCCCGGTGATCTTTTTAAAAACTTCGCGAAATGTTTTTATATCGTTATAGCCTGCATCATACATTAAAAGATTAATGTTTTGGGCGCCTTTTTCGAGGGCTTTTTTTGCTGCTTCTATTTTTACCCTTTGCAGGTATTCAAAAGGTGTGTTATGGGTAGCCTTTTTAAAGCGCCTGATAAAATTGCGCTTGCTCATATTGGTATGATCGGCAATTTCATCAATATTAATCTGCAAATGATGGTTTTGCTCGATATAGGTTTGTGCTTTTAATATCTCATCATCCTTGTGCTGGCGCTGGCCTTTAAATACTACAAAATGCGACTGGCTGATCCTGTCCATGTCCAGCGAAAACATTTTACTCGCCCAAATCCCAACTTCTCTACCGCAGAATTTATCTATCAAGTATAAGATCAGGTTTAACGAAGAAAAGGCTCCGCCGCTGGTATAAATAGCTTCCTGGTCGGTTATCACCATATCTGAAAGAAAATTCACTTCGGGATACCTCCTCACAATATCTTCCATATCGTTCCAATGTGCTGTACACGACCGGCCCGACAGCAACCCGGCTTCGGCAAGGAAATAAATGCCCGAGCATAAACTTGCCACCTCGGCGCCGTTTTGATGCATTGTTTTTATCCAGTTTATAATTCCGTTATGTTTTTTTGGCATTAAATCCCGGTCGCCATAAAATGCAGGAACGATGATCAGGTCGGGCCTACCTATCTCTGCAAAGGTATGGTGGCTTGCTAATGACCCGGTGGGTAAAATATGATCATTGCTTTTTTCGCTGGCTATTATTAGTTTAAAAGGCAGCGGTTTCCCGGAAAGTTCAAAAAGTCTGTTGGTATGTATTAACATATCCATCGCGCCGGTAACGGTAGATAATGTTGCCTCCTCGTGTATAATTAAAGCTATTTCTTTCATTGGATTAAAGTATAATCCAAATATAGTAATAGCGGGGCATTAGTTAATGGTTGATTAGGTTGATTGTGTGAGTAGTTGATTAAGTTTATTTGTTAGTAGTTGATTAAGTTGATTGGGTGAATAGTTGATTAGGTTTTTGAATATTAACTTAATCAACCACTCACCAATTCAAATCAACCACTCACCAACTAACTTAAAGCATTTTTGGCATACTCTCTGCATTTTATAACTTCTTTTACTGCGTCAGACCCGGCAGGGATGTCATATTCCTGTTCGATAGTGGCCGGGAATTTATATCCTTCTTTTTTCATCAGCACCAATACATCTTTAATAGGCGTATCACCCTGGCCCCATGGCATGTTGGGCCCATCGTGGTACTTCCTGTCTTTTATGTGCATGCTCAATATCCGTTTGTGTTTTTTTTTGATAAAATCAATCGGGCTGCTGCCGGTGCCTGCTACATAGTGGCCGATATCAAGGTTAATACCATTATGATCATTTTGGCTTAAGGCAGTATCCCACAAAGTTGGGGTAGCCTGTGTATGGGCGTGATAGCCAACCATCATATTATTTTTTTCGGCAAGGTCACCAAGCCTTTGTGTTTGCTGGTCATCAGTAGGCAGTTCAACAGTGACATGGGTGCAACCGAGGGCCTTGCCAGCCTTAAAAGCGTACTCAATTTCGCCATCCGTGTTTTTCGCATTTAAGGCGTTAGGTTTCCATGCGTAAATGGTTATACCGGCGTCATTATACATTTTGCGGATGGCAAGAAAAGGATCCATAATAGTACCTTCTCGCCATTGTGCAACCCGGGTGCTATAATCAGCGCTGCTGTCGCGCGGAGGGATACCTGCATAAACTTCAGCGGCTTCACCCATCAGCTCGATATAATTAATATTACAATCGATGCAGTATTTTAAAATCTGTTCGATACTTCCGGGCATACTCCTGAATGAATAGGTGATCACCCCGATTTGGACCCCATTTATTTTTGAATTGGGTTTAGCCGATGCAAAAATTGAATTTGCAAAAGTACTTTTTGAAGCGAAGGCCATGCCTGCAGCCGCGAGCATACTTGTGCCAATAAACCGGCGCCTTGAAACGTT
>Ga0207033_1039_pt1 | contig 30011 bp, 23 predicted proteins | sample Alteio_BWMinCont_35_FD_153262 | JGI IMG/M metagenome (GOLD analysis project Ga0207033, IMG submission 153262) | Enriched cells from forest soil in Barre Woods Harvard Forest LTER site, Petersham, Massachusetts, United States -... | ecosystem: Environmental > Terrestrial > Soil > Temperate forest >... | reverse complement strand
TTACCCAGCATTTGGGTATAATCAGGGGGATCACTGTTCGTTCGCGCGGCGTGGGCGGCAATATTATGGGCGGCCTGCAATCAATGATGGGTGGCAAAAACAGTATCTACACCGAGCTTTGCGAAACAGCCAGGGAAGAAGCTTATGAACTGATGGTACAGCATGCACAGCAACATGGGGCAAATGCAGTGATCAACATGCGTTATGATGCCAACGAAGTTATGCAGGGCATAACCGAAGTTTTGGCTTACGGGACAGCAGTGGTGGTGGAGAAGATTGCCTGATGGAGGCTGGTTGATTAAGTTGCTTAAGTTGATTGGGTTAGATTAAATTGGGCAGTTTATTGAATCTACTTTCAGAAATAAAAAATGACCAAATGACTAATGACCCTATCACCCAATGATCAATGAAAAAGATAGTTTTACTTTTATGCATTTCCGCCTTAATGTTAGCGGCATTAAATGCCCAATCCCGCAAAACAGAAATCCTTTGGGATAATTGGGGCGTACCGCATATTTATGGCAAAACAACTGCCGGGATGTATTATGCCTTCGGCTGGGCGCAAATGCATAACCATGCCGATTTGATATTACAGTTATATGGAGAAGCACGGGGCAGGGCAGCGGAATACTGGGGCAAAAGCTTTCTGCAAGGCGATGAGATCGTCCAAAAGCTTAACCTGGCGCAGGTATCGCAAAAAGTTTATGATGAGCAGCATCCCGAATATAAAAGCTACCTGGATGCCTTTGTAAAGGGAATAAATGCTTATGCAAAGGCCCATCCCGAAGCGATCAGCGAAAAGTATAAACAAATTTTGCCCGTTACCCCGCAGGATGTTATTGCGCATACCATCAATATTTTAGCGGTTGATTTTATAGCCGCTGATAATATTTATGGATCAATACGGGATGCAAGCCGCGGCTCAAACGCTTTGGCAATAGCTGCCAGCCGGTCGGCATCAAAACACGCCATGCTGATGGCAAACCCGCATTTACCCTGGCAGGGATTTTTTACATTTTTCGAGGCGCACTTAAATGCACCAAGCTTTTCTGCCTATGGGACAACATTGGTGGGCCTGCCCGTATTGGCCATTGCGTTTAATAATAACCTCGGCTGGACCCATACTGTTAATCCTAACAATAATTCAACCCGGTACGAGCTTACGTTGAAAGACAATGGCTATTTGCTGGATGGCGCGGTTGTACCGTTTGAAACCCGTACCGCTACCATAAAAATAAAACAGGCTGACGGCACCATGAAGGAAGAACAATTGATTTGTAAATATGCAAAACAAGGGCCGGTTATAGCAGAGAAAAAAGATAAGGCGTATGCCGTCCGTATTTCTGGGTTTGATAATGCTTATTTTAATGAGCAATACCATAAAATGGCAAAAGCTTCAAATTTTGCCGAATTTGAATCGGCTGAAAAAATGCTGCAGATGCCGATGTTTAATGTTATTTATGCGGATAGGACGGGGAATATTATGTACTTAGACGGCGGTGACGTGCCGGCACACGCAACCGGCGACTTCCAATTTTGGCACGATAAAGTTGACGGTACATCATCAAAATATATCTGGTCGAAAATATTGCCATATAAAGATCTGCCGAAATTGTTTAACCCGCCAACCGGTTTTGTGCAAAACTCAAATGATGTGCCATGGACATGCACTTATCCGACTGTGCTTAACCCCAAAAACTATCCTGCCTATATAGCGCCGGAAGGCTGGTACGCAAGGGATTTTCGTGATCAGCATGCCATGAATATGGTAAAGAATAACCATTCCATAACGTTTGACGACCTGGTAGGTTATAAATTGAATACCGAACTTGAAACCGCCGACCGGTATTTGGACAGTTTGCTAAAAGCGGTAGCTGAACATCCCGATACTACGGCTTTAAAAGCAGCTAAAGTTTTAACAGCCTGGGACAGGCATGCGGATGCCGGCAGCAAGGGGACGATATTGTGGATACAATGGTGCAATGATATGCACCCAGATTCTATCTACAAAAATCCGTGGGAACTTGCAAAACCTGCTACCACTCCGAATGGACTAAAATATCCTGAATATGCAGTACGAAAACTTAAGCAAGCAGCTAATGAAGTAATAAGACGTTTCGGGTCGCTTGACCCCGCCTGGGGAGATTTTAACAGGTTCAGGAGCGGGAATATCGATTTGCCCGGTAATGGGGCGCCCTCAACTTATGGGTCCTACAGGGCTATTGGTTTCCGTTATGATTATAAAGATAAAAAATTCAGGGCAGTGGTTGGCGATTCATATGTGGCTGTAACGGAGTTTGGCAAACCAGTAAAAGCCATGGTGTCATTAAGTTATGGCAATGCATCCCAAACCGGCAGTAAACATATCGGCGACCAGCTAAAATTAATGTCGGAAAAGAGGTTGCGGCCCGCGTTACTTACAAGGGTAGATATTCTTAAAAACCTTGAGGAAAAAGAAGTATTGGATTTTAAATAAAATGACAGGGAAGTGGTTGTTTGAATTCAAATTAATGGCCAATTTGCTTGACAAATTCATAATGAATTTAGAATTTTACAACAAAAATCTACTATGGCAAACATCATTGGAATTACCGAAGAAAACAGGAAAGCCGTGTCTTTTGAACTTTCGAAATTACTGGCTGATGAATTTACATTATACACCAAAACCCGTAATGCACACTGGAATGTTGAAGGCCCCGACTTTCATTCCATGCATTTATTTTTCGAAAGCCAATACGAGCAATTGGACGATATTATGGATGGCGTTGCCGAAAGGATACGTACCATTGGTCATTATGCTCCCGCAACTTTAAAAAGCTTCCTCCAGCTTACACACTTGACCGAAAATGTCGGCGACAAAAACAATAGCCTTGCTTATATAAAAGAACTGGTGGAAGACCATGAAAGCATTATTGAATTTATAAGGGGCAACATTGAACCCTTCGCCTCTAAATATCACGACTATGGCACCAGCGACTACATCACCGGCCTTATGGAAGACCACGAAAAAATGGCCTGGATGCTGCGTTCGCATTTGATGTGATTGAATTGGTTGATTGAGTTAATTGGGTTGATTGGGTTGAATAAGTTGGAACAGGTTATAAGATTTATATTTTATACGGCACACCAATGACTAATGACTTAAAGTCCAATGACCTAACTAATCAACCGCTCACTCAATCAACTTAATCAACCAATATTACTACTTTTGCACCCTCAACCGGGGCCATGCAAAAAAGCAAGCTGACACTTTATATTTTTATGGCCCTTATTTTAGGGGTTATAGCAGGGTATTTGTACAATGTATATGTGATCAATGCTATTAATACCAAAATTAGTACTGCGGGGGTAAGTATAAAAAATATTGATAACCGTTTAGCCAGGTTAAAGGACAGCACAACCGCAGCTTATAAGCAACTTAAAACACAAAAGTCAGCGCAGGTTAGTATCAGTAAAGCGAATGACAATTTGCGCGAAGATAAATTGGAAGGTTTTACCATTTTAAGTGATATTTTCCTCCGGCTGATAAAGATGATAGTCGGGCCGCTGGTTTTTACCACTTTAGTTGTCGGTGTGGCCAAAGTAGGTGATATAAAAGCCGTTGGCCGGATTGGCGGTAAAACTATGCTGTTATTTATAGGCGCCACCTTTGTTTCGTTGTTATTGGGCATGCTGCTGGTTAACGTTTTTGAACCGGGCCAGGCAATGCACTTAGCTTTACCCGATAGCCATTTTACCACCGATATTAATAAATCGGCACTTTCTCTTAAAGAGTTTATTGGCGAAGTTTTCCCGAAAAGCTTTACTGAGGCCATGGCCGAAAATAAAATATTACAAATAGTAGTATTTTCCCTGTTCTTCGGGATCGGGACGGCCGCTATAGGTGAAAAGGGTAAAATAGTAATAGAAGTAATGGATTCCATTGCGCACGTCATACTAAAAATAACAGGCTATGTAATGAAGTTTGCGCCCGTCGCAGTTTTTGGCGCCATAGCGGCGGTAGTTGCAAAACAGGGGATGGGCATATTATCAACCTATGCCTTTTTCCTTAGCGAGTTTTATTTATCGCTGCTGATACTTTGGTTCCTTATTGTTTTAGCTGTTTTTTTTGTACTCAAAAAACGGACTTTCACGTTATTGGATAATATTAAAGATGCTATGCTGATTGCTTTCAGCACTTCCACCAGTGAGGCCGCCTATCCAAAAGTGCTGATAGAACTGGAACGTTTTGGCTGTAATAATAAGATAGTAAGCTTTGTTTTGCCTTTGGGCTATTCCTTTAACCTGGTAGGCTCCATGATGTATTTAACCTTTGCCTCGTTATTTTTGGCCCAGGCTTATAATATGCACTTATCATTAGGTCAGCAAATAACTATGTTACTTGTATTAATGCTAACCAGTAAAGGGGTGGCGGGCGTCCCCCGTGCCGCGTTGGTAGTTATAGCCGGCACAATGGCCATGTTTAACATTCCCGAAGCAGGTTTAGGTCTATTGATCGGCATTGATCCGCTAATGGATATGGGACGATCAGCAACAAATGTATTGGGCAATGCGATGGCAACAGCAGTCGTAAGCAAGTGGGAGGGAGAGTTAGTGAATTAGTGAATTAGTGAATTAGTGATTTAGTGAATTAGTGATTGAAAAAAGGTAGGAATTAATGAATTATTAATTAAAAAAAGAGCTTTTATACGATGATTATTGCAACTTTTACAACTCACTAAATCACTAATTCATTAAATCACTAATTAAAACATATGGAAAATAATACGAAAACTGATTTTGCTGAGGTATTCAGGAACCGTACAAAAAAGTTTGTTGTTGATAATATTAAGTTTTTTAGAACTTTGCCAAAGACTGAAGAAGCAAAAATAATCGGCAGGCAGTTATTAAGGTCATCATCCTCTGTTGGCGCTAACTATAGAGCGGCATGTCGGGCCAGGTCCCAGGCTGAATTTCACTCAAAACTATCAATTGTGGTGGAAGAAGCTGATGAGTCTGCTTTTTGGATGGAAATATTAATTGAAGCTGAAATAGTAAAGCCATCAGAATTAAACTATTTGAACGATGAAGCAAATCAAATTCTTAAAATAGCCGCAGCATCCAGAAAGACCGTGTCCAAGGGGAAATAAGGATGAATTGAAATAAGGATGAATTATTGAATTATTGATTGAGAAAATAGGGATAAATTAGATTCCAAGCTGAAAGTCTACCAATTCATTAATTCAATAAATCACTAACTCAATAATTCGCTAATTCACTAATTCAATAATTCACTAATTCAATAATTCACTAATTCAATAATTCACTAATTCACTAATTCAATAATTAACATATGTCTGACAAAGGAAAAAAAATATTTCTCGCGGTAACCATAATTGGCTCTTTCCTGATTTATAGTATAATCTACTATGCCAGGGTATTTAATGATGCGCCTTTTAAATTTACCGAGTTTAAATCGTTTGTATTTAAATATGGTAAGGGCGATAGCATTGTAAATACCTACAATTCATTAACCGGCGATTACCAGTATATAAACGATCACGATTCACTTGTAAAAACAAATTTGCGACTTTCCGGTGCAGACCTGGACAGCATTCACCGTAAGGCCGCCGACCTGGGTTTCTGGGATTTTCCATCTGATGAAACGAACGGAGATACGTCCAAACTTAAGGGTATCAAGCCCATGCGCTATTATATCGAGTTTAATTATAAACGCAAGAGTAAAAAAGTAGTTTTCGATGTATCCTTTAATGGCGATGTAAGATTGAGGGACGCTAATATGCAATTTATCAAAGACATTAAAGGTGTGTTGGCCGACGCGGAAGACAAGCAAAGAAAATAAGGAGGGTTTGTGTTACTGCATTCCCTTTTTGTGCTTAATTTGCTTACCCATTTAAACATGACCCGATTATTAATTTGCTTCGTTATTTACGCATTATAAACTTATGCTTTTATTAATATTTGTTTTTGCCGGACTTGTTTTTGGAACAATCTACTTTATTATTAACCTCATAAACAAATACAGCTTAAAAACTAAACTGATAGTTTCCGGCTTAATTTCAGGTTTGATATTTTTTATTTTCTATATCAGCGGGTTCCCTTTAACAGCCTATTACCGGCAAATATTTGAAGATAGCCCTTATGAACTTACTGAATTTAAATCCTTTGTTTTTAAATATGGAGTGCGCGACAGCATGGTCAATACCTATAATTCGGCAACCGGTGAATATCAGTATTTAAATAACCGCGATTCATTGATAAAAACCCACCTTTACCTTAACAGAAGCGAAATATTGTACTTGCACCATAAAGCGGGCGAACTTGGTTTTTGGGATTTTCCGTCAAATGAATTAAGTAAGGACACGACAATCCTGGGCGGTGTTAAACCGCTGCGCTATTTAATGCAATTCAATTACCAGCAAAAAAGTAAGACCGTATTATTTGAAACAAGTTATGACGGCTCTGAAAACTTGAGGGCGGCAAACAGCAAAATGATAAAAGAAATAGAGAAGGTTTTGGCGGAAGCTGAAGACAGGCAGAAAAAGTAAACAGGGTATTGTTTATTGCAATTAATACTTCTATATTTGCACCTCGAATTTTAAAACAATAATTAACAAACAATGTACGCAATAGTAAGTATAGCAGGACAGCAATTTAAAGTTGCAAAAGACCAGCAGATCTTTGTACACAGGTTACAGGGAGATGAAGGCGCTAGTATTGAATTTGACAATGTATTGTTAGCAGAAAACGAAGGCAGCTTTAAATTAGGGTCTGATTTAAAAAGTGCTAAAGTATCCGCTAAGATAGTGTCTCATTTAAAATGTGATAAAGTGATCATCTTCAAAAAGAAAAGAAGAAAAGGTTACAAAAAGAGAAACGGTCACCGTCAGCAATTTACCAAGATAGAGATCACTGGTATTACTTTATAATTATAGTTTAAACCGGTCCGCTAACCAGCGGACCATAAAAGATATTAAGAAATGGCACATAAAAAAGGGGCCGGTAGCTCCAGGAACGGCCGCGAGTCGCATAGCAAACGTTTAGGTATCAAGATATTTGGCGGTCAGCCGGCAATTGCAGGCAACATCATTGTTCGCCAGCGTGGTACAAAACACAACCCCGGCCTTAACGTAGGTATCGGCAGGGACCATACCTTATTTGCATTAGCCGAAGGTATTGTAACTTTTAAAAAGAAAGCAGACAACCGTTCATACGTATCTGTATTGCCTTTTGAAGTTGAAACCATTGAAGAAGTTGCCGCACCCGCAGCACCTGTAAAAGCAGAGAAAAAAGCAGTTGAAGTTAAAGCACCAGTTGCAAAAGTAGTTAAAGAAGCACCAGTGGCAGAGGCAGTAGCAGACGCTCCGGCGGCAGAAGCAGCGGTTGAAGAAGCGCCAAAAGCAAAGAAAGCAGCGGCTCCTAAAAAGAAAGCTGCTGATGCTGACGAAACAGCAGCTGAGTAATCAGCAAAGCTAAATAATATTGAAAAGCCCGGTTTTGAATAAGCCGGGCTTTTTTTATAGTGTTTTTACTCTATGGTTACCTTCTTAATATAAAAAGTATCCGCATCAATAACCGGCAAAGTTTTACTGCTTACCAATAAGCCTTTACTATCCACAATCATTCGTTTTGTTCCGGCATCTGTAGTAATATCCATGGGTAGCGGCATACTGATATTTTGCAGCTGCACCAAATATTTGTTACCCGGCAGTTGTTTAACATGAACTTCGAGTTTGTTTACCGTACGCAGGCAAAGATCAAACAATGGTTTCAAATCCCTGCCTGATTCACGGCTGAAAAACTGCTCAACATCATCAGTGGTTGACAAATTATCATAGGTATGCTCCGGTGAGGTAATGAACTTTTTAAGTGCAGGGAAAAATGTGCTATCGCCCATTATGTAGCAGATGGTATGCATAAAAAATGCCCCTTTTGAGTAGATATCACTATGATAGGCGGCTTCCTCGTCAATATCTTTGCCCATAACAACAGGCAGGTCGTTCTTGATGCCAAAAAATACCTTGTTTTTAAAATAATCAATATAAGCGCGCTGCCCATCAAATTCCCGGATGTATAAGCCATCGCCATAAGCGCAAATGCCTTCATGTATCCAGTAATCGGCCCAGTCTTTCGCCGTAACTTTGTTGCCCCACCATTCATGCCCGAATTCATGGTGCATCAGTCCATCGTAATCCTCCCCACCAACTTTTGTATAATGGAACTTGTTGCCGTACGCATTCATCGTCTGGTGTTCCATGCCCAGGTGCGGGGTTTCTACTATGCCTATCTTTTCCTTTACCCATGGATATTCGCCAAAGTATTTTTCCTGCTCGTGAATGGTTTTTACAAAAACATCCAGGTGGTGTTCAGCTTTATCGGCATGTTCTTTTAATACATAAAATTGAATGGGGACGGTATGACCGTCAACCGTGATATACGGACGGGTAACTACTGCATAATCCCCAGCGTTAAAAATAATGCTGTAATTATTAATGGTGTAGTTTGTTTTCCAGTGATAAGTAGCTGTTGCGCCATGTTTGGTTACTTTTTGCAGTAAGCCCGGCCCGGCAACCACCAAATCTTTTGGAACGGTGATGATCATATCCACACCTTCATTGGGTTCATCGGATGGGTGGTCTTTACAGGGAAAATATAACTTGCCACCGCTGCCTTCAGCCGTAATAGCCAACCATTGATGCCCGGTTGAGTCCCTTGTCCATATAAAGCCATCATCCCATGGCGGCCTGCGGGCAACGTGCGGTTTACCGCCATAAAATACTTTTACACTGGCCTTTCCTGCAGGCAGTTCATTATTAAGGTTTATCCTGACCAGGTTATCTTTATAATCAAAAGGCTCCTTTTTATTGTTTACCAGCACCTCCCTCACGCCAAGTGAATCAAGCATGTCAAACAGCAGCACCGTTGTGGGCTGTGCCATAATAACATCAATTATGGTATAACCATCAATTGATCTTTGATTAAAATCAACATTTAAAGCAATGGTGTAATGGCGGACATCCATTATAGCCTGCTCTGGTTTTAATTTGCCGCCGGAGGTAAGGGTTTGGGCGCGTAGTTGGGTTGAGAATAGTAATACAAGAATGGGAATAATTATTTTTTTCATAAAATCATGCACTTATAGTAAAATTTATCGGTATCGACTGTAATGACTTGACAGGAATACCATTTTCGCTTGAGATCGGCATTTTCTTTTAAAAAACTACACAAACCTTGTCATTTCGAACAAAGTGAGAAAACTATACAGACACTAATCCGTCATGTAAAGCGGTAATACTTGTGTATAGTTCTCTCCTCGTTCCTCGTCGAGATGACATGGGAGGGGTAATTGCTGAACAATCCGCACTATACTAATTCTCCCTCACCAACAACCCATCGGCAAAATCACGCAGGTATTGTTTGTGGTCATCGGGCAGATTTATTGCATCAAGCGCCTCAAATGCTTTATCTGCATAGGTTTGCATCGCGTTTTCGGCATATTGGCGAACCTCTAAGGCATTATAGATACCGGTTACCGCAGTTACCTTGCCGGTATTATCAAATTGCTTAAGGGCTATCCAGCCGGTTAATTCTTTTGTTTGTTCCTGATCAGCTAATTCAAGCGCTTTTATTAACAGGTAAGTTTTTTTGTTGGATATGATATCGCCGCCAACTTGTTTGCCAAATTTTTCAGGGTCGCCATACACGTCCAGGATATCATCCTGCAATTGAAACGCGATACCTAAATGTTCGCCAAAGCTGCTCAACAACTCCGCGTCTTTAGTAGCCGCACCGCCTATAAGTGCACCAATTTTTAAGGCGCCGCCCAATACTACAGCGGTTTTAAGGCGGATCATGTTTATATATTCGTCAATATTAACCTCATTACGTTGCTCAAACTCCATATCCAGTTGTTGCCCCTCGCACACGCCAACAGCAGTGGTATTAAAAATATCAAGTATTGGCCGCAATAAATGGTCTTCCACCTGCATCATTAATTTATAGCCCTGTACCAGCATCACATCGCCCGAAAGGATACCCACATTATTGTTCCAGCGCTCATGCACGGTAACCCGGCCGCGGCGCAGCGGCGCATTATCCATAATATCATCATGCATCAGCGTAAAATTATGGAACACCTCAATAGCCAGCGCAGGTTGAATTGCCGCATCTACATCGCCCCCAAACAGATCGCAGGCCAGCAAAAGCAAAGCAGGCCGCATCCTTTTACCCCCAAGCGACAGGATATAACTTATCGGTTCATATAATTCCGCAGGATATACGGGGAAAGTTAGTTTGCTAACCGCTTCGCTGATTATTACCTGCAAATCTTCTAATTTCTTCATTTAAATTGGTTGATTGGGTTGATTGGGTTGATTAGGTGAGTGGTTGGGATTCTTTTTAACTTAATCCAACTCAATCAACTTAATCTAACTTAATCAACAAACTTCGCTATTCCTGCACCAGGGAAAAATCAATCTGCTTCTTCGTCAGATCTACATTTTTAACCCTTATTTTAACCTCATCGCCAAGCTGGTAAACCTTCTTTTTACGCTGGCCGATGATGGCATAGTTTTTTTCGTCTAAAGTATAAAAGTCATCCGAAATATCACGCAGGCGGATCATGCCTTCGCATTTATTTTCAATAATTTCCACATACATGCCCCATTCGGTAACGCCCGATATCACACCGTCGTAAACACTGCCTACCTGGTCTTTTAAAAATTCAGCCTGCTTGTATTTAATTGAGGCGCGTTCGGCGTCGGCTGCCTTTTTTTCCATTTGCGAACTGTGCTGGCATAATTTCTCGTAATGCTCGGCATTGGCCGATTGACCACCATTTAAATAATGGAACAACAGTCTGTGTACCATCACATCCGGGTAACGGCGAATGGGGGAGGTAAAATGGGTATAATGGTCGAATGCCAAGCCGTAATGACTGCTGCTTTTGGTGGTATAAATAGCTTTGGCCATAGAGCGGATGGCAAGATGGGTAAGCACATTCTGTTCCTTTTTACCTTCCACATCCTCCATCAAAAAATTGAGGGATTTGGCAGTTTCTTTATCCGATTTTGTGTTGATCTTATAACCAAACCTTGCGGCGAACTGTGCAAAATTAGCCAGCGCTTCGGGTTTGGGCGTATCGTGCACCCGGTAAACAAAGGTATATTTATGTTTTCCTTTGCCCATTTTACTCACATGCTCGGCTACTTTACGGTTGGCAAGCAGCATAAAATCTTCAATCAGCTTATGGGCGTCCTTACGCTCTTTTACATAAACACCGGTAGGTTTGCCGTCTTCATCAAGCTTAAACTTTACTTCGGTAGTTTCAAAGCTGATTGCACCATTTTTAAACTTGCGCTCACGCAATTTGTATGCTAATGCATTCAGCTTTAATATTTCATCCACAAAATCCCCTGCCTTATTTTCAATTACTTCCTGCACTTCTTCGTAGGCAAACCGCCTGTCGGAATGGATGATTGTTTTACCAAACCACTCATTTATGATGTGTGCTTCTTCATTCAATTCAAAAACTGCCGAAAAACAAAGCTTGTCCTCTTTTGGCCTTAAAGAACATAAGCCATTTGATAAGCGTTCGGGAAGCATAGGGATCACGCGGTCAACAAGGTAAACAGAGGTGCCACGATCTTCTGCTTCCTTATCAAGGGCCGAATCCGGTTTTATATAATGCGATACATCTGCAATGTGAACGCCAACTTCGTAATTCCCGTTCTCTAATATTTTATACGAAAGCGCATCATCAAAATCTTTAGCATCAAATGGGTCGATGGTAAAGGTGGTTACATCTCTAAAATCACGCCTCCTGGCAATCTCATCGTTTGTGATCGCGTCAGGAATTTCTTCCGATTCATGCTCAACTTCGGCAGTGAATGATAACGGGAAACCATACTCAGCGAGAATGGCGTTCATTTCGGTATCGTTCTCGCCTTGTTTGCCTAAAATATGTTTAATGCGACCAATCGGGTTTTTAGCATCAGCAGGCCAGTCGGTAATTTCGGCGACTGCTTTTATCCCGTTTTTAGCGCCATTTAGTTCGCTGATGGGGATAAAAATATCATGCATCATTTTGCGGTCGTCAGGGATAAAAAATGCAAACCGTTCCGATAGTTTTACAATACCAGTAAACTCCATCTTGGCGCGCTGCAATATCTCTATTACTTCGCCTTCCTTGTTTTTGCCTTTGCTTTTGGCATAAACATAAACCCTTACGCGGTCGCCATTTAAAGCATTGCGCAATTTACGGGGAGCAATAAAAATATCGTCTTCAAATTCATCACCGGTAACAATAAAAGCCGAGCCGTCATTGGTCATGTCGACCACGCCTTCGATAAATGTTTTTAGTTCCAACAGCTGGAATTTGCCCGGAGAAAGTTCTTTTATTACACCTTTTTTTGATTCATCCTTTAATATTTCGAAGATCACTTCACGCGCTTCAGGATCGCGGATATTTAATTTGGCAGAAACCTGTTTATAATTTAATGGCGTATTGCCGTTTTGTTCGAATATATCAAGTACCATTTGGGTGAGTACCTGGTTGATGGAGGGGTGGGTTTTCTTTTTGGACATAGATAGAATTGTATCAACACAAAGATACGATGTTTTTGAATGAGAAGCGGGGAGTGGCTGAATTTGGCCAAACCCATCTGATATAAATAAAGCGCGACCGGCTTTCTCCAACTATGGGATAGTTAAAGACGTTCGATACTTGACGAACCTTTAATTATTACAGTTAAGGGGTTTAAAATATGTTTTCTCCTCATATTCAATCAGACTCACTATTTTTATCAAATTCTTTAAGCTCTTTTGATGATTTACCGGATAAAATATCGGGCAGATATTCTTTGAAATTTTTGCTGGATATCTTTTTATTGTTTTCGATGCTTTTTAAAAGTTTTATGACCCTGGGATCGTTATAGTTGTCCGTAATAATTCTTTTACGCAAAAAATCGGGACTAATAGCATCTTCTAAAACTCCTTCAGGCAATTTATTGTCATTGTACAAGGTTAAAATAAGATTACAAAAGTTAACATAGTCATTCACGTTAAGATTTTGCATTGCACAAATGCAGATTTCCACTTGCATGTTATTAAAATGCCCTTTGTTGAGAAATGTCGTCACATCGTTTCGATAAAATTCGCAGTGTTCCAGGATGTTTACAAATGTTTTATTGTATAACAAACCTTCATAAAACTCCAGGGTATCGTTTTTTTGTCTGTCAATAAAACTAACAAAATCGATTTTGTGATAAGGGGGATATGATCTCGCGGGTGATAATGGTTTTTGACTGCTTTGGCTGTTATTTGAACAACCTTGACTTAGGGCTATGATCGTAAAAGAAAAGAATGCAAAAAGGCTGTTTTTCATAACAATACGACTTAATGAGTTAACGACTCTTAAAATAAACAATGTTTCCAATTATCGGCCAGGGATAGAAGCAATCAGCTTCTTTGTATACTCTTCCTTCGGATGATAATATATTTCGTCCGGATCCCCCATCTCCACAATTTCGCCACTGTTCATTACCATCATCCTGTCGGATATGTGCTTGATAACAGCCAAGTCATGTGAGATAAAAATATAAGTCAAATTAAACTCCTGCTGCAACTCGCGGATTAGATTTAATACTTGTGCCTGAACAGAAACGTCCAAAGCTGATACAGACTCATCGCAAATAATAAATTTAGGCTGCAAAGCTAATGCGCGGGCAATAACAACGCGCTGCCTTTGGCCGCCCGAAAACTCGTGGGGATAACGGCTAAAATGTTCGGGCAATAGATTTACGCGTTCCAGCAATTCTAAAACCTTTTTTTTGCGCTTGGAATTGTTTGCATAAAACTGGTGTACCTGTAGAGGTTCCATTAAAGAATCACCAACTGTTAAACGCGGATTTAGCGATGAATAAGGATCCTGGAAAATGATTTGTATATCACGGCGGATTTCCCTCAAATCATCTTTTTTCAGGCTGCGCAGATCCGTATTTTCAAAATTAATACTTCCTGAAGTAGGCTCGATTAAGCGCAAAATACTCCTGCCTAAAGTGGTTTTTCCACAGCCCGATTCGCCAACCAAACCAAGTGTTTCGCCGGGGTAAACATCAAAACTTACCTGGTTAACGGCTTTAACAATCTCTTTCGACTGCCCAAAAAAGTGCCTCCCAACCGGGAACCAGGTATTAAGCCCGTTTATTGTTAATAACGGCTGCTGGCTGTACAGTTTCCTTTTTCGTTCTTCTATTTCCTTGGCAGGATAAGCATAGTCTTCCCTAATCTTCTCTATGCTCACCTCCTTTTGGCTACCGGCATCTAAAAAATCAGCAATAACAGGCAGTTTTTTTAAATGAAAATCGGGTGACGGGCGGCAGGCCAGCAGGCCTTTTGTATAAGGATGTTTGGGATGCGCAAACAATGTTTTAACGGGCGCTTCTTCAACAACTTTGCCTTTATACATCACTAAAACACGGTCTGCAATTTCACTTATTACGCTCAGGTCGTGCGATATAAATATCAAACTCATATTGCGTTCGGCTTTTAACTTTAGCAATAGCTCGATAATGGTTTTTTGTACGGTAACATCGAGTGCGGTAGTAGGCTCATCCGCAATAAGTATCTCCGGGTTACAGGATAACGCCATGGCGATCATTACCCGCTGCTTTTGGCCGCCAGAAATTTGATGAGGGTAACTGTCGAAAATAGCTTCGGGGCGGGGGAGTTGTACCTCTTTAAACAGCTCAATTGTTCTTTCCTTTGCTTCGGCCTTGCTTGTTTTAAGATGCAGCCGGATAGCTTCCGTAATCTGGAAACCGCAGGTAAAAACCGGGTTAAGCGAGGTCATCGGCTCCTGGAAGATCATCGCCATCCGGTTGCCGCGAATTTTTCGCATTTCAGGGTCGGGCAGTGTATATAGACTTGTCCCGTTCAATAAAACCTGCCCTTTAATAATGGTTTGGTCTTCATTCAGCAAACGCATCAAAGCGAGTGAGGTCACAGATTTACCCGAACCTGATTCACCAACAATGCCAATCGTTTCTCCTTTATTCAAATTAAAAGAAACTCTTTTTACTGCTTCAAATAAGCCATCCTGTGTTTTAAATTTGACATTAAGATCAGTTACCTTAAGCATCAGGCCCCCACTATCGTTATACATTCGTCCAATATCAATTCCTCCCCCCGGTAACGCCGTAATAATTGCGCGGTGGCTACCACATCTTTCTGGCAATAAGTACAAATGCGTTCCAAACCATTATCTACCCAATAAACATGGCCTACCTGGCTGCCATCGATATCATCTTTTGGGGTCGGGATATTAAAAATTGCGGTAAGTAAGCTTAATGAAGTATAGTTTTTATAATCACCGAATTTCCATAGTTCCATAGTATCCAGGTGATTTATTTCCCAGGGTTTTTTGCCCGATATTTCTAATTGTGAAGGAATTTTTAAACCATTTACCAGCATACGGCGGCAGATATAAGGAAAATCAAATTCTTTGCCGTTATGCGCACATAATATCAAACTGGCCGGCTGACTTGCCAGCAATGCTGAAAATTGCTCTAATAATTTTTTTTCATCGTGCGATGCAAACGATTTTACCCTTAACCCTACATTTTTTCCGCTTATAAATATGCCAACGGAGATACAAATGATCTTTCCAAACTCGGCCCAAATTCCAGCGCGTTCATAAAACGCTTCGGGTGTTTCTTCCTTACGCTGGTATTGAGTTTTCAAGTCCCAAAGCTTTTGAAAATGCTCCGGCACCTCATCAAAACTGCTGTATTGCGGAACAGTTTCAATATCTAACACCAACAGGTTGTGAAGGTCGTATTGTTCAAGCATTTGTGAGTTTTTTCGGGCAATATAATAATTTTAAGAAGCAGTAGCAGCAGGCAGTAGCAGTTTTTACTATAATTCACTTAAGTATTGTGATAAGAATACTACCCGCTGCTACTTGTCGACTGCAACTGCTACTCACTTGGCCAGTACCTCAAACCCAATATGAATAGTATTCCCATTGCCATCCACCAAAGTTAAGATATGTTTGCCGGGAGGCGGGTTCAAAGCCATTTGGTGAAAATCCCTGGTTTCGCCAACATACTGGTCATCCAGGTGCCAAAATATTTTAACGCCCGTCTGCCGGTGCGCCGCATTAAATATGACCCTGCCGCGACTGCCGTCCGCTTCTAAGGGCACATATATTTTAGCGCCGTCTTTTGGGTAAACGATTTCCATCGGGTTAGCATTTTCTGCCTGCACACAATCCGGCCGGAATGGCGGCAGCACATGATATTCGTAATTTTTTGTTTTGTAGTAGTACTCCATCGATGGCGGCAACACAAACCATTTTTTGTTGATGATCTCATCCGGCGGCACACAATTGCCGGTTACCTGCCACTTGCCATCAGCGCTTAAATGTACAAGCTGATGATAAGGGCAAACAGGGGCTTTCAACCCGCTTTGGGGCACCCATTCGTAATCGGTATCGTCGCAATATTCACCTGCCCGATAACCGCTTTGCCGGCATACCTTTATTTTTACCATTTCGCCAAGGGGCATTTCAAACCACTCCCGGGTAACCTGCAATAGTCTGAAGATTTCAAAAAGGACAGGGGCGGCAGTATTTATACCGGTAAGGTTTGGCCTGCCTTCGCCATCGGTATTGCCTACCCAAACACCAACCACATATTTAGGGGTTATGCCGATTGCCCAGCCATCGCGGAAGCCAAAACTTGTCCCGGTTTTCCAGGCCACGCGCTGGCTCGAGCTGAATTGCTGCCATAGCATTTCTTCGCCGGGGCGCATTACTTCTTCCATGGCCTGCAGGGTATAAAAAATTGATCCTGCATCCAATAAGCCGGATTTTTGCAGGTCAGTTTTTTTTGGTGCGGACAGTGTATAAACCGGGTTATGATAATCGGCAGGATCATATTTGCCTTTATATTTATTGTAATGATTGAGTACCCGCGCCATATCAGCGTAAGCGCCTGCAAGCTCCCAGAGGGTATTTTCACCGCCGCCAAGAATGAGGGACAAGCCGTAATGATCGGCGGGCTGTTTTAGGGTGGTGATACCCACTTTGTGTAAAAAATCGTAGAACCGCTCATATTTAAATTGCTGCAGCATTTTTACCGCGGGTACATTTAACGAGCGCGATAAAGCTTTTGACGCCGGTACAGCGCCATCGTAACCCAAATCAAAATTTTCGGGGTGGTAGCCAGCTATCTGGGTTGGGATGTCCGGCATCAAACTATTTGGCAATATCAATCCATCATGCAGCATGGATGCATATAAGAGCGGTTTTAGCGTACTTCCGGGACTCCGGGGGGCATTTACTACATCCACATCGCTTTCCATGGTCGTATCTTCCGGGTGCGAGATATTGCCCGCATAGGCCAATGTTGCCCCGGTTTCCACATCAAGCACAACGGCTGCTATGTTGTTAATATCGTTGCCCTTTAAAATTTGGTGGTGCCGCTCCAATATTTCATTTACCTGTTGCTGCAATGCGGCTTTGATGCTGGTTTTTATCCGCGTAGCCCCCTGCGGATCGGTTTGATGATCGGCTTTGAAACGCACCAGCAGGTGCGGGGCCAACTGGGGCAGCGGCAAAGGCCTGTCGGGTACCGGTTCTAATTTAGCCAGCGCGGCTGTTGTGGCGTCAATTGTGCCTTGTTGATGAAGCTTATCCAGCAGCAGGTTTCTTTTCTTTAACAGGATGGCCCTGTTCCTGCCCGGATGCACCAGCGACGGTGAATTTGGCAGCACCGCCATAGCTGCCATTTCACCCCAGGAGAGCTTATCAGGGCTGCGGCCAAAGTAACGCCATGAAGCCGCGTCGAGGCCAATTACGTTACTCCCAAACGGCGCGTTGCTGGCGTAAAGCGACAGGATTTCATTTTTACTATAGCGGCATTCCAGCCGCATCGCCATAAAGATTTCTTTTAATTTACTCCAGATGGTGCGTTTATGCCTTGTTGCCAGCCGGACCACCTGCATGGTGAGGGTACTGCCGCCGCTGGTTACCTTTTTTTTGCCAAGATGTTGCTTAATCGCCCTGCTAAGCGCCAGCAGGTCTACGCCGGGATGCTGCATAAAACGTTTATCCTCGAAAGCTATAATGCATTGTTTAAATTTCTCAGGCACTTCAGCATTCGGCGGGAAGCGCCATTGCCCATCCGCAGCTATGGAAGCGCCTAATAATTGTCCGCCGGCATCGTCAATTACATAAGAGGTGGGGCTGTTAAACAATGGATTGGGCAGGCAAAACCAAAACAGCAGGCTTAAAACGAACAAAAACGCGAGTATTATTATTACTTTTGGTTTTTTCAGGAACAGCTTTATTCGATTTAAACCAGGTCGCATTTAAAATATAGATGAAAATACAGAAGTTATCAATTGTTATCCCTGCTTACAACGAAGGTAATACGATACATTTGATTTTAAACAAAATTAAGGCGGTTAATCTTATTGATGATATCCAGAAAGAGGTCATCATTGTTAACGACTGTTCAACCGACCATACCGAACAGGCAGTTTTTGATTACCAGCAAAACAATCCCGACCTTAATATCAACTATTTTAAACAAGAATTTAACAAAGGCAAAGGCGCAGCATTGCATACAGGTATCTCAAAAGCAACCGGCGAGTACCTCATCATCCAGGATGCCGACCTTGAATATGACCCGGCAGAATACAATGACCTTTTAAAACCCATTTGCAACGGCTTTGCAGACGTTGTTTATGGCTCACGTTTTATGGGCAGCAATCCGCACCGTATCCTGTTTTTCTGGCATACCATAGGCAACCGCTGGCTAACATTTGCCTCAAACATGTTCAGCAACCTTAACCTTACGGATATGGAAACCTGTTATAAGCTTTTTGATACCAAACTGATACAATCCATAAAACTAACAGAGCAGCGCTTTGGCTTTGAGCCTGAAGTAACCCAAAAAATTGCCCGTGTACCTAAAATAAGAATATACGAAGTGGGTATATCCTACTATGGCCGTACATACGAGGATGGTAAGAAAATAGGCTGGAAAGATGCTGTCAGGGCGCTTTATTGTATATTGAAGTATGGGTTGTTTGGGATGAAGTGAGTGGTTGAGTAATCCGAAAGTCAGTAAAGTCCGAAAGAAGCTGCAACTGACGTTTCGTCAAAAATAACCTAAGTTATATAGATGGCGGGTGGTTGAACAGGCCTTTAAACTTAAGTTTCAAAAACTTCGTGAGTTTTTCGCGAAAATAAACTCAAATTTGTTGCGTTGCGCAACACTTGCAACATCGTGCAACAAGACGCTATACGGCTGATAATTAGCTATTTAAGCACTGTCAATATTTTGTCAGTGACAAAAACGTGACACCATTTCAGGCGGTTTTTCCGGTTATTCTGCGCCCAAAAAAAGGTTGATAATGAGATTTTAGAAGTTTTTAAACTGCCCGGCCCTCAATGCGGCCTTTGAAAATACACCACATCGACTTAAATTTCGTGAGTCTTTACGGAAACGGGTGGTTTTTTTTGCAATAACTCAAATTAAGTTATTTGTACATTTACCAACCTGATAACCATGAAAAGAAACGACCTATTATGGAAAGCTGCACTGGAAGATCTGTTTGATGATTTTCTGCGCTTCTTCTTCCCGAAAGCTGAAGAAATATTTGACTTTAGTAAAAAATTCCAATACCTGGATAAAGAACTCGATCAGCTATTTCCCCCGGAAAACGACACATACGCCCCGCGCTATGTAGATAAATTAGTTAAAGTTTTTACAACTAACGGGCAAGAGGAGTGGATACTCATCCATATTGAAGTACAAAACTACACCGATCCGCATTTTGCCAGCCGCATGTTTCAATATTATTACAGGATATTGGATAAGTACAACAAGCCCATTACCGCTTTTGCGATCTTTGCCGATGCCAATAAAGATTTTTACCCCAAACATTATGAAAGGGAGTTTTTAGGCACTAAAGTGTATTATGCCTACAATACCTTTAAAATTATCGACCAGGATGATGCAGAACTGGAAGCCAGCGACAACCCCTTTGCGATGGCTGTACTTACGGCTAAACTCGCCGTATCAGGGCAGCGGATGAAGGACGAGCAATTGTTTGAAAAGGCTTATGAACTGGCAAAGCGTTTGTTGGGCAAACAAATACCGAAGGATAAAATAAGAAAGCTGATGACGTTCTTGCGGTATTATGTACGTTTTGAAAATAAGGAATTAATTCATAAATTTGAACAAGAGATCGCTATATTAACAGAAAGGAGTAAAACTATGGGTATCGAAGAGTTTTTATTGGATCAAGCGAAAAAAAAAGGCAAGCAAGAAGGCAGGCAAGAAGGCAAGCATGAAGAAGCTATAGCTATTGCCCGTGAAATGAAAGCGGATGGCATCCCTATTGAACAAATAGCGAAGTTCACTAAACTTTCTATTGAAGATATTAAAAAGTTATAATAACAGCCATACACAACAAAGTTCGCTTTTTGTGGCTTTGCTGTTAAGTAATGAGGTCTGATTTGAACAAAAGATTCCTATTTTCAGCAGAAAGGAGTAAAACTATGGGTATCGAAGAGTTTTTATTGGATCAAGCGGAAAAAAAAGGCAAGCAAGAAGGCAAGTATGAAGAAGCTATAGCTATTGCCCGTGAAATGAAAGCGGATGGCATCCCTATTGAACAGATAGCGAAGTTCACTAAGCTTTCCATTGAGGAGATAAAAAGACTATCATAACTGTCATAAACAAAAAAGGCCACTTTTCAGCGGCTTTGCTGTTTATAGACCGACCCGCAGAAGCAGAGATTGCAATTCTAATTTCCCGTCATTTTTTATCTTGAAGCGGGACGCTTAAAACTTTATCATTTAAGCGTGGACGCTTAAACCGGCGGCCGCATTTATTATTTGCACAACAAAACCCTTAGCACTAATGTTAATAAATAACCTCAAACTCTCGTGTTGCACTTCGCCCGAGGCTTAACTTAAACCTGTTGTTATAGGTAGTTGTTGTTTTGTCAAACTAAGCAGGTACTAACTTTTGGGGTCGATATTTATGAAACGCTTTTGATTGTTGTCTGTAGATATTAGACGAAGTCTAAATTGTTGGTTTGAACTATATGCTGTTGCTGTAAAGTCAGTAAATTTAGTCCGGTCAAATGCGTGAATATAAGAATTAAAGTCGCCGTCAAGCATAGGAGTAACATAAAAATTATAACCAAATCCTTGGTCTGTTACGATAACTTTTTCTCCATTAGCGTGAAATCCCATAGTTCTTTTTAGTTTAAAAACCTGTTCGTAAGTCATAGTATTAAAATTGTAATTATTCTAAGGTGTTGAAATCTATATTTTACCCAATCTTTTAAGTTCCCAAAAGCATTTTGATGTTGCTTTTATGTCATTTAGAGCATTGTGACTTCCTGTAAAAACACTTTTAAAAAGTTTGTGATGTAGTTCCTGTAAAGTTGGGAATTTGTAACCGTAAGCGTTAGAAATTGCGCAAATTTCCTTGGTTGATTTCATAGTGCATAATTTATTTTTTGAGCTAAAAGGATTGCCAATGTTCATTCGATGCAATTCAGCTCCAATAATATTTAGATCAAAGTCGATATTATGACCAACTAGAACCTGTGCTTTTTGAATACGATTTGAAAAATTTGACAAGACCGCTTTAAGGTCGTGTCCAGTACTTAGCGCGGACGCTTGTGTTATGTTGTGTATATGAGTTGAAGATAACGGGATTTGGTAGCCATTAGGTTTAATTATATAGTCATTTGATGAAATTTCATTTCCGTTTATATCAAATTCCAGCCAACAGATTTGAACCATTCTAGGCCAATTATGAGAGTTTGTTACTGGGGCATTGTAATCAAGTGGTAAACCAGTAGTTTCTGTATCTATAAATATATAATGAGGTAAAGGAGTTTCTTTTTTTGTTTGATTATTTTCAAATTCTATGGCCCCAAAAAACTTTAGCCAATCTATATCGAATTCCATTACCCTTTCGTATTCCATTTCTTCAATGTTATTGTGAAGAAAATCGATGTAGTAGTGTTTGTCAATCCTGCCCGCTTCCTTCTCGCAACAAAGCACAGCCTGAAATAATTTTTTATCAGTTGGAGCAAATGAGCAATCACATTGTTTAGAATTTCTGTATGGCTCTAAAAAGCCGTCTAAAATTTGAATAATAAAACTCTTTTGAACTATTTCCGTATCAATATTTTCTTCGTTAGAACGGTCAATTCTAACTTCTAATCTTTTAATTGGAACTTGTGAACAATTCGGGCACCATTCAAACATATAAATTTCATCAGGTACACCAATATTCTTCCTGTGATTTATCACAGCTTCAGGGAGCATATCTATCATAAAGTCGTCATTACGATCGAGTGTGTTTTTAATTAGGTCGTCAGTAGGCAATTTGTGAATAATTACCTATGACACGTAAATATATGAAAATTTTCATCCATTCCTTTCGCGTACCAAAAAGTTTGATTGGCGCAAGTTTTAAAGCTATTTTCGTTGATTTCATAACTTAAAGCCATACTATTAGCTGCGCATAACCGGATATAATACAAAATCGTAAATCGTATCGCAATTGCGCTCACAGCATTACAAAATGCGAAACGTAAAAAAGCTTCAAACAATACAAAATACGAAGCTTGCCCCGCCCTAAAACTCAAACCAAAATCTCCCTGCAACCAGTCCGCTTTGTGCTGTATTCTTTTGGCTCTGCGGACCCATAATACTTACATCCCTAAACTTGCTCCTTTCAAATGATCCCGCCCGTTCAAGCACACGCTTGAACGCTAACAATTTAAGCGTACATTTCCTTTTCCTCTCCCAAACTCATTGCAATTAATCCTAAGGTTAGCAAATTGGAGTCTAATTTGTCGGTAGTCGTAGTTTTTCATTTCAATTGCCTGCTTGTTCTTCAAACGCATATTGCCTCAACGCAGCGACAAAGTCAGCCAATTCTCTGGATAGCTGCATCGCCTGCGCAACGTTAAAATCTTTCATTAAATTCCTTGTGTTCTGGATAGTTGAATTTCCAAATCTTCCGACGAAAATAGTTTTGTCAACAAAGCCTTCGTAGTTTCTGTAAAATTTCTCGTCAACACCTGCAGCTACCCATGCCTCTATAGATGGATTAGCGCCAAAAATTTGCACGTTTTCCATAATCATATTTTCGTTTAGTGGCCTAATGCTATCCTGGAAAGTCAATAGCTGTTCCGCACTATTTGCATCAGTGTCAACAAGCACCAACACCTTGTCAAATGCCCTTGAAAAAGGCAAGACATATTCATTAAAAGTTTGTAAAATCCTGTATTTACTATATGCAGGTATAATAACGAACTCGCCTTTAATTTTCGATTTGCGAATAAGGTTTTGAACGACAATCCTGTCAATTTCTCCTTCAACAATAACACAAATCTTTTTAGTAAGATGTCTTTTACTTATCGTCGTTCTTAATTTTTGTTTGTCAAATTCTTTGATATATGTAATGAGCTTGTCTTCAAAATCCACAATATTGTTAAAGGGAATAATCCAATTATTTCTTTTTTGCTTTGTAATCCAATCTATGAAGTCAAAAAGTTCATTTCTCTCAGCATATGACGGCCTGAAAGTTTTTAAATATTGGTTATGCCTCCGTGTTTCTTTCTCATCCAATGTCCGTTGACGGGCAAATGTGATAACGTTTTTATTTAAAGCGTAAGCCCTTTGCAGTTCGCACCAAGTAATACTTACCTTATTAATTGGAACTTCCAACTCTTCTTTTAATTTTTCACCTCTGGCATCTTTACCACTAATCGTAAATTTTATTGGTTTACTATTTGCTAACATTTCTCCCACATAGTTGCCTCCGTATCTTCGATCTAATAAACAGACAATAGTGTCACATTCTTCAACAGCCAAAATACATTGATCATGTGAGTGCAGGTCAACTTTTGCTGGGAATGTTGGACTTTCATGATAGATGACTTCGTGCTTCTGTTTGGTTAAAACATCAACAATTTTTGCTCTAAAATCTCCTAAATCATAGGCCGTAGAACTTAAAAATATTTTCATAAATTGCGACTATGGCTTAGTTTTCAATACTAAGATCGTTAAAGATAAGTAAGACTTCATAAATATGAATATTTCGTAAAGCCAGCATATGCTATAAAGCATATTTTACTAACTTACAATTTATAATAAATGAAAAAATAAAACGGCTATACTTTGTTTATCAAAAAGCAAAAAAACGATGAATTATCATTAAACTAATTTTTAGGTTGCTACCTTAATTTAACTCAATCAACTTAATCAACCCAATCCAACCGCTCACTAAAAAATCACTTCACCACCTCAACCCATTCCCCCTTCAACAACGCCGTTATTGAATTATTATACATAGCCTCACAATACGTTGCCGGCATGTAATACTTACCGGCATAAGCCGCATTCAGCATCACATAATAGGTAAATTCCTTGTCTTCGGGCAGACTGAAATAGGTGTACACCCGGTCATCTCTTATATCACGGTAATTTGATTCGGAGGATGGGAAGGCATCATCGTTGCCAAGCATCCTTGTATTCAATATTTCCCAGCCGGAAGGGAAGATCTGCGTAAGCGCCATATTATCATAACGCCCGCGTTTGCCGGGATTTTTAATATTTACCTGCGCTAAAAAATCGGTTCCCTGTTTCAGGCTTGCAGGGTCAATCTGTTTGCCGCCGAGTGTAAAATAGCCGACACGCATTTGTAAAACATCATCGTTAATATTTGATTTTACATCTTCTCCCGCGGATGGCTGCCCTTGCTGTATTAACCTTACATACAACCTGTTATTACCATTGTTTTTTAGTACAACATTGCCGCCGTTTGCAGCGATAGCTGTTTGCCACAGATAGGTGGAAGAATTAACACCGGATTTTGCTGCCCCCGCCTGGTAATTGAAAATGAGCTTTGCGCCGGTTTTATTTTGCCCGCAATATTGCGCTATAGCAATAAGCGAATACGCCGTGGTTTGCGTGCTGTACCAGTCATCCTGCGATAAACGGGCGGCAACAAGCCGTAATTGCCCGGCTGCTTTTTGCTGCTGGCCAAGCAGGGTTAATGTTTCCAGTATCATGGCATCATCCCGCAGGTCTGATCCATAAGTGCCATACATCATATTATACGGCTTAATTGTTAATGGCAAGCCGGCAATCATTTGCAGGCCGATCTCCGGTTGCCCGGCCAGTTTATAGGCGGCCGCTAAGCGCCAGCGCGCCTCGATACTTAAATATTTAAATTCCCTGAGCCTGTTCATTGCGCCAAGCTCAGGCGATCTTGCCAGCGCCAACAGGTATAATCGGTAAGCCTGGATCAAATCCGCGCCATAAAAGCTGCGCGAATCCGGCGCCCAGGTAACCGCCTTTTGTTTTTGATAGTTTTTCCATTGCTCAATAAACCCAAGCGGCAGGCTGTAGCCTTTTGCCTGTGCGGCAAGCATAAAATGCCCTGCATAGTTAGTGCCCCATTCATCAGGCTCACCTCCGCCAGGCCAATAAGTTAAACCGCCGCCATTTACCTGGAACGCGTTTAACCTGTTGATGGTTAGTTTAATATTTCGCTCCGTTTCTGCCTTTTGACGTGGCGAAAGATCAAGCAGCTGGTCTAAATACAATTGCGGAAATGCCGATGATGTAGTTTGTTCCACACAGCCATACGGGTATTCAATCAAATAATCCAATCGTTTGGTTAGGTTTAAGGGTGGGATGGAGGCCACTTCGAGCGAGGCTTTATTTGTACCGTTTATGCCAATTGCGGAATAAGGAGTATTCCATGTTTCGCCCGGCTTAAGCTCTTTTTCAAGAATTTTGGTGATCGGCGGATTAGGGTTGCGCACATTCAGTTCCACATCATAAGCCGCTGTTTCCCTGCCGCTTTTGGCAATGATCTTCACCTTACCTACGCCTACAAAATCCTTTACATCCAAATCAAAAGTGACTAACTGATCGCCTGTTTTGGTAAAGGTGACCGTCTTTTGGTTATTCCCGGCGAGGTTACTGAACGCGTTTGATTGCACCTGTACGCTCACCGTTTTGATGTTATTTTCCATCGCGAAAACAGTTACCGGCAACTGGATTTTTTCCGACGGGCCTAAAACGCGCGGCAAAGTGGCCAGTATCATCAGCGGCTTTTTAACCGCGACATATTTATCGGCAAAGCCATAACCGCCATCGTGCCCGGCAATAACCATTACTTTAACCGAACCTATGTATTGCGGCAAGGTGAAGGTTTTGGTTTGTTTTTCGCCTTTATCTAAACGGAATGGCCCCAGGAATTTCACCACGGGCTTAAAGCGGTTTACGGAAACATTATGGTTCGTCCCTGCTGTGCCGTCACCGCCAATGCTCAGGATACGCTCCAGGCCGCCGCCATACGCGCCGATTACATAATCAAACAAATCCCAGGTTTTTACGCCGAGTGCCTCGCGGGCATAAAATGTTTCATGTGGGTCGGGGGTTTTATAATTGGTAATATCCAGCAGGCCCTCATCTACTACGGCAATGGTATAGGTCATTGCCTTGCCGGATGCCTCCGAGATGGTGATATTTGTCGGCGTTTCCGGCCTGATCTTATCCGGCATCGTAATCACAGGCTTCAATATAGTTTCAGGATTGTCAACAGTCAACGGAATAGCGCCGTACATGCGTATAGGCAGATCATTTACCGTTTGCGAATGGCGCTGCAGCAGGGTGACGTTCACAAAAATATTGGGCGCCATAGTTTCATCAATTTTAAAAGTATAGCGTGTTTGCCCTTTTTTGGTATCTATCCAGGCTGTTTTTAAAATTTTACTGCCACTTTCAAAACTGATCAATGCCCTGCCATCCGACATAGTGGGAATGGTCAGCGTAGCATCCTCACCAACTCTATAATTGGTTTTATCGGCAGTAAAAGAAAGCATGGCAGCTTCTGTCGGATCGGTTTGCTGCAGCCGTTCAGACCAGTTTGGCCAGTCGATATATAATATTTTACCGGTTGAATGTCCTGTTGCGTCATCTTTTACGCGGATTAAATAACGCCCCCAATCGGCCTGGTTTATATGGAGGTTCCATTTTCCCTGGCCATTAACCAACTTTACAGTTTCTGTTTTTATCAGCTTATTAAACTTGTCCTGTGTAAAATTGCTTAATTGATTGCCTGTTTCGTCCCACCACCAGCGCCATTGAATTTTATACAGTTCCAGCTCAACGTTGCGAGTGCCCTCAAAAGGTCTGCCTTTGGTATCAACATCGGCAATATCAATCTCATGGTCTTTATCAGTTACCAGCATACCCGAAAGCTCACTGCCTTTTGGTGTTTTAATCCCCACATAACCGGGGTAAACATTATAAGGCATACTTAATGATTGTATGCTGAAATTGCCACCCGGTTCAAATACCTTTATTAAAAAGTTAGCTTTTAACTGACCAGGGGCCTGTTTCTCTACATTTATATTGGTATTTATCGTTGCTTTGCCATCAGCATCAAGCCTGCCATCAAAAATGGTGGAGGTTTGTGTATTAAAGGCAAGTGTAGGGTCGTCAAAAACATAATCTTCGTAATTTTTGAAGGTTGTGGTTTGTGGCGATAAAAAGGCATCCACTTTGGCCTTAAGGTTTTGGGCTGTGCCGCCAAAAAGCCATTGGGCGGTAAGTGCGCCGTTTATATCACCGCCTTTGTTCAATTCCGTTGCCCCGCCGAAAGATAACCCGATCTTTAAACGGTTTGGCATAATGGTTTCTATCTTAACATTCTTCTCGAACGAAGCGCCGCCAACTTTCACTTTTGCCGACCAATTGCCCGTAGGCGATGATGTTTCTGTAGCGGTGTGGAAACTATAAAAACCGTCAACCGAATTGGTCTGGGTAATGCGGCGGTATAATTTGCCATTAGGATCAAAAAGTTCAAATTCAACCGGATGATCGGGCGGCAATGTTTTTAACTTATCTTCCAGTATAAACGACATATAAATAGAATCACCAGGCCGCCATACGCCGCGTTCACCATAAATAAAGCCCTTTAAGCCGCTTTGCACCTCATCGCCGCCAACGTTAAAGCGGGAGAGAGGCAGTGAGCTGCCGTCGTCAAGCTTTAAGTAGCCGCGCTCATTACCCTGTTTGGCAACCAGCAGGTAGGGCTTGCGTTTTAAATCAAACCGGGCAAAGCCATCACCATCCGAAGTTGTTTGAAATATCACCTGTTTCTGGTAATCCAATACTTCAAGATCGACACCCGGCATCGGTTTGGCGGTTAATATATTGGTTACGGCTATCACCATACCGTTATCATTGCCGCGTTTTGCTATCAATCCGATATTTGAAGCGATGATGTTCCGTGTAGCCCACCTGTCTTTTGTAAAATACGAATTGGTACAAGGGTCATCTTTTTGCTGCCACTCAAAGCCTTCGGGATAATAATTATCATACCTCGACCAAAAATCATCATCTTCATCGCTTATAGTACCCGAATTGCTGCCGCTGTTTTCACCTTCGCCCTCATATTCGTCATCATTCTTTTTTGGCGCCGAATTGCCGACACTGCAATTGTAAAGCGAATATTCTTTTCTGTACCCAATGATAACGCGGTAAATTGCCCCTGGTTCAGCCCGCAGCATCTGATCAATATCCAGCATAAAGCGGTTCTTTCTATTTAGATTGACGCTTTTATCTTCGTCGAGCCGGATTGTTTTTTGTACAACTGGTTTGCCAACATGCCGCAACTCGTCCCCGCCGTTATAACTATTATTTTGGAAATATTGCGGAACATTATCAGCGTATATTTTAATAATACTTACATCAACTGCGTTTAAGTTAACCGCTTCAAATGGCATTAATAGCTTACCGGAATCAGGCAAAATAACCCCCTTGCCAGGTATCGTAACGGCTGGCAAACGGTTTTCAAAAAACACATTGGCCGAATATGTTTTGGTGATTTTTTTATGAGAGATATTTTCAATCCCTTCATTTACGGTTACGCTATAATCGCCTTCCAGTCGCTCAGGGGCATAAACTTTTACCATGCTGCCTTCAATGGTATAGGCGGCATTGCTTACATTGCTGATGTTTATTAGTCCATTTAATTCCTGCCCAACCATTATGGCATCAGAAAATTGCACTAATACGTATTGGTCATTATCCTGTACAGCCCGGATGTCAAGCACTTTAAAATCACCTATTGCAGGTATTTGAAAATTCTGGCTCCCTTTTTTATCTACATTTAAGCTATTCCCGTCCCAGTTTACCGCGAGCGGATTTACCTTGTCCTTTTCGCGGGTTAACTCTGTTATAGTAAACAGGTGGGTTTTGGTTATACCGTTGTGCTGCCAGCTGATATGCACAGGCGAAGGGAAGTTGGTATTGATAAGCTTTTCAATGCTTGCAGGATCTTCATTATCAGCAGTTTGTATAATGCCCCCAAGTTTCATTTTGTCAATAGAAGTATTGGTAGCCGTTTGCAAGCCTGTAAAGGAGATAGTAAAATCAGGTTTAATGGTTTGAAATCCGAACTTAAAGTGTTCAAAATGGTCGGGGACCTTAATGATATTGCTCAATTTAAAATCGGCGGTATAATTTTTATCAGGATCAAGTTTTCCTTCGGGCCTGAATTCAATGGTGCGTGCGTCTACCCAATAAGCCTTCCCTTTTATTGAAGGCGAAAAATCAAAGCTATTATCACTTATGGCTTCATTTTGTACATGACTGGTTTGCACATCGCCGGCCAGGCGGATACGAATAGGGCTTTCCTTGGATATGATCCCGGTAGTGTACGATTCAATGTATTTGCTGAATCCGGGGTCGATACTCGGTTTATGCCGGTAATGAAAAAATAAAAAAGTCATCCTCATCGCCGCTTAAAAATATAAGCTCACTATTGTGTTTGTTCAGGAAGCAATCGAAACCTACTTCAAGTTGCTCCGCTATCTCCTTTATTTGTTCTGCCGAAAGTGTGATCATTTCTATAATTAAATTAAAGTCATTTACACAATAAGAC
>Ga0207033_1037_pt1 | contig 30808 bp, 22 predicted proteins | sample Alteio_BWMinCont_35_FD_153262 | JGI IMG/M metagenome (GOLD analysis project Ga0207033, IMG submission 153262) | Enriched cells from forest soil in Barre Woods Harvard Forest LTER site, Petersham, Massachusetts, United States -... | ecosystem: Environmental > Terrestrial > Soil > Temperate forest >... | reverse complement strand
CCGAAGATCATAAATGATTGGAGGGGAAAAGAAAGGTGATAATTTAAGCCTCCTTAGCTCAGCTGGTAGAGCGACTGACTTGTAATCAGTAGGTCATTGGTTCGATCCCGATAGGAGGCTCTGTTGAATGCGAAATGCGAAAGTATGAATGCGGAAGTTTTTTAATTCCGTATTTCACATTGCACATTCCGCAATCAACTCGGGGGGATACCAGAGCGGTCAAATGGGGCAGACTGTAAATCTGCTGCTTCGGCTACGAAGGTTCGAATCCTTCTCCCCCCACAAGGGCAGTTGGCAGTTCCTGAGTAGGCAGTTAGCAGTTTTAAATTTAACTGCAAACTGCACACTGATAACTGCAAACTGAATAAAAGCGGAAGTAGCTCAGTTGGTAGAGCGATAGCCTTCCAAGCTATAGGTCGCGAGTTCGAACCTCGTCTTCCGCTCTGGTTGGTTCATTGGTTAATCAGTTCAATGGTTCATTGGTAGCCAAAGTGGTAAAACACTATCGAACTATTTACAAATGAACTAATGAACCAGTGAGCCAATGAGCTAAAAAATAAGCCGACGTAGCTCAGGGGTAGAGCACTTCCTTGGTAAGGAAGAGGTCATGGGTTCAAATCCCATTGTTGGCTCAATGTTATAAACAGAATACGAATACAATTTTTTAAGTAAAAATTAACCTACAAATAATTAAATATAAATCATGGCAAAAGAAAAGTTTGACCGCAGTAAGCCGCATTTAAACATCGGTACTATCGGTCACGTTGACCACGGTAAAACAACCCTTACCGCAGCTATTACTAAAGTATTAGCTGATAAAGGTTTCTCAGAAGCTCGTTCATTCGATTCAATCGACTCGGCTCCTGAAGAAAAAGAGCGTGGTATTACTATTAATACAGCACACGTTGAGTATTCAACTGCTACACGTCACTATGCACACGTTGACTGCCCGGGTCACGCGGATTATGTAAAAAACATGGTTACCGGTGCTGCCCAGATGGACGGTGCAATTATAGTTGTTGCCGCTACTGACGGTCCGATGCCTCAAACACGTGAACACATCCTTTTAGCCCGCCAGGTTGGTGTGCCTTCATTGGTTGTGTTTATGAATAAAGTGGATATGGTTGATGATCCCGAATTATTAGAATTAGTTGAAATGGAAATTCGTGAATTATTATCATTCTACGAATATCCTGGTGATGATATCCCTGTAATTCAAGGTTCAGCTCTTGGTGGTTTAAATGGTGATCCAACCTGGGTTGGAAAAATCATGGAATTAATGGATGCAGTTGATGCACACATTCCAATTCCTCCGCGTTTAACTGAACTTCCGTTCCTTATGCCTGTTGAAGACGTATTCTCGATCACTGGTCGTGGTACAGTTGCAACCGGTCGTATCGAGCGTGGTGTAATCAACTCTGGCGAGCAGGTTGATATATTAGGCATGGGTGCTGAGAACTTAAAATCAACCGTAACAGGTGTTGAGATGTTCCGCAAGATCCTTGACCGCGGCGAAGCAGGTGATAACGTAGGTTTATTGTTACGTGGTATTGAAAAAACTGATATCCGTCGTGGTATGGTTATTTGCAAACCAGGTTCAGTAACCCCGCACACTGATTTCAAGGCAGAAGTTTACGTATTGTCAAAAGCAGAAGGTGGCCGTCACACGCCATTCTTTAACAAATACCGCCCTCAGTTCTACTTCCGTACAACTGACGTAACCGGCGAAATTTCATTAGCCGAAGGCGTAGAAATGGTTATGCCAGGTGATAACGTTACGATCACTGTAAAGCTGATCAACGCTATCGCAATGGAAAAGGGCTTACGTTTCGCTATCCGTGAAGGTGGCAGAACTGTAGGTGCCGGCCAGGTAACTGAAATTTTGAAATAAGCCCCCAGAACTCCTAAAAGGGAGTAAAATGGGTAGGGTTAATTTAGGCAAAGTACTTAGCCAATTTTGGCTAAGTACTTTGTTAATTAAAAAAGTCCCTTTAGGGATTTAGGATTTATACGGGTATAGTTCAACGGTAGAATAGAGGTCTCCAAAACCTTTGATCAGGGTTCGAATCCTTGTTCCCGTGCACATAGTAAATAATAAAAATGTCTAAAGTATCTGAGTATATTAAAGAGTCTTATATAGAGTTAACCCAGAAAGTAACCTGGCCAACCTGGAGAGAATTGCAAAACAGCGCTGTTTTAGTACTGATAGCGGCGTTTATTATTGCGATAGTAATATTTGCGATGGACCGAAGCATAAGTTTTTTGCTTGAGCATTTTTATAATTCACTAACCTAATAGTATAGTAAACAATGAGTGATCAGGTAAAATGGTATGTGGTACGGGCTATTAGTGGCAAGGAAAAAAAGGTAAAGCAATATATTGATGCTGAAATTACCCGTTTGGGCATTACACATTTGGTTCCGCAGGTTTTGATACCTACAGAAAAATATTACCAGATGCGCGATGGAAAGAAAATTGCTAAAGAGCGTAATTTTTTCCCTGGTTATGTGTTAATAGAAGCAGCACTTGATGCTGAAATAGAGCACATTATTAAAAATATAAACAGCGTTATCGGATTTTTAGGTGATAAGGCCGGTAATGCCATCCCTTTGCGCCAGGCCGAGGTTAACCGTATTTTAGGTAAGGTTGATGAAGCGAACGCACAAGGCGAAACCATGAATGTGCCTTATTATATAGGTGAGGGTGTAAAGGTGATGGACGGCCCTTTCAACGGATTTAGCGGGGTAATTGAAGAGGTTAACGAAGAAAAGAAAAAATTAAAAGTAATGGTAAAGATATTCGGACGTCGTACACCGCTCGAATTGAATTACATGCAGGTAGAAAAGGAGTGATTAGTGGTTGGTGATTAGAGATTAGGAATATTCTCGCATCGAAAACTAACAGAACAAAAATATTAATGAGCTGATTGACTGAAGCGGGTTAACTAATTACTAACCTCTAATCACCAATCACTGCTCGAAGAGCTTAAATGTTACTTAGCTTCCACTTACTAACATTGAGTTATAATTTAAACAAATAAAAATGGCAAAAGAAGTCGGTGCGATGGTGAAACTGCAGGTAAAGGGCGGCGCTGCAAATCCATCACCTCCAATTGGCCCTGCATTGGGTGCGAAAGGGGTGAATATAATGGAATTTTGCAAGCAATTCAACGCGCGTACCCAGGACAAACCTGGCAAAATTTTACCGGTAGTTATTACTGTTTATGTCGACAAGTCATTCGATTTTATCATCAAAACCCCCCCGGTTGCTATCCAGTTATTAGAAGCAACAGGTTTAAAAGGTGGTTCGGCCGAGCCAAACCGTAAAAAAGTTGCCAGTGTGAACTGGAACCAGGTTGAAACAATAGCCAAAGATAAAATGACTGATTTGAATGCATTCACAGTAGAATCAGCCATGAAAATGGTGGCAGGAACTGCCCGCAGTATGGGGATTACCGTATCAGGTACGGCTCCCTGGAACTAATTGATGTCGGAATGCGGGATGTAGAATGCGGAAGTTAAATCCGAAATCGAAAATCCGAAATCCGAAATCACAATTAATTAATTTATACAAATCAGTTTAAGACAGTGGCTAGATTAACAAAAAATCAAAAAGTGGCACAGTCCAAAATTGAGGCTAACAAAGCGTATTCATTACAGGATGCGTCATCTTTGGTAAAAGATATTACATTAACCAAGTTTGATTCATCTGTTGATATTGATGTTCGTTTAGGTGTCGATCCGCGCAAAGCCAATCAAATGGTGCGTGGTATTGCTACCTTACCTCATGGAACCGGTAAAACTGTACGTGTATTAGTGCTTTGTACGCCTGATAAGGAACAAGAAGCAAAGGATGCAGGTGCGGATTTTGTTGGTTTGGACGATTATATTGCCAAGATTGAAGGCGGATGGACTGATGTTGATATTATCATAACTATGCCAAGCGTTATGGCTAAGGTAGGTCGTTTGGGTCGTATTCTCGGTCCGCGTAACCTTATGCCTAACCCTAAATCAGGAACAGTAACGCCCGATGTGGGCAAAGCTGTGACCGAGGTAAAAGGTGGTAAAATCGACTTCAAGGTTGATAAAACCGGCATCATCCATGCCTCAATAGGAAAAGTATCTTTCCCTGCTGATAAAATTTATGAAAATGCTTTGGAAGTATTGCAAACCATTTCAAAATTAAAACCTTCAGCAGCAAAAGGAACATATTTTAAGAGTATTCATATCTCTTCGACCATGTCGCCTGGAATTGAAATTGAAACTAAAACAGTAGCGGGGATCTAAATCATGAATAAAGAAGAAAAACACGAATTAGTAGCCGCCCTTACTGAACAAATGAAAGAGTATGGTAATTTTTATATTACCGATACTTCAAATTTAACGGTTGCAAAAGTAAATCACATCCGTCGTCAATGTTTCGAAAGTGACATTACGATGCAGGTAGCTAAAAACAGCTTGATTAAAAAAGCTATGGAAGCTGCCGGCGGCGATTTTTCGCCAATCTATGATGTCCTTAAGGGTTCATCATCAATCCTTTTCTCAAAATCAGCTACTGCCCCGGCAAAACTGATTAAAAAGCTTAGGAAAAAAGGCGAAAAGCCAATTTTAAAGGCCGCATATATTGATGCGTCAGTTTTTATTGGCGATAACCAGTTAGATACTTTGATCAATTTAAAATCGAAGGAACAACTGTTAGGAGAGATCATCGGATTGTTGCAATCACCGGCAAAGAATGTTATTTCGGCACTGCAATCAGGCGGAAATATACTGGCAGGCGTTGTAAAAACATTACAGGAAAGAGGTTAACGAACACCTTAAAGTTCGATATTAAAAAACAAAAAGCATTAAAAGTAAAATTAAAATAAAATGGCGGATTTAAAAGCGTTTGCTGAACAGTTGGTAAACTTAACAGTAAAACAAGTAAACGAATTAGCTCAGATATTAAAAGATGAGTATGGTATTGAGCCGGCTGCTGCAGCTGTGTCTGTTGCTGCACCTGCTGCAGGTGGCGGCGATGACGCTCCTGTTGCCGAAGCTGTACAAACAGCATTTAACGTTATCCTGAAAGAAGCAGGCGGCGCTAAATTGCAAGTTGTTAAATTAGTAAAAGACTTAACCGGTCTTGGTTTGAAAGAAGCTAAAGATTTAGTTGATGGTGCACCTAAAGAAGTAAAAACAGGTGTTACTAAAGAAGAAGCTGAATCTGTGAAAAAACAATTAGAAGAAGCCGGAGCAGTAGTTGAGGTTAAATAAGTTAACCAACACGAATATAGCATCAGACTCCGGCCATTTTGGTCGGGGTCTATTGCTGTTTATAATGAGGAGATTAGAGATTGGTGATTAGAGATTAGTAATTTGTTGCCTGATACTTTTGGTTCGGGCTCCGAAAATTAATTCTTCTAATCTTTAATCAACTAACCTCTAATCTCTTACCCAAAACATCTACATCAGTTTATTAATAAACTAAAATTATAATCCCTTGGCAAACAAAAATAATCAAAGAGTAAATTTTGCGACCAGCAGGAAGGTATTGGATTATCCTGACTTTCTTGATGTTCAGTTGCAATCTTTCCAGGAATTTTTTCAATTGGAAACTACTTCAGACAACCGTTATAAAGAAGGGTTGTTTAAAGTGTTTGCCGAAAATTTTCCTATCTCCGATTCAAGAAACATCTTCGTATTAGAGTTTCTTGACTATTTTATTGATCCGCCACGTTATGACATACAGGAATGTATTGAGCGCGGATTAACTTACAGTGTGCCTTTAAAAGCCAAGCTTCGCCTGTCATGTAATGATGAGGAACACGAAGATTTTGAAACTATTGTGCAGGATGTGTACCTGGGAACTATCCCTTACATGACCCCTAAAGGCACATTTGTTATCAATGGCGCCGAGCGTGTAATTGTTTCGCAGTTACACCGTTCACCAGGTGTGTTTTTTGGACAAAGCCGACACACAAACGGTACAAAATTGTATTCGGCCCGCGTAATCCCTTTCAAAGGATCATGGATTGAATTTGCTACTGACGTTAATAACGTTATGTATGCCTACATTGACCGTAAAAAGAAATTCCCGGTAACTACCTTGCTTCGCGCGATCGGTTATGATTCTGATAAAGATATATTGGAATTATTTGAACTTGCCGACGAAGTTAAAGTTAGCAAATCAGGTCTTAAAAAATTCATTGGACGTAAGCTTGCCGCAAGGGTGCTTAAAAAATGGGTTGAAGACTTTGTGGACGAAGATACCGGCGAAGTTGTTTCTATTGACCGTAACGAGATTATCCTGGAGCGTGAAACCGTGCTGGAAGATGATCATATTGATATGATCATCGATGCCGGTGTTAAAACCATCATCCTGAACAAGGAAGATGCAGCTACCAGCGGTGACTATACTATTATATATAACACATTACAAAAAGATACTTCGAACTCTGAAAAAGAAGCGGTTGAGCATATCTACCGTCAATTACGTAACGCTGAACCGCCTGATGAAGAAACAGCGCGCGGTATCATCGACCGTTTATTCTTTTCAGATAAAAGATATGACCTGGGCGATGTGGGCCGTTACCGCATCAACCGTAAATTAAAACTGACCACTTCAGAAGAAACCAAGGTTTTAACCAAGCAGGATATTATCGCGATAGTGAAATATTTGATCAAACTTATCAACTCAAAAGCTGAGGTGGATGATATTGACCACTTATCAAACCGTCGTGTACGTACCGTGGGTGAGCAGTTGTATGCACAGTTTGGTGTTGGTTTAGCACGTATGGCGCGTACTATCCGTGAGCGTATGAACATTCGTGATAACGAAGTGTTCACCCCGACTGACCTGATCAATGCACGTACTTTATCGTCTGTGATTAATTCCTTCTTTGGAACAAATCAATTATCACAGTTCATGGACCAAACCAACCCGCTGGCAGAGATCACGCACAAGCGTCGTCTGTCAGCCTTAGGGCCAGGCGGTCTGTCACGTGAGCGTGCAGGTTTCGAAGTTCGTGACGTACACTATACCCACTATGGTCGTTTGTGTACTATTGAAACTCCGGAAGGGCCGAACATTGGTTTGATCTCGTCGCTTTGCGTACACGCTAAGATCAATAACTTAGGCTTTATCGAAACACCGTACAAACGAGTGGTTGATGGTAAAGTACAGGTTAAGGAAGAAGTTATCTACCTGTCGGCAGAAGATGAAGACGGCAAAACAATTGGTCAGGCAAATGCACATTATGATGATAATGGTGTTTTTGCACTTCCAAAGGTTAAAGCACGTTTTGAAGGTGACTTCCCGATCATCGAGCCTGAAAGACTGGATTTAATGGATATTGCTCCTAACCAGATCACTTCTATCGCGGCCTCATTAATTCCGTTTTTGGAACATGATGATGCTAACCGTGCACTAATGGGATCAAACATGCAGCGCCAGGCAGTGCCTTTGTTGCGCCCTGAAGCGCCGATTGTTGGTACAGGATTGGAAGGTCGTGTGGCAAAGGATTCACGTACACTGATCAACGCCGAAGGCGATGGTATAGTTGAGTATGTTGATGCCAACGAGATACGCATCCGTTATGACCGTAATGAATTGGATCGTTTGATCTCATTTGAAGGTGACTCGAAGAGCTATCGTTTAACCAAATTCAAGAAAACTAACCAGAGCACTACTATCAACTTAAAGCCAATTGTTAAAAAAGGCCAGCGCGTTGAAAAAGGACAAGTGCTTTGCGAAGGATATGCTACCCAAAACGGTGAACTGGCCCTGGGCCGTAACCTTAAAGTGGCTTTCATGCCTTGGCAGGGTTATAACTTTGAGGATGCGATAGTAATTTCTGAACGTGTTGTATCGCAGGATATATTCACTTCACTTCACGTTGAAGAATTTGAACTGGAAGTGCGTGATACAAAACGTGGCGAAGAAGAACTGACACCAGATATCCCTAACGTATCAGAAGAAGCTACCAAAGATTTGGACGAAGACGGAATTATCCGCGTAGGTGCCGAGGTTAAAGAAGGCGACATCCTGATAGGTAAGATCACTCCAAAAGGTGAGTCTGACCCTTCTCCGGAAGAAAAATTGTTACGTGCCATATTTGGTGATAAAGCAGGCGATGTTAAAGATGCATCATTGAAAACTCCGCCATCAATTGCAGGTGTGGTTATTGATACCAAATTATTCAGCCGTGCCAAGAAAACTTCAAAAGCTGAAGAAAAGGCGCAGTTGGAAAAATTGGATACCAAACATGATAAAGCAGTAAAAGAGCTTAAAAACACTTTGATAGAAAAGTTATTTGAGATAGTGAACGGTAAAACATCTCAAGGTGTTTATAATGTTTACAAAGAGCTGCAGGTTCCAAAAGGTGTTAAATTCACCCAAAAAATACTGGTTGATTTGAATTTTGAAAATATTAACCCAACCAAATGGACAACTGATGATGATAAAAACGATCACATAAAAACCCTGCTTCATAACTATAACATAAAGGTTAATGAAGAATTGGGTGCTTATCGTCGTGATAAATTCGCTATCAGCGTGGGTGATGAGCTTCCTTCGGGCATCGTACAGATGGCTAAAGTTTACATCGCTAAAAAGCGTAAGCTTAAAGTAGGTGATAAAATGGCCGGCCGTCACGGTAATAAAGGTATTGTTGCACGTATTGTACGTGACGAAGACATGCCTTTCCTTGAAGACGGTACACCTGTTGATATAGTACTTAACCCGCTGGGCGTACCTTCGCGTATGAACCTGGGCCAGATTTACGAAACCGTATTAGGTTGGGCCGGTAAAGAGCTGGGTATTAAATTTGCAACGCCGATATTCGATGGTGCAAGCTACGAAGAAGTAGAAGGCTGGGTTAAAAAGGCAAACCTGCCTGAAGCTGGCCGTACTTATTTATACAATGGCTTAACCGGCGACCGTTTTGACCAGCAGACAACAGTAGGTATTATCTACATGTTGAAATTGGGTCACATGGTTGACGACAAGATGCACGCACGTTCAATTGGACCATATTCATTAATTACACAACAGCCATTGGGTGGTAAAGCTCAATTCGGCGGTCAGCGTTTTGGCGAGATGGAGGTTTGGGCGCTTGAAGCATTCGGTGCATCAAACATTCTGCAGGAAATATTAACCGTTAAATCGGATGATGTTATCGGCCGCGCCAAAACTTACGAGGCTATTGTTAAAGGCGAAAACCTGCCAACGCCGTCAGTTCCAGAATCATTCAATGTATTGGTTCATGAATTAAGGGGTTTAGGTTTGGATATTACGTTAGAATAATTAGTGATTTAGTGAGTGAGTGAATTAGTGATTGAAAAATCCAATTACAATTTACTCGCTCGCTAATTCATAAAGTAGACAAAGTGATCAGATAATATCGAATCACTAATTCACTAAATCACTAATTCAACAATTAAAAACAAGGAGACTATGTCTTACAAAAAGGATAATAAAATCAAGAGTAATTTCACCACCATTACCATCAGTTTAGCTTCGCCTGAATCTATACTTGAGCGTTCAAGCGGTGAAGTTTTAAAACCGGAGACTATTAACTACAGGACCTACAAACCTGAGCGCGATGGTTTATTCTGCGAGCGTATTTTTGGTCCGGTTAAAGATTATGAGTGCCATTGCGGTAAATACAAACGTATCCGTTATAAGGGTATAGTTTGCGACCGTTGCGGTGTTGAAGTAACTGAGAAAAAGGTACGTCGTGAGCGCATGGGGCACATCAACCTGGTGGTTCCTGTCGCACATATCTGGTATTTCCGTTCATTACCAAACAAAATTGGTTACTTATTGGGCCTGCCTACAAAAAGGCTCGACCTGATCATTTATTATGAAAGATATGTAGTTATACAACCTGGTATTAAGGAAGCTGACGGGATCAATAAAATGGATTTCCTGACAGAAGAAGAATACCTGGATGTATTGGATACCCTTCCAAAAGAAAACCAGTACCTGGATGATAAAGATCCGCAGAAATTTGTGGCTAAAATGGGTGCCGAGGCTTTGGAAGAGTTGTTAAAACGTCTCGACCTCGATGATCTATCATATACGCTCCGTCACCAGGCTGCCAACGAAACTTCGCAGCAGCGTAAAAACGAAGCTTTAAAACGTTTACAGGTTGTTGAAGCTTTCCGCGATGCAAAAACAAGGATAGAAAATAACCCTGAATGGATGATCGTTAAGATCGTTCCGGTTATCCCGCCTGAATTGCGCCCGTTAGTGCCATTGGAAGGTGGCCGTTTTGCTACTTCTGATTTAAATGACCTTTACCGTCGTGTTATTATCCGCAACAATCGTTTAAAACGTTTGATCGAGATAAAAGCGCCGGAAGTTATTTTACGTAACGAAAAACGTATGTTACAGGAAGCTGTGGATTCGTTATTCGATAACTCGCGTAAAGTAAATGCGGTAAAAACTGAAGGTAACCGTGCCCTGAAATCACTTTCGGATATTCTGAAAGGTAAACAAGGCCGTTTCCGCCAAAATTTATTGGGTAAACGTGTGGATTATTCAGCCCGTTCGGTAATTGTTGTGGGCCCTAACCTTAAATTGCACGAATGCGGTTTACCAAAAGATATGGCGGCGGAATTGTTTAAACCATTTATCATCCGCAAAATGATCGAGCGTGGTGTGGTTAAAACAGTAAAATCTGCCAAAAAAATAGTTGACCGTAAAGACCCATTGGTTTGGGATATATTGGAAAACGTATTAAAGGGGCACCCTGTATTACTAAACCGTGCACCAACGCTGCACCGTTTAGGTATCCAGGCTTTCCAGCCAAAATTGGTTGAAGGTAAGGCTATTCAGCTGCATCCATTAACCTGTACTGCATTTAACGCGGATTTTGACGGTGACCAGATGGCTGTTCACGTACCACTTGGTAATGCGGCAATACTGGAAGCCCAGATTTTAATGCTTGCTTCGCACAATATTTTAAACCCCGCTAACGGAACGCCAATTACAGTTCCTTCGCAGGACATGGTACTTGGTTTGTACTACATAACCAAAGGCCGTAAAACTGATGCTGAACGTGTTGTAAAAGGAGAAGGTTTAACATTCTATTCTTCGGAAGAGGTAATTATAGCTTACAACGAAAGAAAGATTGACCTGCATGCTTTTATAAAAGTTAAAGTATTGGTTAAGGAGCGTGACGAAAGCATTGTAAGTAAAATTATTGATACCACTGTCGGCCGGGTATTGTTTAACCAGCATGTCCCTATTGAAGTAGGTTACATTAACGAGTTACTTACCAAAAAGTCATTACGTGATATTATTGGCGAGGTGGTGAAAATTACCGGTATGGCACGCGCTGCACAGTTCCTTGATGATATTAAGGAATTAGGTTTCAAGATGGCATTCCAGGGTGGTCTATCTTTCAATCTTAAGGATATTAACATCCCTGCTGAAAAAGTAACGCTTATCGAAACAGCTTCTAAACAAGTTGAAGATGTTATGGGCAACTATAACATGGGCTTTATTACCAACAACGAACGTTACAACCAGATCATTGATATTTGGACTCGTATCAACAACCGCTTAACCGCGAATGTAATGGAAATCCTGTCTACCGATAACCAGGGCTTTAATTCAGTGTATATGATGCTGGATTCTGGAGCACGTGGTTCAAAGGAGCAGATTCGTCAGCTTGCAGGTATGCGTGGTTTGATGGCTAAGCCACAAAAATCAGGCTCAGGTGGTGAAATTATTGAAAACCCGATTCTTTCAAACTTTAAAGAAGGTTTGTCGGTATTGGAGTACTTCATCTCTACGCACGGTGCACGTAAAGGTTTGGCCGATACCGCCTTGAAAACTGCGGATGCTGGTTACTTAACCCGTCGTCTACATGATGTGGCACAGGATATGATCGTTGGTGAAGTTGATTGCGGTACTTTAAGGGGAATATATACTACTGCTCTTAAAGATAACGAAGATATTGTTGAGCCATTATATGACCGTATTTTAGGTCGTACTACACTGCATGATGTTCATGATCCTATTACAAATGAATTATTGATATCTGCAGGTGAGGATATTACTGAAGAGATAGCTAAAAAGGTGGAAAATTCTCCATTGGAGGGTGTCGAAATTCGTTCGGTATTAACCTGCGAAAGCAAAAGGGGTGTGTGTGCATTATGTTACGGACGTAACCTTGCAAGCGGTAAACGTGTGCAAAAAGGTGAAGCTGTTGGCGTAATTGCTGCACAATCAATCGGTGAGCCGGGTACACAGTTAACATTGCGTACATTCCACGTGGGTGGTACTGCCTCAAATATTGCTGCAGAATCACAGATCAACGCAAGGTTTGAGGGTATAATTGAATTTGAAAATGTTCGTACGGTTGAGTACAAGACTGAGGATGGTGTTGTTGATGTGGTTTTAGGCCGTTCGGGTGAATTCCGTATCGTTGAACAAGGAACCAATAAGGTGATCGTTACCAACAATATTCCGTATGGTGCTTACTTGTATGTTAAAGATGGCAGCAAGATCAGTAAAGGCGACCGTATATGTTCATGGGATCCGTACAATGCCGTAATTATTTCGGAATTTGCAGGTGTTACTAAGTTTGAAGCTGTTTTGGAAGGCATTACTTTCCGCGAAGAATCAGACGAACAAACAGGGCACCGCGAAAAGGTAATTATCGATACAAGGGACAAAACTAAAAACCCTGTTATCCAGGTTGCTGATAATAAAGGAAACGTTATAAAAGGATATAACATCCCTGTTGGCGCTCACATCGCTGTTGATGAAGGCGAAAAATTACAAACCGGGCAGGTTATTGCGAAGATACCTCGTTCAACAGGTAAAACCCGCGACATTACCGGTGGTTTGCCACGTGTAACGGAATTATTTGAAGCACGTAACCCTTCAAACCCAGCTGTCGTAACCGAAATTGATGGTGTGGTAACTTTAGGCGGCGTTAAACGCGGTAACCGTGAAATCACTATTGAATCAAAAGACGGCCAGGTTAAAAAATACCTTGTTCCATTGTCAAAACACATCCTTGTACAGGATAATGACTTTGTGAAAGCAGGTATGCCTTTGTCCGATGGTTCCATATCACCTGCGGATATCCTGGCTATTAAAGGTCCGGCTGCAGTTCAGGAATACCTGGTAAATGGTATCCAGGAAGTTTACCGTTTGCAGGGCGTGAAGATCAACGACAAGCACTTTGAAGTTATCGTTCACCAGATGATGCAAAAAGTAGCTATTGAGGATGCCGGCGATACCCGTTTCCTTGAAAGAGAGGCAGTTGACAGTTGGGATTTCATGCTTGAAAACGATGATATCTTTGATAAAAAGGTAGTTACAGAGCCAGGCGATTCAGCAAGTTTAAAATCAGGCCAGATTGTTTCAGTAAGAAGGCTAAGGGACGAAAATTCAATTTTAAAACGTAAAGATTTAAAATTAGTTGAAGTTCGTGATGCTATTGCTGCTACTTCGAGCCCGATACTGCAAGGTATAACCAGGGCATCGTTAGGCACAAAATCATTTATTTCGGCAGCATCGTTCCAGGAAACCACAAAAGTGCTGAACGAAGCAGCAATTGCAGGTAAAAAAGATTTGATGCTTGGATTGAAAGAGAATGTGATCGTAGGGCACCTTATTCCATCAGGAACTGGTTTACGTGTATATGAAAATATCCGCGTAGGTTCACAGGAAGAATTTGACCGACTGATGGCTTCAAAAGCAGAAGAAATTGAAGCATAATCAATCTAATTGATTTAATAAAATGTTGGCAAAGCCTTCCCTTACGGAAGGCTTTGCCGTTTTAATGAAACCCTGTTAAAAAACTAACCAAATATTTATAAAAGCTTTCTTGTAAATGAGCAGGCTTTGTTATTTTAGCACAATGGAAGAACAAAATGAAAATCAGCTGAATATTGAACTTTCTGAGGAAATTGCGGAAGGTATTTATTCAAACCTGGCAATAATCACACATTCAAGTTCGGAATTTGTGCTTGATTTTATCAGGGTCATGCCCGGCGTACCAAAAGCCAAGGTTAAATCAAGGATTATTTTGACACCAGAGCACGCAAAGAGGTTATTAACCGCTTTGGAAGATAATTTAGAAAAGTTTGAAACCGTAAATGGCCGTATAAAGATCCAACAGGACCCATCAGGGTTTCCGATGAATTTTGGCGGAACAATGGGGCAAGCATAGCGTAGAAATTCGTATTTTATTAATATTAAGGCATGTTTATTGACAATTAGTTATAATTTAGGCCATTTAATTAAAGAAAATAAATTTAAGGTTGGTATAAAAATACAAATTACTATATTGCGGGAGTATTTTATCTGCCATCAAAATATTAATTAAATATATACATGAAGAAATCTTTAATTTGGAGATTTTGTTTATTTGCTCCGATATTGTACCTGTCATTAACCATGATCTCTTGTTCATCTCAAAAAAAAATTGAATATTTTCAGGATATCCCCGATTCCGGACAAGTAAAAACTATTGCTTCTTCCAATTATACTGAGCCTAAGATACAGGTTGATGATATTTTAACAGTAATAGTTCAAACTTTAGACCCAGAGTCAACTGCTGTAATAAACTTAGGAAATATCCCTATATCAAGCACAGGGACTTCAATGGGCGGCGGTACGCTTAGTCTTAATCAACAATTTTCTTCGGGATATTTAGTAAATAAGGAAGGTTTTATTGAAATACCAATTCTTGGAAAAATAAAAGTATCCGGTTATTCGTCATCTGAGGCATCCGCAATTATACGCACTGAAGCTTTAAAATACTATAAAAACCCCACTGTTACGGTACGTTTTGCAAATTTTAAAATTAGTGTAACAGGCGAAGTATTAAGGCCAGGGGTTTATGTTATGCCGAATGAAAGGGTTAGTATATTAGATGCAATAGCTATAGCTGGTGACTTAACCATATTTGGAAAAAGAGAGAATGTACTTTTATTAAGGGAAAATCCTGATGGTACAAAAATGGCCTACCGAATTAATTTAAAGAAAAGTGATATATTGTCTGCGCCCTATTATTATTTGCGGCAAAATGATGTAATATATGTTGAACCGAGAAAGGCGAAATCCGATGCTACAGATGCTGCTCAGCAAAAGTATATCGCCATTGCAGGTGCCCTTTTATCTATTGTACTTGTTTTAGCATATAGGGTAAAATAATTTTTATGATAAAAAATCAGCCATCGCAAAATTCACCTTTTTTATTAGCTCAGGAAGAAGAGAGTTTTGATTATAAAAAATTTGTTACCAAAATAATTTCTAATTGGCTATTATTTTTAGTCAGTGTAATATTATTTGGAGGAATAGGGTATGTATATAAGCGATATGCGACACCTAATTATAAAATAAAAGCAATGATGCTAGTTTCTGATGATAAACCAGGGGCTTCGAGTGGTGCATCGGGCGGACTAAGTACTTTAACGGACATATCTTCTTTACTGGGTGTACCTAATAATGCTGAAAATGAAGCAGGGATATTAAAATCAAGAACCGTTATAACCAATGTAGTTAAAGACTTAAAACTCAATATCATTATGTATCGCAGAGGAAGGTTAAAAACTGTAGAATTATATGATGAGGCGCCTTTTTTAGTTAATATCACTTACAAAACAGACTCAATTCAAGGCAGAAGGTATGATGTGAAAATCGAAAAAAACATAATCCATTTAATAAACAGTAAAGACGATATTGATGTAAAGGCTAAATTTGGTGAAACTATAAACCTCCCCCAATATAATTTAGAATTCATTTCCAAACCTAATAATCCCACGAATAAACTTGGTTATTACATTGATATATTATCTGTTGAATCAGCTGTTGAAAATTTATCCAAAGCTGTTGAAGTCGGTTTAACAAGTAAAACAACTACAACCATCGATTTGGCATTGGAGTACCCTAATTCAAAAAAGGGCGAAGCCATTCTAAATAAAATGATGGAAGTATATTTAAAGGATAATATTACAAACAAAGTTCAAATTGCTGATAGCACACTTGCATTTATTAACAATCGTTTATATTTAGTTGATAAGGAATTATCTGGAGTAGAATCAGAATTTGAACAATTCAGAAGGGAAAATAAAATTGCCGATGTAGATGAGCAATCCAAGGCATTAATAGGAGCCTCGACCGATTTTCAAAAGCAACTAAGCACCCTTGATGTACAAATATCTGTTGCCCGGGATTTACAGAATTATCTAAACAATCCAAATAATAAAAGAATTATTCCCGGTACCCTTACTATTGACGGTAGTGATGGCCTGTCAGAGACTATTCAAGGGTATAACCAATTACTTTTAGAAAGCGACAAACTGGGAATGACCAATACTGAAAATAATCCTTATATCAAAAATTTAGATTCCCGCATTGAGAATTTCAGAAACATTATTCTTAAAGATTTGAGTATTTACTTAAAAGGATTAATTGTGGGTAAAAACAATCTCCAGGAGCAAAATAAAGTTTTTACCGGGAAGATTGAAACTGTCCCTGCTTTATCCAGGAAATTTTTAGATTACACCCGGCTACAAACAGTTAAACAGGATCTCTACATCTTCCTTTTACAAAAAAGAGAAGAAACAGCTATTTCAAAAACGTCGACAATTTCTACAGCGAGAATTATTGATTCTGCCAAAAGTGATTATGAACCAGACAAATCTAAAGCTAGTTTGGTATCAATGCTGTTTTTGGTTGTAGGTGTTCTGGCCCCATTGGGATTTCTCTCGCTTAAAGAATTGTTTAACATTAGAATAATTTCTAAAGATGATATTGAAGAAGGCTCAAAAATACCCGTAGTAGGAGAAATAAGTCATAATTCAACCGATAATAATTTAGTTGTTGATGGTAAGTCGAGGTCGATCATTTCTGAGCAATTCCGTGGTTTAAGAACCAATCTGCAATACTTATTAAGCTCAGATAAACCACAGGTAATCATGGTCTCTTCAAGTATGAGCGGCGAAGGGAAATCATTTGTAACCCTAAACATAGGGAGTGTTTTAGCTTTGAGCGGAAAGAAAGTGGTTTTTCTTGAATTAGATCTTCGTAAGCCAAAATTATCTGATAATCTAGGCATTGATAGGCAGAACGGGTTTTCTAATTATATTGTATCAACCAGTATGGATATCGAATCGATATTAAAGCCAACAGGATTTAGTGAAAACTGTTTCATAGTTAGTTCAGGTGCTATACCACCTAACCCATCGGAATTATTGTTAAGCGACAAATTAGATCATTTAGTTCGAGAGCTAAAATCGCGTTTTGATTATGTGATCATTGATAGTGCCCCGGTTGGCTTAGTTTCAGACGCATTAATAATTGAAAAATACGCTGATATTACTTTATATATAATTCGTCAAAGATATACACTGAAATCACAATTAGGCATTGTAAATGATCTTGTTGAAACTAAAAAATTAAAACGGGCTTATTTAATTATCAATGATATAGAATTTAAGAAAGCCGGCTATTATGGAGGTTATGGCTATGGTTATGGTTATGGTTATGGTTATGGTTATGGCTATGGTTATAGTGAAGATGTTAAAACAAACGATGGATGGTCTTCCCGGTTCAAAAAGAAAAAGTAATTAGTTTAAATTGATAATAACTTAGCTGTTATTATTGTGGGTTTTAAATCAAATTAGTAAGCTTTAATAATATGCGGAATATTTAATTCTGCATTACCAATTGATCTAATTAAAACTATGCTGACTTTTACCTTGGGAATAGTTGAAATAATAAGAGAAAATTCTGACACGGTAACATTATGTTTAAAACAACCAGGCTTAAAGAAAGTTAAATATTTACCTGGTCAATATCTGACCTTGATTTTTAGAATAAATGGTCGTAAATATATCCGGCCGTATTCTTTTTCATCGGCTCCGGGTATTGATCACCATCTTAATGTAACTGTAAAACGAACTCCTGGAGGAGTGGTTTCAAACCATATTAACGACTTTGTAAAAGTTGGTGATTTGATAGAAGTTATGTCGCCGATGGGCAATTTTGTGTTTGATAAGGATATGATAAGCCCTCTTAAACATATTGTTTTGTGGGGCGCGGGTAGCGGTATAACCCCATTAATTTCAATTGCAAAATACATCCTTCATAATAAAACCGGAAATAAGGTTCGACTGGTTTATGGAAACAGAAATATAGAGTCGGTGATATTCGGGGATCAGATAAAGGATATGGAAAAAAAATTTCAACCTGATTTTAAGGCATGGCATTTCCATACGCAGCTAAACATTGCCGAAAAATATACCAACGTTATAGAAGGAAGAATCAGCCCGGATTTGGTGCTTTCTGTTATGAAGGAGGAAGTAAATCTGGTTGATACCATTCATTATATATGTGGACCAACCGGTTTGAAGGAGTCTGTAAAAAGTACTTTAAAAACATTAACGGTACCGGATGAGAATGTGTTTTCCGAAGATTTTGAGATAGTAAGAAATACGGTCGATTTCGAAGATATCACCACTCAACTAGTCGAAATACTAAAGCAGGGAAATGTGAATATAATAGAAGTTACTAGAGGTAACAGCATATTAAACGCTGGTTTGGATGCATTAATTGATCTTGATTACTCTTGCCAAACAGGAAGCTGTTTGCTTTGTAAAGCTAAAGTATTACGTGGCAATGTTAAGATGATAGGTTTAAAAAAAGCTCCGGATGAGTTGAGACCGGATGAATGCCTGTTGTGTTGTGGATACCCTCTATCGGATGATGTCCTGGTTAGCGTTTTATAAGCATACATTTGCTCAAGAAATAGATTATACATGAAAGTAGTATTACTCGCCGGTGGGTTAGGGACCCGTTTATCCGAAGAAACAATTTTAAGGCCCAAACCTATGGTCGAAATTGGGGGTATGCCTATATTGTGGCATATCATGAAGATTTATTCATCATACGGATTTAATGACTTTGTTATTTGTTTAGGTTATAAGGGTTATATTATAAAGGAATATTTTGCCAACTACTTTTTGCATAAATCAGATGTGACAATTAATCTGAAGGATAATTCAATAAAGGTACATGATAGCCACGTTGAACCCTGGACAATAACCTTGGTTGATACCGGTATTGAAACCATGACAGGAGGAAGGATCAGGAGAATACAACCACATGTTGGTAACGAAACTTTCATGCTAACTTACGGAGATGGTGTAAGCAACGTAAACATTGCTGATCTGGTCAAATATCACCAGGAGAAAGGTAAATATTGCACAGTAACTTCAGTACAACCATCTGGCCGGTTTGGTGCCATAAATATTAATGACGACAAAAGTGTCCATTCGTTTATGGAAAAACCCAAAGGCGATGGGGCATGGATAAATGGAGGGTTTTTTGTGTGTGAACCTGCTGTTTTTGCTTATATTGAAGGGGACAGTACAATATGGGAAAAGGAACCTATGGAGAAAATTGCACATGACCGTCAGATGGTTGCTTTTGAACATGATGGTTTTTGGAAACCTATGGATACTTTAAGAGATAAGCATGAACTTGAGAATGACTGGTTAAGTAATAATGCGAAATGGAAAACATGGTAATATGAACTTTAATAATATATATAGCGGAAAGAAGGTTTTATTAACCGGCCACACAGGTTTTAAAGGCTCCTGGTTAGCTATATGGCTCAAAGAATTAGGTGCCGAAGTTTATGGTTATTCTTTACCTCCGTATTCAGATATGGATAATTTTGTTACCTCTGGCTTAATAAACCAGGTGCATCATTTTGTTGGTGATGTAAGGGACGGTGATAAGCTGAAGAAATATTTTGCAAAGGTTCAGCCCGATATTGTTTTTCATCTGGCTGCGCAACCATTAGTGTTACTTTCATATAACGACCCCGTTGGTACATTTGAAACAAACCTGATGGGTGTGGTTAACTTTTTTGAGGCAGTACGTAATACTACATCAATAAAAGTTGCCATTAATGTAACCAGCGATAAATGTTACGATAATAAAGAGTGGGTATGGGGATATCGTGAAAATGATCCTATGGGAGGTAAAGACCCATACAGTGCTTCAAAAGGTTGCGCCGAATTGATCACAAATTCATATATTCATTCATTTTTTAATCATTCTCATTGCCTGGTCGCATCTGCTCGGGCCGGTAATGTTATTGGGGGGGGGGATTGGGCAAAGGACAGGATAGTGCCTGATTATTTCAGGGCGGTAAAGGCTGGTAAAAAACTCACAATAAGAAACCCGCACGCTACCCGGCCATGGCAGCATGTGCTTGAACCTTTAAGTGGCTATCTCTGTTTGGCAGCAGCTCTTTACGAAAAAGGCAGCAAATATACAGGGGGATGGAATTTCGGGCCAGAGGATTCAGCCAACTACACTGTAAAAGAGTTGATCGATAAAATGCTATTGATTGATGATTCAGGCGGGTATGAAATACCTGTAGATTCGATAAAACCACAAGAGGCAGCATTTTTAAAGTTAGATATATCAAAAGCCGTAAATCAGTTGTTATGGAGACCTGCATTGACATTTGACGAAACTGTTGCGTTTACGGTTGAAGGATATAAGGATGATTTGTCTGGAAAAGATATTTATTCAAAAAGAATTAAGCAGATCATTACTTATTGCGATCGGGCCAAACAAAAGAGACTTGAATGGGTAATATAAAAAACGTTTTAATAACTGGTGCAAGTGGCTTCTTAGGCAGTCACCTATTAGCCCTGCTCATAAAAAAAGGCTATTCGCCTGTAGTGTTTTTAAGGGCAAGTTCTAATATATGGCGAATTGAGCATTTGCAATCCTATTATAAAACTTTTATTTCAAACGGCAATAATAAAGAAGACATACAAGCATTATTTGCGCAGCATGAGATACAGGCGATATTGCATATCGCCACGGAATATGGCAGACAAACATCTTTATCAAATACTATTGAATCTAATGTTATATTTCCTTTAAGGCTAATAGAAGCAGGCCTAGAACATCAATTAAAATTGTTTATAAACACTGATACATTTTTTGGGAAAAAGCAATTTAATTTAACGTATTTAAATGATTACACTTCATCAAAAAGAATACTTGAAAATCTCTTACAAGGATTATCTTCAAAAGTTAACATTGTAAATCTGCGGATAGAACATGTATATGGTGAGAACGATTCTGAGCAAAAATTTGTAACCAGTGTTTTTAAACAAGCTATACAAAATAAAAATGAAATATTATTAACTGAAGGGCTTCAAAAACGTGATTTTGTTTATGTAAATGATGTTGCTGAAGCTTACATCAGAGTACTTGAGCAAGCAAACTTGATTTGTGGATACAATGAATTTGAGGTAGGTACGGGTCAATCTATCACCGTAAAAGATTTTGTTATCGGTATAGCTGAAGCTACTGGTACCAAATCCATTTTAAATTTTGGTGCAATACCTGTTAAAGATGGTGAAATAATAGATTCATCGGCAAACATCATCCCATTAAAAAAAATAGGCTGGATACCTCAATATGATGTAAAAAAAGCATTAGAAAAAATAACTCTGATAGAGAAAAAAAGGTTTACAAATGAAAATTGAATTTGATTTAAAAACATTTAAACCAAGTATACCCGGCGTTAATTATATTCCCGTGACCGGCAAAGTTATTGAAGAAGATGATCTGATGCTTTGCATGGAAGCTGTTGCAGATGGATGGCTCACAGCAGGCAGGTTTGCAAATGCTTTTGAAAAAGAATTCGCTAATTATTTTGAAGCTCCCAAAACATTACTTGTAAACTCAGGTTCATCTGCTAACCTGGTTGCATTTTACGCATTAACTTCTCCTAAATTAGGTGAAAGGGCAATAAAACCTGGCGATGAAGTGATAACTGTTGCTGCGGGTTTCCCTACAACCGTAAACCCATTGGTTCAATTTGGTGCTATCCCGGTGTTTGTAGATATAGATATTGAAACTCATAATGTTAAGGCCGAACTGATCGAATCAGCTGTATCATCTAAAACAAAAGCGATAATGATCGCTCATACCCTGGGCAATCCTTTCGATCTGGATGAGGTGATGCGGGTAGCCAGAAAGTATAATTTATGGGTCGTCGAGGATGATTGTGATTCATTAGGCGCTACGTATGATGGAAAAAAAACGGGTACTTTTGGCGATATTTCTACTTTTTCGTTTTATCCGGCCCACCATATTACTATGGGAGAGGGTGGTGCAGTTCTGATTAATAATCCACAACTTATCAAAATAGCAGAAAGTTTCAGAGATTGGGGCCGCGATTGTTATTGTGAACCAGGAAAGGATAATACATGCGGTTGCCGTTTTTCACAGCAATTAGGATCATTGCCTTACGGGTACGATCACAAGTACACCTATTCACATATCGGCTTTAATTTAAAAGTAACTGATATGCAGGCCGCCTTGGGCCTTTCACAATTACATAAAGTAGATAGATTTGTAGAAAAAAGGCGTCAGAATTACAAAGCGCTTTATGAACGAATGAAACAGTTTGAAGAGATATTTATATTACCAGAGCCAACACCCAAAAGCGATCCTTCCTGGTTTGGATTTTTACTTACTTTGAGGGATGGAGATGCTGCCGACAGGCATATGCTTGTACAGCACCTGGAAGAAAATAAAATTGGAACACGTTTATTATTTGCGGGTAATCTGATGCGCCAGCCAGCTTATGCAGACGTGCAACATAGAGTAGCTGGCAATTTAACAAATACGGATATTATCATGAATCAATCATTCTGGTTAGGAGTTTGGCCTGGTCTTGATGAAGTGCATTATGATTATATAAGCCAGGTTATGAGTGACTATTTAAATAGTTAAATAATGAACCGAATAGGTTAATGAATTATAGAATAAACAATATCAAAATAAATAAGCACCTGTGATTATATAAATAAAAACAATGAAAAAGTTTTTTGCAAAGAATTTTGGTAATGATGTTAAACATACTTTTTTAAATAATCTTTTTAAAATAATCACAGGTCCTTTATCCATGATCTTGATACCGCTGTTATTAACAAAACAAATGCAAGGATATTGGTACTCCTTCATGAGTATTTCTGCACTTGCTATGTTGGCTGATTTGGGATTTACCACTATTGTATTGCAGTTTTCAGCGCATGAATTTGCACACCTTAGTTTTAATGAACGACTTGAGTTTTTAGGTGATAAAATACATTTTGATAGAATAGCAAGTTTATTTCGCTTTATTACTAAATGGGGCAATTATACAGTAATACTTTCCTTCCCAGTAATATTCATAATTGGCTACTACGTTTTAAATAGTGAGAAAACAAGTTTTCAATGGATTTTACCTTGGATACTCTATTTGATAGCTTCTGGTATCAAATTTTATCTTAATATCTTACTGTCTTATTATGAAGGCTGTGGATTAATTGCATCAATACAAAAGCTAAAAAGCATTAATATTATTTTTACTTATGTATTAACTATCGGTTTATTAATATTAGGTTTTCATTTGTATGCTTTGGCTCTAAGCATGTTTATTAGCGCTCTGTTTTTTTTATGGCAGGTTTACAGTAAGTTTAAAAATTCAATTAGGCAATTAATAAGAGACAAAATAGTATATTACAGTTGGCGTAAGGAAGTATTGAATTTATTATGGAGGTACACCATTAGCTGGTTTAGCGGATACATGATATTCAACCTCTTTACACCCCTGGCATTTAAATTTTATGGATCAAAGTTTGCAGGTCAAGTAGGTATAACCGATTCCTTGGTTACAGCTATATTTTCATTAGCAAATGTTTGGATATATACCATAAATCCAAAAATGAATATGCTTGTTTCCCGAAAAAAATGGGATGAACTTAACAAACTCTTTAACAAAAATATGTTAAAATCAATAGGCGCTTATTGTTTTTTCTCTATTAGCGCACTGCTTGTATTTTACTTATTGTCAATATATTATCCTAAAATATCAAATCGATTTTTAAGTTTAGGAACTATAGCTTGCCTTTTAACAGCCTGGTTGATTCAACTTATAATAAATACAATAGCGATGTATTCAAGAGCGCACAAAGAAGAACCTTATGTAATACCCTCATTTGTAACCGGTATATTTGTAGCTGTAATTACATTTTTTATTACGAGCCATTTTTCATCAAATTATTTGTATTACGGGTTTTATTTATCCTTTTTGTTTACATTACCATGGTTCTATAGCATTTATAGTAAAAGAAAACGTGTATTACATTCATTGGAATTTAAATGATTGATAAAACTCTTATATCCATCTGTATTCCAACTTATAATAGGGCTTCGTATCTAGAAAAGACGCTAAATAGTATAATTCTACAACCGGAGTTTGATAGTTCAATTGAAATCGTAATTGCGGATAACTTTTCTACAGACGGGACTTTCGAATTAGTTAGAATACTTCAGCAGAATCATCCTAATATCAAATATTTTAGGAATGATAAGAACATTGGAATGGAAGAAAATTTTGCTAAAGTTCTTTCTTTGGGAAGTGGTGTATTTTTGAAATTAATAAATGACTATTTAATATTCAAGGAAGATTCACTATTATATTTAAAAAATTCTGTTTTAAAAAATATTGAAATAAAACCAGTTCTATTTTTTTCTAATGGAAAATCTAAAATTAAAGTTGATAATATTCAATTAACGAATATTGACGAATTTGTTCATGATGCCTCTTATTGGGCAACATGGATAACATGTTTCGGAATTTGGAAAGAGGATTATATTGAAATAAATAACAAAGATACCCTTATGGGTTTAATGTTCTTTCATACAGCACTATTATATCAAAATATAATCAATAAAAATCAAGTAATTATTTTCAATTGCGTAATATTTGACGTATTGGATGTGAAAGCCAAAGGAGGGTATAGTTTATTTGATGTATTTATAAATGGCTATTTAAATAACTTGCTTCTTAGGTTAGTGGTTGATAATAGAATATCGAAAAGTACATATATTAAGGAGAAGTCGAAATTTTTAAAAGGTTTTCTTTTTTTATGGTATTTTAAAATCTATGATAACAAGAGTCCTGAAGAATTTACAAAAAAAAATGCATTTAAAATAATTTATAGAGCTTATAAATATGATTTATGCTTTTACTTCGAATTGCCTTATTTTATAAAAAAACTTATCCTTCTAAAATTGAAAAAAGCAATAATTTATGATAATAAAATGATTTAATTATATAAAAAATACACATGTTACCAATTAAGTTAATTGCTTTTGTCTTTTTATTTTTTGAATTTATCACTTTTTGCTTTAATTATAAAAAAGGGTTGGGAGTATTTTTGTTTATATATCTTGTGTTTCCTCAATCATTAACCATCCTTGATTTTTTGAATTTAAATATAATCCGGCTGGCCTTATTAATAGCGCTTTTGTTTTTTATAAGAGAACTTTTTTTAAGAAAAAAGATTAAAAGCACAGTTTTTCCTTTATGGACACCAGTTATATTATTCAGTGTATTATTATTGCCATCCTACAATTTTACGGAATATTCAGATGGGTTTCCAAAGGGCATATATAATTATATATTATATTTTTTTTCAGATACACTTTTACCAGGTATTATTTTGTTTTATTCCATACAAAGTTTTAAAGACCTGAAAATAATACTTAAGTGGATGGCAATAGCGATACTGGTAATGACGGCTTATGGCATTATCGAGTATGCGTCGGGATTTAAGAATATATTCTGGGATTCAATGCAGAAAGAATTGAAGCTCACAAAAGTATATGATTACCAGGACGTTGACGATAGATTAGGGTTCTCAAACCGGGTAAAATCAACTAACATACATCCCATAGTTTATGGTGGCAGGTTGGCTTTGTTTATACCGTTATTTATGATGTTAATGGCCGATTCGCGTTTTTGGCGGGTAATAAAACCAAACATCACGTTGATCATAATTTTCGGGATGCTTTTAATAAACGTGTTTTTATGTCTTTCCCGCAGTTGCTGGGTTTCGGCAGCTATAGCACTTTCTGTGGTTTTTTTCCTGAAGAGAAAACAATATTTTAAACGACATTCAACGCTGAAAATGGCTTTGCTCGCAGGTGCACTTCCTTCGCTTATTTATTTTGTCCCCCTTTTAATTAGAGTGCTAAGTAAAGCCGATTTTCATGGAAGTTCTTACCAATTGCGAAATCAACAATACGATTACATATTTAACGTAATAGTTGCAAAACAGTTTTATTTAGGATTTGGGCCGGATGCAATAAATAGTTTTTTAAATTCCGGAATATACTTAGGGGCTTTAGGATACGAGAGTATAATATTCGAAATATTTGTTAATAGTGGCTTAATAGGTTTCGTGGGTTATTTAATATTATATATTGCTATAATCAGGATGGCTTTTAAGAATAATAAAAATAATTACACCAAGCCGTACTTAATAGCAACAATAATTGCTCATTTATCTTTTGTTATTATTACAGGTGAGCGGTCTACATTAATGGTATTTTGGCTGTTTGTATGTATCTATATCAAGATAAATTACATTTTAACAAGTTCGAAAGCGCTAATAATTGCAAATAATGATGAATACAAATCAACAGAAGCGGCTTAGGGCTTTAGCACTATATTTACCTCAGTACCACCCTATACCCGAAAACGATGAATGGTGGGGTAAAGGGTTTACCGAGTGGAGAAATGTTGTTAAAGGGAAACCAATTGTAAAGGGACAATACCAGCCTCATTTGCCAGCCGATTTGGGGTTTTATGACCTTCGTATACCGGAAGTACGTGAACAGCAGGCTCAATTGGCTCGCAATAACGGAATTTACGGTTTTTGCTATTATCATTATTGGTTTAATGGTAAAAGGATTATTGAAAGGCCCTTCAATGAAGTACTTACAACTGGGAAACCGGATTTTCCATTTTGTCTGTGCTGGGCAAATGAAAACTGGACCAGGAATTGGGATGGCAAGGAAAAAAAAGTGCTTATGCAACAGGAATATTCAGAAAAAGATGACCTAATGCATATTCAATATTTATGTCGGGAGGTTTTCTCAGACAAAAGGTATATTACAATTGACGGAAAGCCGGTTTTCATCATTTACAGGCCTTCATCATTTCCTGATATAAAAAAGACTACGTTAATTTGGAGAGCGGAAGCAGAAAGACTCGGCTATAAGGGGTTATATCTCATATTTTTTTGGGGATTTGATTATGGCAGAAAGCCTGAAGACTTTAGTATGGACGCTGCTGCAATGTTTACACCTCATCCCCGTATGGTAAAAAGAAAAAAAAACACTTTTTTTTATAGAGGATTAAATAAACTGAATTTGAAATTTACCAACTATCAAAAGCATTCTGTTTATGATTTTAAACATTTAGTTGATTATTGCATTAACATGGAATATCCTAAAAATCACACCCTTTTTCCATGCGTTACACCAATGTGGGATAATTATGTAAGAAGGCAAAATGGGGGTGCCATGATATACAAAGGTTCTACTCCGGCCCTTTACAAAAAATGGTTATCAGCAATTTGTAATAAGTGGGAGCCTAAAAGTGAAGATGAAAACTTAATATTCATCAACGCCTGGAATGAATGGGCAGAAGGAAACCACTTAGAACCATGTGAAAAATGGAAAAGCGCATATTTGGATGCAACCAAAGAGGCTTTATCCCCATTTTCTTAAAAGAACCGGGGTATAAGCACAATTGAAAATAAAAGATGATGAAATGGTGAAATTATAATATGGAAATAATTCGTTCTAAAGCGCCGTTACGCTTGGGTTTGGCCGGTGGGGGGACAGATGTAAGCCCGTTTTGTGATTTACATGGTGGCTGTATTTTGAATGCAACAATTGATTTATTTAGCTATTGTACCCTTGTTCCCCAATCAAACGGAAAAATAAGCATCACAGCTTTAGACAGGGAAGAATATTTCGAATCTGACTCAAAGGGATATTTACAACCCGATGGCAATCTTGATTTGCATAAGGGGGTTTACAACAGGCTTATTAAGGATTTTAATTTAAAACCCTTATCCTTTGTTTTAAAAACATATGCCGATGCACCTGCCGGCAGTGGATTGGGTACTTCTTCCACTATGGTTGTTACTATTTTACAGGCTTTTGTAGAGTGGCTTAAATTGCCGCTGGGAGAATATGATATTGCGCGGCTTGCTTTTGAAATTGAAAGGGAAGACCTTGGTTTTGCAGGTGGAAAACAAGACCAGTATTCTGCGGCTTTCGGTGGGTTTAATTTTATGGAATTTTATGGTGAAAAAAATGTAATTGTAAATCCCCTTAGAATAAAAGAACGCATTATTCAGGAACTTGAATGGTCCACTATATTGTATTATACAGGCATTTCAAGATCATCAGCTAAGATCATTGAAGATCAAACAAAAAGCTTAAATTCAGATAACCCGCTCCGGCTGGAGGCCATGCATAAAATTAAACAGGATGCTATTAAATATAAAGAGGCTTTGCTTAAGGGTGATTTTAAAAAGATGTTTGAAATTACAAAAGAGGCATATGAGGCTAAGAAAAATACTTCCTCATCAATTTCCAATAACTTTATTGATGAAATTTATGATACTGCATTAAAAGCGGGTTGTTATTCAGGTAAGATTTCCGGCGCAGGCGGTGGTGGTGTCTTAATGCTTTTTGTCGATCCCATGCAAAAAGTTGCTGTAGAAAAAAAGTTGCTGCAGTTTAATGGGCACCTTATGAAATTTCATTTTACTAATCAGGGGGCGATTAGCTGGGCAATAAATGTTTAATTTTTAAAGTAAGAGAAAAAGAATTGTATGGCACTGGTCTATTTAAAAAATAAAGATTTAATTTAAATTTCCAACAAAGAAACAGACAGATTGATGTTAACTGAAAATAATTATTATGAAAAATAAATTATATGACCTTTCCATAAAAAAGATTATCAAATATGGGAGAAAAAAGTATTATCCTCTAACAATTAAAGGAATAGCCCGGATACTTACCACTGAAGAAGTCAGAAATAATAATAAGAAAATTAGTGAAGTGATAGATAAAGTTTTAAATGGGGAATCAATATATGATGCACTAAAAGGATTTGATGCTACGCAAACCCAAGAAAGGGTTGCAGAATATGGTTTTTTTTCATCTATTTTAAAAGATTTTACAGATATTGCTGTTTTGGATATAGGATGTGTACTTAATAATATAAATGTTAAAGACGTTTTAAAGGAGCATTGCAATTCCGTTTGGTTTTGCAATGTTGCTTTTGAACCAATTTGTATAGATGTTCCCGTTTATTATCATATTAGTACATTAGAAAATGCGGCCTTAAATAATTTTAAGTTTCCGTTAGTTACATGTTTTAGTACAATAGAGCATATTGGATATGATAATTCCCAGTATGATTCATCAATACCAGCAAAATACACCGTTCCTCAAAATGAATCATTAATCAGCGCTGTAAAAAAACTTGGATTATTTGTCGAACCTGGGGGTACTTTATTGATTAGTGTTCCATTCGGTTACAGAGAAGTTGTTAAACATCCCGCAACAGGAAAAATATCCTCTCAGATTTTTGATTCAGAATCAATGAATTTAGCTATAGAGACGCTTATTTCATTGGGTTTTGAAGCAGAATTAATTGTTTTTGAGGCTGTAAAAAATGGATGGGTGAATGTAGGTCCGGCAAATTGCCATGCAAAGTATGCTTTAATTACGCCGGGTGCCGGGGCAGTGGCTATCATTAAGGCCATCTCCAATCAGGAAAATTTTCAGCACAAAAAACGCACTATTTCCTCTTAAAATAAAAGGCAATGTATACTAAAAATTGTAACGATGTGGTTTAGAGTTTGTCGATAAAATATATATTTTTCTTATGGTTAAAATAATCGCATTTCATCTGCCCCAATTTCATGAGATCCCGGAAAATAATGAGTGGTGGGGAAACGGTTTTACGGAATGGACAAATACAAAAAAATGCAGACCCATTTTTAAAGGCCACTACCAACCCAAGGAACCGCTTGACGATAATTATTATAACCTTTTAAATAAAGATGTATTAAAATGGCAGGTTGACGTTGCAAAAAAATACGGTATATATGGTTTCTGTTTTTACCATTATTATTTTATAGGGAGAAAATTGTTGGAAAAACCACTTGAGATTTATTTGGAAAATAAAGATATTGATTTTCCGTTTTGTTTTTCATGGGCAAATCACTCATGGACACGTACATGGCATGAAAGCAAGGATTTGTTAATTGAACAAACGTATGGTGAATATAAAGACTGGCAGGATCATTTCTATTATCTTTTAAGTTTTTTTAAAGATGACCGTTATATAAGAATTGAAAATAAACCGGTAATAATTTTTAACCAGCCGCCTAATTTCGATAAAGCAAATGAAATGATAGATTGCTGGAGTGATCTTGCAAAACAAAATGGTTTGGAAGGTATCTATTTTATTGAAACATTAAGTATTTACCAAACAGAAAGTGTTCTTGAAAAATCAAATGCCCTACTGGAATCAGAACCTTCTTATACCTATCATTTTATACCGTATTGGTACAAATTTTTTAGAAAAGTGGGCGGCTTTGCCTTCCCTTCCTCAAAACCCAGGCTTAATCTTTATTCAGCTTTTTGGAAAGTTATCCTTAAACGAAACCCTTTTCAAACAAATAAAATGGTATATCCCGGCTCATTTGTAAATTGGGATAACGCCGCAAGAAGACCTGTTAATGCTAGTGTTTTTTTATTTTTTACACCGAAAAAATTTAAAAAATATATAAAGAAACAATTGATAAGATGTAAGAAAATATATAAATCTGATATTCTTTTTCTAAATGCCTGGAATGAATGGGCCGAAGGAAATTATCTTGAACCTGATAAAAAA